>Ga0208644_1001778_pt1 | contig 17748 bp, 21 predicted proteins | sample VirMetDEL_Nov_18_FD_184517 | JGI IMG/M metagenome (GOLD analysis project Ga0208644, IMG submission 184517) | Aqueous microbial communities from the Delaware River and Bay under freshwater to marine salinity gradient to study organic matter... | ecosystem: Environmental > Aquatic > Marine >... | reverse complement strand
AGAAGATAAAATACTTGATACGCATTTGGGTAGTGGCTCAATAGCAATAGCTTGTCATAATTTAGGATATGATTTAACAGCTTGTGAACTTGACAAAGATTACTACAATGCAGCTATAAAAAGAATAGAACAACATAAACGTCAAATTAGAATGTTCTAAAATAATAAGAAAAAATTTATATATAAGTATGGAACTGATTGATATAAGAAAAGTAATAAAGAATCCAGACAATCCCAGAATCATAAGGGATACAAAATATCATAAACTTGTTAAAAGCATTAAAGAGTTTCCAGAGATGCTCAAGCTTCGTCCAATAGTCGTGAACAGTGATATGGTTGTGCTTGGAGGTAATATGAGATTGAGAGCTTGTAAAGAAGCTGGATTGAAAGAAGTCTGGATCATGAAAGCCGACAATCTTACTCCAATGCAAGAAAGAGAGTTTGTCGTAAAAGACAATGTAAACTTCGGAGAGTGGGATTGGGATTTATTGGCTAATGAATGGAACTCCGTTGAGCTTGAGGACTGGGGTATGGATAACTGGCAGAATATGGATGACATTGAAACCAGTGATGCTTTCTCACTTCCAGATGGAGAGAAAGAGCCATTTCAACAGCAGACTTATACTCTTGCAGATAAGCAAGTGGAGTTTATAAAGGAAGCAATCAAAGAAATAAGACAAACAGAAGAGTTCAAATACGTTGAAACATTTGGGAATGAGAACTCAAATGGGAATGCCTTATATTTATTAGTAAGTCAATGGGTAGAGCAAAGGAAATAATCGTCAAAGTTATAAACTCTAAAGTAGCGAATGCTTTTGTAAAGAAACATCACTATTCTGGAAAGGTTGTTAATATGAGCAGTCTGCACTTTGGATGCTTCCTGGATAACCAACTGCATGGAGTAATGAGCTATGGAAGTCCAATGGATAAAAGAAACGTTCTTCCTTTAGTGGATTCTGGAGAAACTGATATAAACAAGAGATGGAATGAGATGTTGGAGCTCAACAGAATGGCTTTTGATGATTATCTTCCAAAGTATTCAGAGAGTAGATGTATTGCAATCAGTATCCGCATGATCAAAAAGAATGCACCGCAGATTAAATGGATATTAAGCTACTCGGATGCAACGCAGTGCGGAGATGGAACAATATATAGAGCCAGCGGATTCAAGCTAACACAAATAAATAAAAACGGAACAATATATAGACTCGCAAATGGAGAAGTAGTTGCAAAGCGTGGAGATAGCAAGTATGACTTTAATGGAGCTAAAGCTCTTGAGGGATTCCAAAACAGATACATTCTCTTAATAGATAAAAGCTGTAAAATAGTGCCAGAGATATTAGACTTTAAAATGATTGATAAGCTTGGAGCTGGTATGTATAAAGGGGAAAAAATAACCCTCCAGGAGAGGAGGGAAACTTAGAGCGGTGAGGTCGATATGAACGCCATCTCTTGACTGGATGCCAAGTATTTTACTTTTAAACTACCACCGCATGTGAATAGAATGAAAACATTAATGTAAAGTTACAAAAAATAAAGATATAATATATAAAAGTTATGAACAAAACTGAACAACATAAAAAAGCAATAATTGAAGCACTGGAGAAATCTCTGGGAGTGGTAACAACTGCATGTAAGAAAGTTGGAGTTGGAAGAACAACCTTTTATGGATGGTTAAAAGATGATCCAGAATTTGCTCAACAAGTAAATGATATCCAAGACATTGCTATTGATTTTGTGGAAAGCAAGTTGTTTAAAAATATTGAAAAAGGAAAAACCGCAGAAATTATCTTCTATTTAAAGAGCAAAGCAAAGAAAAGAGGATACGTTGAAAGACAAGAAATAACTGGAGCGGATGGAATGCCAACTGATTTTAAAATTGAGATAATTGACAAGATCAAAGATACAGACTAACATTGTCTACCGCCATTTGCAGAACAGCACTGGCAAGATAGCAATACACGAGGGTGGAACAAGAAGTGGAAAGACTTGGAATGTTTTACTCTTCCTTGTTTTTGACTATTGCTTAACTTCAAAAGGAAGAACAATCACTATTTGCAGAAAGACTTTTCCAAGCGTTAGAGCAACTGTAATGCGTGATTTCTTGACTATATTGAAGCAGTATGGACTATATAGAGAGGAGAATCATAATAAATCAAATAGTGAATACAAGCTCAATGGAAATCTCATTGAATTTATTTCTGTAGATCAACCGCAAAAGATAAGAGGTCGCAAAAGAGATATCTTGTTTATTAATGAAGCCAATGAGCTTGACTATGAAGATTGGCAACAGTTAGTATTCAGAACGCAAGAGAAAATCATAATTGATTACAATCCATCTGATGAATACCACTGGATATATGACAAGGTTATTCCAAGAGATGATGCTGACTTTTATCGAACAACTTATTTAGACAATCCATTCCTGGAGAAGAGCATTGTTGAGGAGATTGAGCGTTTAAGAGAAACAGATGAACAATACTGGCAAATATACGGACTTGGACAGAGAGGAATCAGTAAAGCAACTATCTTCAAGTATTATGAAACTGATAAGATTCCAGATGATGCAGAGTTTGTGAGCTTTGGAGCTGATGCTGGATATACAAATGACCCAAGCACTTTAGTATCTGTATATAAGAAAGATTACAATCTATATATCCAAGAGCATCTTTACAGAACGATGATGACAACAAAGGATTTAAGCGACCATTTTAAACAAGTAGGAGTTGGGAGGAATACAATCTTTTTTGATTCAGCAGAGCCACGATTGATTGATGAGTTGAGGAGAATGGGTCACAATATCCAACCAAGCTTAAAAGGAAGAGACTCTGTAAATGCTGGGATTGATTTATTGAAGAGATTTAAAATACATATCACTAAGGATAGCGACAATGCAATCCAGGAGTTTAGAAACTATAAATGGCAAGAGGACAGAAGTGGAAAGCTAACAAATAAACCAGTGGATAAGAACAACCATATTATTGATGCAGTCAGATACGCAACTTACTCATTATTAAGCAGACCGAACTTTGGTAAATATGCTGTCCATTAATCACTAAAAAATTATTAAAATGTTTATATATTAATAAGCACAAGAATATGAATTACAAAATTACAATACCAACTTCCTTGAATGAGATTACTCTTGGACAATATCAAGAGTTTGTTAAATTGAGTGAGCTTCCAGAAGCAGAGCTCCAGTTGAAAGCAGTTGAAATTTTCTGCAATGTACCAAAGGAAGCAGTAAGAGGAATGAGAGCGACTGATATTACAGAGATATCTGAAATCATAAACAACATGTTTGATACTAAGCACCAGCTCATTAATAGCTTCAAATTAAATGGACAAGAGTATGGATTTATTCCATCACTGGAAGATATGACGTTTGGAGAGTATATTGACTTGGATACTTTTATTGGAGATAATGATAATTTGCACAGAGCAGTAAACGTTCTGTTTAGACCAATGGAGATGAAGAGAGGAAACAGATATTTCATAAAAGAATACAATCCAGATAGTTTTGAGATTGCAAAAGAGTTTCCTTTAGATGCAGTGCTTGGTGCTGTTGTTTTTTTTTACAATTTAGGGAGGGACTTGTCTACAGTTATGATCAACTCTTTGGACAAGAAGAACGAGCAGATTTTAGCGGAGTATCTAATTTCACAAGAAAATGGGGATGGTACAACTCCATCTTTGCAATCGCTAACGGAGATATTACAAAATTTGAACATATCACTAAATTAAATGTGCATGAATGTTTAACATTTTTGACTTTCTCTAAAGAAAAAAATGAGTTGGAAGCCAGACAAATAAAAAGTAAATTCAAATGAGCAATACAGGAGTAAGAGGATTTTATCTATTAACAGAAGCAATCAAAAACCAGCTTCTAAATGATGTCAATGTAAATACAGTAACCACTGGAGATATTTATGACATTGATTTATCAAAGCAGAGTATCTTTCCTTTGTGCCACATAATCATAAACAACGTAAGCACACAAGAGCAAACACTAACGTTTAACGTAAGTATTCTTGCAATGGATATTGTTGATGAAAGCAAAGAGGAAACAAGTGATATATTTAGGGGTAACAATAATGAACAAGATATTTTGAATACTCAACTTGCAGTTCTTAATAAGCTGGTAATGGTTTTGAGAAAAGGAGTTCTTTATTCGGATCAATATCAATTGGATGGAGATGCAAATCTTGAGCCATTCTACGAGCGTTTCGAGAATCGTCTTGCTGGTTGGGCAGCAACATTTGATGTCTTTGTGAGGAATGATATTGATATATGTTAGCAGAGAAATACTTAAGAGATGAATTGAATAAGTTTGCAAAGTATGTGATTCAGCAAAGCAGAAGCAACTTAACTAAAGGCAAAAAGAACGCTTCTAAGGAGCTATACAATAGTTTGGGGTATGAGGTATCCCAAAGTGCAAAAGAAACGTCTATGGCTTTTAAAATGGCTGATTACGGAGATTTTGTAGATAAGGGTGTTCAAGGAAAAGATAAAAGCATTAAAGCTCCAAACAGTCCATATAAATTTGGTAGAAAGACTGGAAAGAAAGGTGGATTGACTAAGGGCATTGATAAGTGGGTGCGTAGAAAGGGGATACAGTTCAGAGATAAGAAAGGAAGATTTTTGAGTTATGAGCAAACTTCTTTCATTATAACAAGAAGCGTTTACAGCACTGGAATAAAAGCGAGTATGTTTTTTACAAAGCCATTTGAGAGGGCATTCAAAAGACTTCCAGATGATCTTGTAAAAGCTTATTCAATAGGAATAGAAAAACAGATACAAATAAATTTAAAAGAGAAATAAATGTCAAAGATTAATGCAAGAAGTCCGTATTACGTGAATATATCTGCAACAAATTTAACGCAAGTTGATATGGAATTGTATGTTTATACTGGAACGCAAACGACAGACAGAAGTAATTTGTTTCAATTGACTTCATTTGCTATAACAGAAAATGTAACATTTGAGATCGGAGAGATTGTAAGAGATTATCTGCTACAGACTTTTGATGGAGATTACGAAACCTTAAACGTTTGGGTTGATTATAGAACAAAGAATTACATTTCTGGAGTAGCTGGTAGCTTCTCAAGTTATACTCAATTAACTGGTTTTGATGGTTATGGATATTATGAAGATGAAGCCAATCCACAAAATGATTCTGGACTTTTACAAAGCAACAATATTGTTGTTAAACTTGATGATGCACCAGCAGTTATTCCAGTTGATACTTCAACAGCAAATCAAGTAACTTATGAGCTTAATGGAGAGCTGGTATATACTAAAGCAATAAGCAGTAGCTTAGAAAGTGATGAGCAGATTGAATACGTAACTAATGGAATTAATGGTGCAGATGAGTTTGAAAATAGAGTGATTCAAGATGGAGGAACTTTTGAGGACAGTTCATGTTTGCAAGATTTTGTAGATGATTTTACTTTATTTGATTTTGATACTATTTATATTGATACAGATAATGGAGTTATAAAGCTAACAGTTGATAATATCCAGGAGTGCAAATATCAACCATTCAAGATTACTTTTGTAAATAAATTTGGAGCTCTTCAAGATATATGGTTTTTTAAGAGATCAAATGAAACGCTAAGCACAAAGGATGAGAAATTCAAAAGAAATATCATTGTCAATGGAGCTTATGATACAAGCAGACATCAAGAAAAAATCTTAACAAAGAATGGAAAGGAAAAGCTAACTTTAAACACTGGCTTTTATCCAGAGGAATACAATGAGGTTTTCAAACAGATGCAACTTTCAGAAGCTTGTTGGATTGAGATTGAAAGCAAAACTCTTCCTATTAATATAAGCGGTGGAAGTTTCTCTTATAAAACAGTTCTTAATGATAAGTTGATTAATTATACGATTGATATTGACTTTGCTTTTGATACAATAAACAACATACGTTAATGCAGATAATTGAGTTATACATAAGAGGATACAAGCGGTACAATGGTTCTGGATTAAGCTTAGTAGCAAACCAGTTAATAGATGAAAGTGGGAATTTTAGCTCAACTATTGAAGTAGGAGATTTTGTAACTAACTTAAGCAGTGGAGAGATTGCAAAAGTTACTGCTGTTGTTAGCGATACAGAGCTTACGCTATCAACAAGTTTATTTACTCCTCTTTCTTTAACTGAGCCTTATAGAATTACAAGCGATTATTTTAGAGCAGACCTTTTTGAGGATGAAAGCATAAGCATCACAGATAGTTTGTTAAATGTAAAAGATATTGGGAAAGTCTTTACTCCGTTTAGCCAACAGTTTAATCTTCCAGCATCTAAGCTAAACAACAAGCTTTTTAGACATTATGAAAATTTAAGTATTGAAAATAGCTTTGATGCAAGATACAGACACGATGCGATAATTAAGTTAAATGGAATAGACTATAAAAAAGGAAAGATTCAATTTAAAAGCGTTTCATTAAAAGACAATAAAGCTCATGCTTATAAAGTTGTTTTTTATGGAGATGCTGTTGAATTAAAAGAAGTTCTTGGAGAAACAACTCTTGCTGGATTGAATTATCCAGATAGTTTAAACTTTGATTATACAAAGCTCAATATTGAGAATCTCTTTACTGCTGAAGATAGTGCTATTGAAACATCTTTTGGAAGCACAAATATACTTGTGCCTAATATTCATCACAGTAAAAACATGAGATATTCAAACTCTGGATATCAAGACAATGCAACTGGAACTGGACTTATATGGACAGACTTGAAACCAGCAATAAGATGTAAGACAATTATTGATGCAATAAGTAATACGTTTCCTCAAATTAAGTTAAAAGGATTTTTTAACTCGACAAGCTTTAAGGATGTTTTCATGTGGATGCACAGAAATGAGGGGTATATAACTAACGCAGAAGAGGGTGGAGATACTTTTATTTTAAGGAACAGATTCAGACATCAAGATGACGATCCAATAGGATTTAACTTTAACAGTATTACTTCATCTTATGGATATACTGATGATCCGAGAAGTATTGTCATTGAGCAACCAGGATGGCAAAATCAATACGTTGCAAGAGTTGATATAACAACAGGCACAACAGAAAGCTACACAGTTAGAATACTTAAAGGAAGCACAGGGTATGTTTATACAGAACAAAATCATCAAAATCAAACTTCGACAAGCACAACTGCTGTTATAGATTATAACTTAACTCCAAGCCAATACTTAGATTTAATAATTGAAGTAGAAGCAGAGAATACTATCTCATTAACACAATCTTTAGTAATAAGGAGAAAGTTCAGATCTTTTCCGAGTGATAATGCGTGGTATGATTTATATGAAGCGACTTATACTCCAGCTTCATCAACAGTTGATAAAACTTTTGAAGTAGCAAAGCAGATGCCTAAGATGAAAGTAATGGACTTTTTGAGTGGGTTATTTAAAATGTTTAACCTTGTTGTTTTTAAAGATGGAGATGAAATAAACGTACAAAGAGCTTCATTCTTTATGAATATAGGCACAAGCTATGACATAACTAAATACGTAGATATGTCAAGCTCCAGTATTGAAAGATTGTTCCAGTATAAAGAAATGGATTTTAAATTTAAAAGCAAGAAATCATTTTTAGTACAGTTTTCTGATGAAATTCAAGGAGTGCCATTTTCAGAGGAAAGCTATGGAGATAATGAGTGGGATGGAGGAATATATAAAGTTGAAATTCCTTTTGAAAAAATGATGTATGAGCGTTTAAGTAATGAAGATACTGGAGCTCAAACATTGATAGGTCAAGGTGCTTTCTTAGACAAAAAGTTTGAACCAACGATTGGTGAGCCATTGCTTTTCTGCATGGAATATCAAGCCAATACAAATAATGAACTTACAATTGGAGGAGTAGCTCCTGGAAATTACAGAAGACCGACTCAATTAACTTCATTTGATTGGGGTTTTGACACAAAGCTCCAGCTTAATTTTGGACTTGAAGCTGATGAATGGTTAGGAGAAATTCCAAGCCAATCGACTAACTTGTTTGAAGATGGTTATTTAGATTATGTTGAAACTGTTTTCAATAGAAAGTCAAGAATGCTCAAAGTATCTGCATACTTACCATTAAGCATAATAACAAAGTATAATTTAAACGACAAGTTTATAATAAACAACCAGAGCTTTCGGATCAATAGCATCAAGACAAATCTATTAACAAACAAGACAGATCTTGAGCTCTATAACAAAGATGAGTTTGTAAGTCAATTACAAAACGACCAAGTTGCTTATTTAGGAAGAGTAGCTCAATTAACAGAATCTGCAAAAGGAACTGATTTCATTACTGTTTCTTGGGATGCAGTTACTGGAGCGACTGGTTATAATGTTTATGTAAATGGAGGTCTATTCAGTGCAGAGCCGAATACGACAACTACATTGAAAGTTAATGGACTGGAAAGTGGATTCACTTATAATATATCAGTAAGAGTAAAATATAGTATTTCTGGGAATGATATCTTTTCTTTTGATACTGGAATAACTGCAACAACAACATGATAAAATTAATTTTAGACAGTTTAAAATACGTAAACGGAGAAACAGAAAACATCCGAATAGCAAAGGGAAAGCACAAGCTCCCAACAACTTTAAAAGAGGGATTTAAAGCACTTAAACAAGAAATGAGATGGCAATAGAAAAGAAAATAGTAATTGATGTAGATACAGTCAAAGCTGCTGGAGGTTTAGATAATCTCAAGAAAAGCTTAAAAGAAACTAATAAAGAAGTTGAGAACACAAGTGAATCTACTCAAGCTATGACAAATACGCTTGATAAGGCAACTGGAGGAGCGGTTTCAAAATTTAAAGCATTAAAAGGAGCTCTTGGGTCTGCTGTTACTGGATTTAAGAGTTTAAGAGTTGCCATACTTGCCACTGGAATCGGAGCTTTATTAATTGCGGTTACATCACTTGGACAAGCTTTCACAAGATCGGAAGAGGGACAGAATAAATTTGCTAAACTTCTTGGAGTTATAGGGAGCGTTACTGGAAATCTCTTGGACTTACTTGCTAATTTAGGAGAGGGTATAATCTCTGTTTTTGAAAATCCGAAAGAAGCTTTAATCAATTTTAAAAATCTGTTAGTTGAAAATATAACAAATAGATTCAAAGCCATTCTTGATACAGTTGGTTTTTTAGGCAGTGCAATAAAAAGCGTATTTAAAGGAGATTTTGATGAAGCTCTGGAATCAGCAAAAAAAGCTGGTAGCAGTTTTGTAGATAGCTTCACTGGAGTTGAGAACTCTATTGACAAGGCGTCCACTGCTGTTAAAAATTTCAATAAAGAAATCGTTGAGGATGCTAAAGCAGCAGCGAAAATTGCAGATCAAAGAGCAAGAGCAGAAAAACTTGCAAGAAACTTAATAGTTGAAAGAGCAGAAGCCGAGAGAAATATTGCAGAATTAAGAGAGAAAGCAGCAGATAAGGAAAACTTTACTGCTCAAGAAAGAATTGAATTCCTTAAGGAAGCTGGTGCAATAAGTGAGGATTTAGCAAATAAAGAAACAGAAGTTGCAAGATTAAGACTGGAAGCTAAACAGACAGAGAATGCTTTAACAAAAAGCAACAAAGCAGATCTTGATGAGGAAGCTCAATTGAAAGCCGACTTAATAAATAAAGATACGCAAAGACTTAAACTCCAGAAAGCACTTACTGCTGAATTAACGACAGCAACAAGAGAAGCAAACAAAACAACAAAAGAGGGTGCAGATAAGGATGTAATGACAGAAGAGCAGAAACAAGCTGCTATTGAGAAAATCCAACAAGATTACATCAAGAAAAAAGAGGACAGAGATGCCAATACAGAGCTTAAAAAAATAGAGTTAGAAGAGCAAAGAAAACTTGCAGAGCTTGAAAGATTGAATGCTACTGAAACTCAAAAGATGGAAGTAGAAGCATATTACAACCAGTTAAGAGATGAAGTAAGAGCAGCACAAAACGCTAAACAGTTAGAGGAAACAAAAAAATTAAATGAAGAACTTGCACAAGCAGAAACAAATCTCCAACAAGCTAAAGCAAACGCAATTCAAGGAGGTCTTCAAGTTATTGGAATGTTGGCTGGAAAATCAAAAGGAGTTGCAAAAACATTGTTAGTTGTTGAGAAAGGTCTTGCAATAGCTCAAGTAATTTCAAACGCTGCACGTGCAATAGCACAAGCAAAAGCGAATCTTGCTGCAACACCAGCAGTGATTGGTGTAGTTCCAAATCCAGCTTATATCATTCAAGCCGCTGCAACAGCAAAAGGAATCCTATCAACTAAATTAACCGCAGCAACTTCAATTGCAACTATTGCTGCACAAGCTGTCGCTGGTTTAGGCGGTGGCGGTGGCGGTGGAGGTGCAAGTGTTGGTGGATTGGGAGGAGCTGGTGGCGGTGCTGCTACTCAACCACAAGCTCCAAGCTTTAATATAGTAGGTGCAACAGAAACAAGCCAGTTAGCAGAAGCAGTAGGAAGCCAAACTCAACAGCCAGTTCAAGCTTACGTTGTTGCTAATGATGTTACAACTGCTCAAAGCTTAGAAAACAACATTGTTGAGGGTGCAACTTTATAAAGGCAAAAAAATAAATTAAAATTTATATATAGATATGAGAATTGTAGAACTTATCCTGGATGAAGAACAAGAGATTGGAATTGAAGCCATTTCTGTTGTAGAGAATCCAGCAATTGAAGAGGACTTCATTGCACTTAAAAGCCAAGAGTTTAAACTTGCAGAAATAGACAAAGAAAAGCGTATCTTGATGGGTGCTCTTTTAATTCCTAACAAGCCAATATACCGCAGAAACGGAGAAGATGAATACTATATATATTTCTCAAAGGATACTGTATTGAAAGCTTCGCAGATGTATCTCATGCAAGGAAAACAGAATAACTCAACGCTTGAACATCAATATCAAATAAACGGACTTTCTTTAGTTGAGAGTTGGATTGTTGAGGATAAGGTGCATGATAAGAGCGTGAAGTATGGAATGGACTTACCTTTAGGAACTTGGGTTGGAAGCGTAAAAGTAAACAATGATAAAATCTGGGAGGAGTTTGTAAAGACTGGAAAAGTAAAAGGGTTTTCAATTGAGGGATACTTTGCAGATAAAATGGAAAGACCAAAAGATAAGACTCTTGGGGATTTTAGCAGTGATTTAATACTGCAAGAGATTGAGGAATCAGAAGCAGAATATTTATTGAAAGAGATAAAAGCTATCATCAAAAATGATAAGAGAACAAAATCTGGAAAGAAAACAATTCTTGAGAGTTATTCTGATTATCCAAGTGGAGTAAAAAATAATGCAAAGAGAGGTCTGGAGCTTAATGAGAAAGTAAATAATAAATGTGCAACTCAAGTTGGGAAAGTTAGAGCTCAACAATTGGCTCAAGGTAAGCCAATAAGCGTTCAAACAATAAAGCGTATGTATTCTTATTTGTCAAGAGCAGAGGAGTATTACGATGAGGGGAATACAAAAGCATGTGGAACAATCTCTTATCTTTTATGGGGTGGTAAAGCTGGCAAACGCTGGGCACTTAGCAAATTAAAAGAATTGGATTTGATTGATCTTGAAGCTCCTTGTCAAGCTGGATACAGACAATATGGAATGAAGATGAAGAACGGAAAATTAGTACCTAATTGTGTTCCAATAAAATGAGAAGATTTAAAAAATTTATAACTCCTGGAAAGTCATCTCCAAAGGGAAAGAGAAGAGCTTGTTTGTGCGAGGACAATACTTATTCAACTAAATGTTGTGACGGAAGCTTAAGAGCTCAAGGTATTGGAAGCATAACAAGATTAGCAGATTTTTTACTTCAAGAAGATAGGAGTTTCATATTACAAGAAAATAATTCTAAAATAAAGTTATAATGGCAGACAAAAAAATAACTGAATTAACTGGAGTATCTTCATTAACTGGAGATGAAAATCTGGTTGTTGTCCAAAGCTCAAGCACAAAGAAAGCTACTGTAAATGATATTATAAACTATTTAGTATCAACTCATATAACTGTATCAAGCGGAGAAACTGTAAACTTATCAGACAGTCAGTATGCAGATGTAAAGCTTGTAAAATTAACTTGGAGTGGTGCAAGTGGAAACATGACTTTAAATCTTCCAAGTGCATCAAGTAGCACAAACAGAGCAATACGATTCATTTCAAATGGAGGGTTTAATACCAATACAAGAGTTTATCTAACACCGAGTGGAAGTGACACTTTAGATGGATCTACTGACTATTATGAAATAAACAAATCTTACGAGGGGATATATGTTTGGAGTGATGGAAGTGAGTGGTTTATCATCCAGAAAAAAGCTTAAAAATGCAAATTAATTTTTTAACACTTATATATTAATATGAACACGAACGATATGATCGAGAAAATCAAAGACGTTCTTAACTTATCAACAGAGGTTAAGTTAGAACAACAGACGTTAGAAAACGGTGCTGTTTTAGAAGCAGAAGCGTTTGAATCTGGTAACGAAGTTTTTATTGTTACAGAAGACGAGAAAGTTGCTGTACCTATTGGAGAGTATGAGCTTGAAGATGGTAGAGTGCTTGTAGTAGCAGAAGAGGGTTTGATATCTGAAATCAAAGAAGCTGGTGCAGAAGAGGAAACTCCAGAAGCAACAGAAGAAGAGGTTGAAGAAGTTGAAGCTTCGGAAGAAGTAGAGCTTGAAGAAAAAGAAGAAGAGCTTGGATACGCTACTAAAGAGGAACTTGCAGAGGTAAAAGAAATGATTGAGGAAATCAAAGCAATGCTTGAGCCAAAGGAAGAAATGAGTGCAGAAGATTTGGGGAATCTAATTACAGAGGAACTTGCAAAGCATGAAAGAACTGAATTAAGCGAAGTTCCAGAAGATGTACAAGCTGAACTCAATGAGCCAGCAGCAGAGCCAATCAAAGCAAATCCAGAAAATAAAGCTTCTGTGAATTTAAACAGATTAGCTCCAAAAAGACCAACAACAATTTTAGACCGAGTAATTAACAAAATAAATCAATAAATTAAATGGCAACAACAACATCAATTACAACAACTTACGCTGGTGAGTTTGCTGGTAAATACATCAGTGCAGCTTTACTAAGCGGAGAAACACTTAGCAATGGTGGAGTAGAAATCAAACCAAACGTTAAGTTTAAAGAAGTAATCAAAAAAGTTTCAACTGATGCAATCTTAAAAGATGCTACTTGTGATTTTGATCCTACTTCTACAATTACATTAACAGAAAGAATCTTACAACCAGAGGAGTTTCAAGTAAACTTACAATTGTGTAAGAAAGATTTCCGTTCTGACTGGGAAGCAATCGAGATGGGTTATTCTACATTCGACCAACTTCCTCCATCATTTTCTGACTTCTTAATCTCTCACGTTGCAGAGAAAGTAGCACAGAAAACAGAGCAAAACATCTGGGGTGGAGTAAATGCTAACGCTGGAGAGTTTGATGGATTTACTGTTCTTATGGCAGCAGATGGAGATGTTAATGATGCAGTAACTTCTGAAACTGCTTTTACAGCAGCAAATATCACAACAGAAATCGGAAAATTGGTAGATGCTATTCCAAACAGCGTTTTATACCAAGAAGATTTACACATCTATGTTCCTAACAATGTTTATCAACTTTACTTACGTGCTTTAGGAGGATTCCAATCTGGTGGGGTAGGTGCTAATGGTTATGACAATAAAGGAAACAACCAAGCATTAAGCAACTTGCTTTTTGATGGAATCAAAATCTTTAGAGCTCCTGGAATGCCAGCAGACCACATGGTTGCTGCACAGAAGTCAAACTTATTCTTTGGTACTGGCTTGTTGTCAGATTCTCAAGAAGTTAAGGTTATTGACATGAGCGACGTAGATGGAAGTCAAAACGTAAGAGTCGTAATGAGAGCAACCGCTGGTGTTCAGTATGGTATCGGTGGAGACATCGCTCTTTATACACTTGCATAATTAAATTAATAACTAACAGAAAAGAGGGGTGGGGAATATCCCTACCCTTTTTTATTTTAAAAAACTAAAAATATGGCATGTGCAGTAACAAGCGGTCGCTCTTTACCTTGTAAGAATAGCGTTGGAGGTCTTAAGACAATTTACATTCTTGACTTTGACCCAACGATTGCTGCTCTTTCTGATACATCTGGAACAATTGATTTGACAACTGGAGGAGATTTCTTTAAGTTCGATATCAAAGGTAACAGTTCTTTGGAAACAGCAGTAAACAGTTCACGAGAGAATGGAACGACTTTTTATGAAACAACTTTAAACATTACTTTTACTTTCCTTGATGTAGCAACGCAAGAGCAAATCAAACTTTTGAATGCTGGTAGAGCTCATTACGTAGTAGAAGATTACAATGGAAATCAACTGTTAATCGGACATAAGAACGGTGCAGAAATTACTGGTGGTACAATCGTAAGCGGTGCAGCAATGGGTGACCTTTCTGGGTTTACTTTAGTTGCAACAGCTCAAGAAGTAGCTCCACCATACTTTGTAAGCAACTTGCAAGAGGATGCTACACAGATAGATCCAGACCTATAATTTAGAGCAAATTAAAGGGTATATTCAAGGGGTTATCTTAATCGGTAACCCTTTTTTTATGCTTTTAATTTATTTGATTTAAGGGCAATTTTAAGCGTTTTACGAGTTGTTATGCTCTCTGTAATATAGGTCTATTAAAAAACCGAGTTCTTTGAACTGACGAAAAACCCTTCTTACAAAATTATGTAAAATACTTATTACATAAATTCCATAAATATCAGTGTTTTTGCAATTCTCATGCAAAATATTTCTTTTTTGTTTATATATTAATATGAAGTTAATTGGAACAAGTGGAAGTAAATCTTTTAAGATAATTCCAAGAGAATACATTACTGGTAGCATCACTGTAAATTTAAAAAGTGAGAGCACTGGATCAAATATAAGCATAACTCCAACAGCTTCAACAGACAGAAATTACTCAACTTTTACAGCAGATTTTGGAACGCTAACGGAGGGAGATTTCTATACGTTGGAAGTAAAGAATGGAAGCTCTGTAATTTATAAAGACAGAGTATTTTGCACAGACCAAACAATTAATCAATCCAACAACGATTATTACTCTGTAAATAATGGAGAGTATGTCCAGGAGGATAGTTATGACAACGATTACATAATATTATGAATGATTTAAGAGTAGTAAATCTAAGCACATATACCAGTCCAGAGATTGTGGAGAAATCCAATAAAGAGTGGGTTGCGTATGGAAACGACAATAATTATTTCCAGTATCTTATTGACAGATACAATGGAAGTCCAACAAACAATGCTATTATCAACGGAGTATCGGAGATGATATACGGAAAGGGATTGGATGCTTTAGATTCAAACAGAAAGCCAGAGCAATACGCAAAGATGATTTCTTTATTTCACAAAGATTGTGTAAGAAAGCTCTGTTATGATTTAAAGCTTATGGGTCAATGCTCCATGCAAGTGATATACTCAAAGGACAGAAAGACTGTTGCAAGAGTAGAGCATATCCCAGTGGAGAACTTGAGAGCAGAGAAGTGCAATGAGAAAGGAGAGATTGAAGCGTATTACTATTCAGATAACTGGAGTAAAGTAAAGAGAGCAGATGATTGCACAAGAATACCAGCTTTTGGTTATTCAAATGAATCAATCGAGATTGTATATGTAAAACCGTATCGAGCTGGATACAAATACTATTCCTCTCCAGATTATCAAGGTGGACTTCAATATGCAGAGCTTGAGGAGGAGATTAGCAACTATCATCTCAATAACATACTTAACGGTTTAGCACCAAGTATGCTAATTAATTTTAACAATGGTACACCTAACGCCGAAGAGCGACAAATGTTAGAAAACCGCATCTATTCTAAGTTCAGCGGTAGTTCTAACGCGGGTAAATTCATTCTTGCGTTTAACGACAATCCAGAGAGTGCAGCAACTATTGAGCCAATCCAGTTAAGTGATGCTCACAATCAGTATCAATTTTTATCAGACGAGAGCGGTAAGAAAATAATGGTAGCACACAGAGTAGTTTCTCCAATGCTTCTGGGAATTAAGGACAGCACTGGACTTGGAAACAATGCAGAAGAACTCCAAACTGCAAGTACTTTAATGGATAACACTGTTATTAGACCATTTCAGACGCTTTTGATTGATGCGTTTGACCAGATATTAGCTTACAACAATATAGCTCTTAAATTGTACTTTAAAACGCTTCAACCACTTGAGTTTACTGATTTGGATAACGTAGTTGATAAGGAAACAAGAGAAGAGGAAACTGGAGTTAAATTAAGCAAAGAGCTTCCAGATGAAATGGGAAGTGATATTGCAGATGCTTTGATTGAGCTCGGAGAAGATGAAGAGGAGCTTTTAAAGGACTTTGATGTTATTGATGAGCGTGAGGTAAGTTATGAGCATGAAGAGGAGCTTGATGAAGTTATAACTGATTTAAACAAGCCAGAGGAAAAGAGTTTGCTTTCTAAGATTTGGAGTTTTGTAAGCACTGGAAGTGCAAAGCCATATCAAAAGAGTGATCAAGATGGAACTTCTAAGCAATCAAGAGAAGAGGGAAATGAGTTTCTTGTAAGATATATGTATGCACCAGCAACAACAAAATCAACTTCAAGACAATTCTGCTCAAAAATGGTAAGTGCTAAGAAAGTTTACAGAAAAGAGGACATTGTTGCAATGGAGAAAAAAGTTGTAAATAAAGGATTCGGAAAAGGTGGAAGTGATACTTATTCTATTTGGCTTTATAAAGGCGGTGCAAGATGTAATCACAAATGGTTTAGAAAGACTTACGTTAGAAAAGAGGGTGCTAAAGGACTCGGAGATGCAATAAGCACAACAGAAGCCAGAAAGAGAGGGTTTAAGCCAGAAGCAAACGCACAGAAAGTTCCAGTTGCACCAAAGGATATGAAGTATAAAGGATACACAGCAGAGTATTGGAATAAAATGAAATTTAAAAACTAATGGCAACAGCACTATTCATAAGCAGAACAGATCTTGTTAAGAACTCCATCATTGATGGAAATACTGACACGGACAAGTTCATACAATTTATAAAAGTAGCACAGCAAGTTGAGGTACAGAATCTTCTTGGAACTGATTTATACAATAAGATAAGTGCTGATATCATTGCAGATACTTTGTCTGGAGATTATCTTGATCTTGTAAATAATTATGTGCAACCGACATTGATTTGGTTTGCTCAAATGACATACATTCCTTTTGCTGCTTATCAAATAAAAAACGGAGGAGTGTTTAAGCATTCAAGCGAAACTGCCCAGAACGTAGAAAAAAACGAAGTTGATTATTTAGTATCTAAAGCAAGAGAATACGCTAACTATTACTCAACAAGAATGGTAGATTACTTGAGTTTTAATCACAGTAAATTTCCAGAATATAGAAGTAACACAAATGAAGATATTTCTCCAGATACTGACACAACGTTTAATGGTTGGGTTTTATGAGATATAAGGTAAAGAAAACAAATCTTACAAAGCTTCAAAAGTATATTGAAGTAATAAAAAAAAGTAAGATTAACATGAAAAAAATAAATCATGACAAATCCTAAATTAGCATTAATACCAAGCGGATATAAAAGCGGAAAAGTATACTCTATTTTGCCTAATGATGCTACAGGCGATTTTGACTATGAACGTGATGGAAACGCTACAAGGGTGCGTAAAGATGGTCTTATTGAGGAATTAACAGTAGATGACACACCGAGATTAGATTGGTTAAATAATGACTGTCCT
>Ga0208644_1001777_pt1 | contig 17752 bp, 6 predicted proteins | sample VirMetDEL_Nov_18_FD_184517 | JGI IMG/M metagenome (GOLD analysis project Ga0208644, IMG submission 184517) | Aqueous microbial communities from the Delaware River and Bay under freshwater to marine salinity gradient to study organic matter... | ecosystem: Environmental > Aquatic > Marine >... | reverse complement strand
TTGCCAAGACCAACGTTTTCATTAAATTGAGTAGTACCATCACTCAACCCATCAATACTAGTAACACCACTAGTACCATTACTAGCAGCAGTAATCCGACCTTGAGCGTCAACAGTGATGTTTGCAGTAGTGTAGCTACCAGCAGTTACTGCAGTATTAGCCAGTGAAATAGTACCAGTACTAGTGATAGGACCACCAGTAAGACCAGTACCAGTTGCAACGCTAGTTACAGTACCAGTATTAGCTGTAGCACCAGCTGCAATACCATCAAGTTTTGTTTTATCAGCAGCAGACATAGAGCCAGCAGCTGATGTAGTAGCAGCACTAATAGAAACAGTGCGGGTTGAAGTACCTGAAACTGCAATAGGTGCAGTACCAGTTACACTTGAGACAAACGTACTATCAACATAACCCTTAGTAGCAGCATCACCAGTTGCAGTCGGTGTAGCCAGGTTAGTAACTTTCTGAGTACCACCAAAGCTAAGGCTACCAGTCATGGTATCACCGGACTTACTGACAAGGTTGCCAGTAGCGGTTACACCACCTTGCCAAGCAGTACCGTTATAAACACGAAGTTCATTAGCAGTAGTGTTAAAGACAAGATCACCAGTATCTAGGCTAGTCGTAGGATCACTTGCTGCAATACGATAGCGGTTAGCAAACGTATTAACGTCAGTGATATTGGTTGCAACAGTTGTTACGTTAGCGTTGTTATTAGCAACAGTAGTTACATTAGAACTAATACCAGCAACAGTAGTCACGTTGCCGGAGATACCAGCAACCGTCGTTACATTACCTGCAATGCCAGCAACCGTTGGAATACTAGAACTAACACTTGCAACAGTTGGAATGCTAGCTGCAACACCTGCAACCGTAGCAACGTTATTAGTTGGACTGATTTGACCAGCAACAGTGTTAACGTTAGCGATGTAAGTACCAGTGTTATTAACGTTGGTAATATCGCTTGCAACAGTGTTAACGTTGGAGATACTGCCAGAAACAGTCGTCACATCAGAGATGTTGTTACCGACGTTGTTAACGTTAGTGATGTTAGTTGCAACCGTATCAATTTCGCTAACAGGCTCGTTCAGATCGTTGGCAACAGTGATTACATCAGCAATGTTTGTACCTACCAAGTTAACATTAGTAATGTTGGTAGCAACAGTGTTGATCGGGGTAACGTTTGCTGCAACCGTAGAAACCTCAGTAGCAAGAGGAGTCAAACGGTGGAAGTTATACGTGTGAAGCGTACTAGTTGTTTCAACAATACAACCGTATCCAGCTGCCAGAACAGTCGTTCCACAGTTGTTAATGGTAACAGTATTAGATCCAGAACCATTAGCAATAGTCACAGTACCACCAGAAGGAGTACGGGACGTGCTAATTTGTTGGATGCTAATTAGTGTACCAGCACCGTCGTTAATGTCAGGGTTAGTAGCTGGGAAGCTGTTCTCATTGTTAATGGGAACAAAACCACCAACATCATCAACAAGGTCAATAATACGGGCGTCAATAGCAGCAGTGGTAGCAATAGACAAGTCAGTACTAGACCACGTATCACCGCTGTTGATTGTCTCACCAGTGTCCTGACGGAAGTACAGGTTATCCAGTTGACCTGCTTCAAGGCTGGTTTCAAGAGCATCAACATATGCCTTGGTAGCAGCATCTTGTGCACTTGTTGGATCAGTTACATCAACGATCTTATTGCTGTTCATTGACAGCGTATCGTTAATAACAACGTTACCAGTAGAGTCGGAGATGTTGTTACCGTTCAGATCCAAGTCAACAATCAGACGAGGAATAGCAAAACTACCAGAACCAGTTTCAATAAAGCCAGTCTGCTGGTCAACACTAAACGTATCGCCAACAATAAACTTACCTTTGTGGTCAGTTACAGCAGCCCAAATCTTACCGTTGTTTAGTTCGGTCTTTTGCCGTGCTTCATCAGGAACACCACCGTTCTCAGGCAGTGCCGTGTAGTTAGTACCGCTACCAACATACTCCATCGTGTGACCGCTAGAAGCGATCATAGAACGAAGGTAGAAGTTAGCAGATGCACCGCTAGCAACGTTATTAGCAAGACCAAGGTTTTGAGACAGGTTTGCAGGATCAGGACGGCTAATCGTCACAGTCCAACCACTACCCGCTGCAACAGCAGATAGCACAGGATAGGTATTACCACCAATATCCACAAGCATGTTGTCTTGAGGACGGGTAGCAGCACCATGCCAATCAGGACCAACACTAGGAGCACCAATCGTAAAGGTGGTGTCTCCACTGCTTGCACCTGCAGTAGTAGCAGCCGTAAAGATTGCGTTAGTCGAACGACCATCAGCAATCAGCGAGTAGCTACCAAAGTCAGTAGTAGAAGCAGCAAGGTTAGCTTGACCACCGTTCTTAGTCTTCAGGTGGTAATGGTTAAAGAATGAATAGGAGCTAGTAGCTTGGCAATAACCGTTGTTAGTAACAAAGATACCAGGACCATTCAATGCAGTGTGGGTGTAGCTATCGCACACCATCGACCGCAAAGGACTGTTGGAAGCCGGAGTTGAACCATCAATAAGGATACCACCACCAGCAAAACCAGAGTCAAGGTCACCAGCAGCGCCTTCACCAGGAACGTGAGGAGTAAAGTTTACGTTGTTAATCTGGCTATCAGAGAAGTTCGTACAGTTTTGGATGTACGGAGACTTCTTAATAACTGCACCAGGGTAGAACGCAAAGTTCCAACCTTGGTTAGTAGGCAGACCATACGTTGCATCAGTATCAAGAGCGTTACCACCACGGGTACCGCTTGCCTTCATACCTTGAAGCGTAAGGCCATAGAAGTACGAACCACTGTTCACACGGAACATGATTTGCAGTTCGTTAGCTTCAGGTACATCAACGTCATACCCAGCTTGATCAGCAACAGGAATAGCCGGGTGAATGATGCAGTTCCTCAACGAAGAACCAACAACAGCAATGTCATTCTTTTCAATATCAATGGGGAACTCTTCCCCGTAGATACCAGGCGCAACCAAGACAATACTGCCGTCACCATCAGGATCAGCGTTGATAGCATCAATAGCCGATTTAATGGTCTTTTTAGGGTTGCTTAGACGGTGTGCTTCATAAGTGTCATCACCGTTAATCGAGTCAACGTAGACAACCTTAGGCAGTGTAGTAAATGCACCACCAGATGCAATAGGAAGCCACTGAGTGCCGTCCCAAATGTGTACAGTACGATCACTGTCGTTCTGCACCCACATCTTACCAGTTTCCCAGTTAGAACCAGTAGGAACAGCAGTTTGCACAAGGCAATCAAAACGACGAGCTGCAGCGTTAGCTGTAAAGATGTTAGTATCTGCAGGGTTTACAGAACTTTGCTCTTGTTCAGCATAGGTAATAATATCATCATTTTTAATCTTACTGAAATCAATAGAATTGTCAGCAAGACCAAGAGTGATAGTACCGTCACCATCATCAGTTACGGTGATACCTGTACCATCGGTACCAATGTCATTGGTGATAACAAAATCAAGACGGTCATCAATAGCTGCAGTAGTGGCAATCTTGGTATCATCACTGATCCAAGTGTTTCCGTCATACAAAGTGTTATCAAAACGATCCCAATAGTTATCGAGAAGGTACTGATACACTTCATCCGTCACACCTTGGCAGTTAGCCTCTTGAATGGCATAACGGAGTTGTTCAAAGTTCTTGTTTAGGTCATCTGAACGAATGGCAGAGCCAGGACTAAACAACGCACGAATATCATCAATACTCGTGGTACGTCTAATCCTGACGTTATCTACCGAACTCTCGTTGGGGTCAACAGGAGTAGCAGGCGAGGGTGGCGCTGTACTAGTGAACTCAACAATGGTGGGGTTAGCGTCAGTGACTCGCCAGGGATAGGTGGCATCAGTCGTTGCCTTTACGTCCCATTCTTTAGTTGTAGCGTTCCAAAGGGAAACTTCGATTTCAGTTTTAAAAAGATACGGGAAATCAAAAGAAAACTGAGTCTTCGATCCATTTCCCGCTTGAATTGTTTGTACGTCAGCGCACGACATAATTAGTTAAGTGTAAGTTTACTTACGGATGTTAGTGGTGGCTTGAATATCAGGCATAATGCCCATTTCAGAACGTGTTTTTTGTTGACGAGCGGCTAGAATACGTGCTTCAATAGCCAGCTTCAGATCAGCATTCATTTCGTTGTATGCTTGTTGTTCAGCATCACGAAGCGCAACACCAAGTAGATAATGGATTTGATCATAGTTATCCAAAGACACTTGATCAGATTTTACTCCACGCAAACGCGCTTCACGCAATTCATTAATAGTATTACGTGCTTGAGCAGTGTTCATAATAGATGCGATACGCTTTCTAAAATAACCTTGCTCACCCATCAATCGGAACATTTCAGATCGTTCTTGTGGATTCAATTCAACACCATCACGTTTTTTAAACGAAGATGCAATGTCAAATTCAATCTCTTCCAAAAACTTCTCTTCTTTAGTTTGTCCAGGATAGATTTTAACTGGAGAAAGAACGTTGTATGCACGTTGAAGCAAAGTATACTTATTAGGTACTTTACCAGCAACAGGGTTGTAAAGATAAGGCAGACGGTTTACAGGATCAAAAATACCAACAAGCTGGTTACGGTTAGCAATCTGAGAAAGAATACCTTCTTCAACAATCTTCAAACCACCATCTAGTGTTCGACCCATTTCATTACGGAGACCTGCCAAAGGACCAAGAGCATTCAAATGACCTGCAGCAAAGCGTTCAGCAGCAAACTTATTACCAGACATCATTTCAACCAACGGGCGAAGTGAAGAGGTAACCAGTTGATCAGTCAACGAACCACCAAGAATGAAAGCGAGCTTTTCAAACATATGCTCAGTAGCTGCTTCACCTAGCATATCAAAGTTGTCTGCAGTGTTAGCAACCATAGCTACCCAGTTAGCAAGACCAGGACCAAGGATTTTCTCATAACCAATACGAACACCATCAAAATCAAAGACGCGACGTTCCCAATCACTATTCTGTTCGCGTGATCGTTGCGCAGAGCGGTCATAGAAACCATCTCCAGTGACTTTAATTTTACCCAAGAACATACCGCTGACAAGAGTACTGGTGATGAATGTGCCAATAGCTTTCTTGCCAAGAGTCTTATTCTTCAGATCAACAATGGTATCTAGTTTCAACCCTTCATCCATTTGACTTGGGTTAAAGCCCCGATTAGTCAGAAGACGGTCCATCAACTCAGGATTACCGTACAAGTCATCAAGAGAACTAAAAGCCAAATCATTGATGTCTTGTTGGAAGCTCTTCAAAGGCAGCGGCATGTAATCATCTACCTGTTTAACTACGTTTGCCATAGTTGTGGGGAACAGGAAGAACATACGTGCTGCAGGTACACGCTTCAAGAACTCATCCAAAGATTTAACCATGTTTGTTTCAAGGTTCAAAGCAATCTCAGCGTTGTTGTATTTAACAGCGTCGTCTGCAATAATACCATTACTATCAAACATGCTGTTGTATTCAACGTCAGCAAGCTTCTTAATTTCAGAAGGTGTAGCTTCTTTACCAAGACGTTTCAGTTCACTCATAGCACGGAATCGTGAATGAGCATTAGCTAGAGTTGCATTAGTCCAACCGTCAAAACCAGTAAATGCATTAGGTACAAGCCTAAACACAGGGTCAGCAGCCATATGCTGCATAGCTTCGTACTGGTTGATAAGATACGTTAAACCGTGGTTACCTTGAGCTGCTTGCTCTTCAGCTACCTTTTTGTAAGCATTAATCTTTTCTTCTTGCTTTAACACAAGATCCAATCGGGTTTGACTTGCTACAGCGTTAGGGTTCTGTGATGCTTTGGCAAACAACTGACCTGCATAAGGAAGTGCTTTACGCTGAGTATCTAGGATAGAGCTGTATGCCATCCAACCACGTTGAATAGAATCCAAGTCCCTCCGTAAAACAGCACCAGCAAAATAAGACACAGGCTCAGCAATGATACCACCCAAGTTACCGTACAGAGCTGTTGCACCAGTTTCAATGGAAGACAGCATGGAGTTAAAATAATTACTCCGAACTGCTTGTGATAGAATGTTAGGTGCATCAGGTTTACGGTCGATCAGCGGACTCCAACGAGTAAAGCTATTAAGAATGTCCTCATTCAACTTAGAAATGCTGTTGATTTTACCATCACTAAGTTCATAGAGTTCCAGCAAAGCTTCAGCAGTTTTAGGATGTTCGTTTTTCAGGTAATCCAAACTTTCGCCAAAGATCTCAACCTCTTTCTGAATACTGGTCATGACAGAGGTAATCTCTTCATCACTAGCTTGAATCGGAGTAGGAGTCTGACCTTTAGACAGAAGCTTTTGGAAGAGGTTCTTAGTAGAGGTTTTCTTATTAGCGTAATAACGACTAACGCCTTGGAGTTTCATCAAGAACATCAGGTTCTCTTTGATACGCTCCTGTGCTCCATCAATTGATCTAGAGCCGACATTAAGGCGCACACCTTCGGCAATGTCAGAAGCAGCACCTGCCAGAGATGTAGCAAGATAGGCTTGAGTTCTAGCAATATCCATGCCAGTATACTCAGCACCCATTGTACCCATAGCGCGGAACAGGCTTGCATACCCTTCCTCAGCCACGTACTCCACACCGTCCTTAGTCTTAATAATGTACGGTTCAAGAGCTTCTCTCAACTCTTTGACACCCATAGAAGGGTCAAACAGTTCAACTGCCAGGTTCTCACCTTGCTGAACAACGTCATCAAATTTGATAGCCCAGTTGGCAGCTTCCATGCCGTATTCATCAGCATCTTTGAGTTGCTTAGTTAGACCAAGTACAATCTCTTCAGATGCTGCAGGATTACTGACACCATATTTAATAGCAGGAGGACTGACGACAGAACCAAGACGACCATAAACGGTGTCGTAGTTCTTAGCAATACGCACAGCATCAAGGCTAGCACCAACGATACCAAAGTCGTCAACAGTACGCATACCAAGCTCGTTCCAATCATAAAGATCATGAACACCCTTAAGGGCTACATCCATGTCTGGATTGGTAGAAAGGTTATACATACCCAACTCATCCAAGGAGTCCTCTTGCTTGAGTGCGTATTTAGTCAACTCATCAACATCATCAGCTGCAGGCGTTGCAGCATCAACCCATGCTTGAGCTTTAGGTGTTTTACCTACAACTTTAGGAGGGTTGGAGAAAACGCTTTTAACTTCCCCAATCGCCTCACCAAACTTACCAGCAGCTCGAACAAAAGGAATTAGAAAACCTGTTGCCAAATCTTCGTTAATACTCTTTTGTCGTTTGATGTCAGGACTATCGTTATCAAGAGTTGCCCAGTTATCAGGAATAAAGTCCCACTGTGCAGGGAGCGCCTTTTTAATGGCACCCATCATGTTGTCACCTTCCTCGTATTGAGCGCTGATGGAACCAACAGCAACACTAGTACCAGCTTCAACACCACGAGAACCTAGGAACCGCATAAAAGCGGTGTTACCCAGGCTCCAACCCACACGAGTTTGTAAAGCAGCACCTGCTCGCATCCCAAGGTTTTGAAGACCCATCATCGGACCAACAATTGCTGAGATGTCTCGAACAGTCTGCGCTACAGTGTTTTCATATTTAGTAACTTTAGGTACTTGTACAACACTTTTAGGGAGAAACTTATTAATTAAGTCAGCTCCAAAATCTAGAAAACCAGTAGGTACTGCAGTTGCAAGTTCCCAAGCATACCGTGGATCTTTTGCAAACCCTTCAAGTTCACCACCGACACCACCGCCAAGTTGACGGCGATTCCACTCCTTTCTACTCATGCCTAAAGCGGCGTAGTAGGAATAATCTTTACTAGGATCAAATTCTCCGGTAAGGATGTCACCTTCCATAGAAGGTTGAGGAGCTACTTGAGCCGATTGTTGAGCCCCCGTAGGGGCTTGTGCTAACGAAGGAACAGCAGATGCTTGTTCAGCAGCTTGTAACTCTGCTTCATATGCTTCTCGCTGTAGTTGTTCAGCTTGTACTCGTTGTTGAATTTCTTGTAGAGATTCTTCAGTACTAGCTGCTTGCTTTTCTTCTTCTGTTAGAACGTAATCGGCTTCAAGATCTCCAAAGCTTAAATTACTCATTAGTTAGCTCTCAGTGGGTCATAACCTAATAGTTTGTTTAAATAAGCCGACCAAGCTTCTTCTTGGTTAGCAGGTAGTGTCACAGGAGGAGCAATGTCTATAGAAAGCCCAGCCCCATGTGTTCCACTTCTACCAGCGGAAACGCTAGTAATTCGATACGGTTTATTAGTCCAAGGATCTATAGTATTTCGAAGTATTTTTTCAACACGTTCCCTTTCGTTCTTAGTTGTAAATTGGTAGTGGTTGTGATAATTATCCCCACCATGACCACGCGGATCATACACAACAGCGTTGCCATCAGCACCCTGGATTACACCCACCATTGAAGGTTGTCCAGTCACGTACTGAACAATGTTCGCACGGATGTTACCAGGATCCCTCAACGGAGTTTGCTGAATTTGAGCAGCACCCCTTAAAACACTTTGACGTGTAGGAAGGTTTGTAAACAAAGCCCGAGTTTCGGGAAGTGCGTCATTAACAAGTTGAAGAGTAGGATCAGGTCTCAGAACAGGAATTTTATTCGTGCTAGTTTTATTGAAAGCACCGATTGCTTGGTTAGCCGCTTCCAATTCAGTGATACCCAGGATTCGTGCAGCTTTAAGAATTTGGGGTGTAAAGACAAGAAGTTGATTGTTTGCATTAGCTGTAGACAATGCCCGAAGGTCTGCCTCAGTACCCAGTAATCCTGGCGTATTCAATGAATTAACGCCTTGAGTTCTGATTGCCGACTCAAGTTTTTTCATGCTTTCAGCTTGTTGTGTCTGAGTCTTAGATTGCAAACTTTTAATTCTAGTAAATACCTTTTCGTTGTTTGGACCTGATTCGCTTTGATAAGGAGATCCAGGTGTATTAGCTTTACCGTCTACAATAGCTTTTTCTAGCCAATTACTAGCAATTTCAAGTGCTCTAGCTGGATCATTTGTTTTAGCAAGAGCATACTTGTATTCGTTTGCAAAATCATTTTGCATCCGCAAACTTAGTCTAAATGCTGCAAAACTACCGGAACCTTCCAGAGAATCACCCATGATCTCCTTAGCACCAGCATCAATCTTCTTTAAAGTCTCATCGTAATTAGCGCCAAACTTACGCTCTTTGGTAGCAGCAGTGTATGCTTTTTGCACCTGTTGACGCAGTTCGGGATCAGCAATAGATTGAACGTCACCCTGAGTAGCGCGACCAGTTCTGATTTTATCAAGAACTAGATTAGCTTTGTTTTGAGATTCAGTTTTATTCTCAGTTAGAATCTGAGCTTCTAATTGTTCAACTTCTCTAGGAATAAAACCGTGTTTGTCGAACAGCTGCTTTTTATACGTTGCAAGAATACTGAGATCTTTTGCTGCATCACCACTTGCAAGTTGCTGTTTCAATCCAGGTAAAGTTGCACGGTAATCATCAAGAGCTGCTTGCTGACGTTCCTGCTCTTTTATTTTATTGATGGTGTTAATACCTTGAGCCAAGGAAACACGGATGTCAGAGACCCTATTCTTTGCCCAGTACTCACCAAACTTTTGCCCTTCAGGACCAATCTTAGCCTCTTCTAAACCAGCTAAATTAAAAACAGGTTTACCGTCCGCATCGACTCGTTTAAATGTTTCACTAAGAAAATCAAGAGCAGCTTTCTTACCACCAGGAAGTAGTGTACTTAGTGTAGCCCACTTGTTTTGAATGAAATCACTAATCTCTTTAGCACTTTTAAGTGTACCTAATTTAAAAGTAAAATCTTCTTGGTATTTAAGAATAAAATCATCATGCTGTTGTTTACCAATAGCATCAGAAAAAGTTTGAGTTACCCTAAACATATCGTCTAGGTAACCAGACTCTTGCTTAAGAGCAGCTAATTGACCAGAGATTCCGTGAATTGCTTCATACTGCTGCATCTCTTGAGCAGCAAGAATCAATGCTAATTTCTGATCCTTCTTAGCATCTGCAGTAGTAAACTGACGCCCAGTTGCTTCATCAACATAAGCTTTATCAGCAATAAGTTGATCACGAAAATAAGAACCAAATCCTTTAGCTAGGTGCTTTAGAATTGCGGTTTTACTGGTGTAACCCAGTTCATTAAGTTGCTTTAAAGCTTCGTCAGCAGTTAAAGGATCTACACCCTTTTCTCGTGCTTGAGCAATTTGAGTTTCAGCATTAACTTCTTCAATCTGACTATCGTACTTTAAAGCTTTTAGGGCTTTAACCATCGGGTGGTTATCACCCATTGTGTAGATTTCAGCTGCAATAGCTTTATCTTTTTCTTCAAACTTCTTGACTTCAATTTCTCGAAGTTTTTTAGAAGCTGTCAGACTGAGAGTAGATACAGTAGAGAAGAACTCTTTACTTGTTTTAGTTTTTGTTTCGTACTCTTCTAAAGCACGTTGAGATAAATCTTGTTGTGCTTTGAGTTGTGTCGAAACATTCTGTTGCTGGATGTCCTTATTTAGGGATGCTTGTTGAGATTCAATCTGAGCATTCTCCTTCATCGCATTAGCGATTTCATTACGATTGGAGATTACTGCATCTCGTTCATCACGAAGAGCACCAATAATTCTGTCAGAGTAAGCTTGAAGTTGACTTACATTTCTTTCAGATACTTCCTCAGGACGAAACCCAGTTGGCTGAACTGATCGTTTAAATTGTGCCATAGTTACTGTTTGTACAAATCGCCAATTGTGGGTAACGGAGCAAAGTCTTGACTCTTATTCGGGCTACTCCAATCAACACTTGCAATGCTTTGAGCAGCACCACCAAATCCTTGAATCAAAGGCATAAGAGTACTTTGTTGAGGAGCACTAGCAGCCATACCAGGAAGGACTTCCATAGGCTCAACCCAAGTCGGCTCAGGCGGTTTAAGAGGAGCAGGAATATCAGGCAACCTTTCAGGACGTAGCATACGTGCAGCTTGGACCCTTGCATCAGCAGCATACTTACCAAGACTGATGTCAAACATTCTAAGGTGAGAAGCGTTTATCTCACCAGTCAGACTAGCATCAAGGACAGCAAGGTCACGACCAATCTGTGCTTCAGTCGATTGTACCCGCTTAGTCATGCTGCGACCAGCTTGACCTAGACGAGCTTTACCTTGAGCTTGCAGTTGAGCAACAAGTAAGTCTTGTCGATTAAAAGAGTACTCAGCATTAGCATCATTAAGTGCAAGTTGTTCACGTGATAGACCTTGCTGAGCTGCAACATCGTTAAAGGTTAACTGCTGTTGTGTGTTCTCAATATTTGCTAAGAATTTCTGAGCATCAACTTTCTCTTGAAAAGTCCTAAGTGTATTGTCATACTGCCATTTTGTAATAGCAGTTTGAAAGTTATACTCAGCTTGTTTACGGTAGTTCTCTTTATCAGCTTCAAACTTCTTTCTATTATAGTCGTTTTGAAGCTCAGCTTGTTTGTTTAAAAGCTTTTGTTGTTCGGCTTGATTGGCAGCAGCTTGTTCGTTTTGTTTGTCAGCTTGACTAGCTCCAAAGATGCCACCAAAAATTGATGTTGCTGCGCCAATACCTGCAGCCCATAATGCTGCCATAGTTAAGCCCTCCTATAGAATCGTGGAGTATAGTTACCCTCCCACATCATTGACACCAACGATACAGGATATGGAAAATTACTTGTCACTTTAAGTTCAAAATTAGTATTACGTTGATGGATAGGGACAATAAACTGTCGCTCACTCTTAACAGGGTTACTATCAGCTGAGTAGTAGTCAGCATCTGCAGTGTGTTGCACATCGCGCCACTCATTAGAACCTACAGCTTTTAATTTAAACGTCACTGCACCTATTCTGCCTACAGAGAACTTAGCTCTGGAAACAGTCAAAGACGCAGTAAAATCAGTAGTGTTCTGATCTCTACGGAAGTAGAATTTAGGAAGCACTACTTCAAAGTTATAAGGATAGCCAACGACTATACCATCAGCATAGTCAGTGAAGTTACCTTTTACTTCGAAGTACCGATAATTAGTACCGCTTTCTGTACGCTCATATGCCGTAGCATAGTAACCAGCATCAGCATCAATCTCTGCAGCTGTACCATCATCCGCAGTGGGAACAGTAAGAAGCATCATTGCCTCAGTTTGTTCAAAGGGAGTAAACGGTACATAGATCTTAGTTAGATCATTAACAGAGTCATATACCACTGCATTTACGGTTCCTGGATCTGGTGACACAGGTCGTGTAGCCATGTCTAAGCAGGAGTTACCGTTGATACCTGTAGCAGTAGCAATTACATTTCCAGTAGGGATTTCATCAAGGGTGATAGTACCAATGGTGTATTCATCCTCATGCTGAGAGACAACAATAACAGCGTCATTCAGGATTTTAGCAGTTTGGATAGTACCAGGAAGCTGCCATTTAGTCCAAGCTTGGAAGAGATCTTTCTCCCCGTTGTTGTAATAACGATAAAGATAAAGGTAAGATGTGTCCCTGTCAATCAGCATAATCACTGAGTTCTGAGGACTAACCGTAAGGTTATCTACAGTGTCAGGGATCCACTCAAGTACTACTTTACTGATGTCTACAACGATAGGTGGCTGTTCAACGTCACGTAGTTGTAGTGTAAACAACTTACTGTAACCTGAAACATTACTAACAAATGCAGTCGTAGTACCCACATCCACTGGTGCAATGTTCGTATTCATCTCATAGTTAGAGAGTGAACGAACAATGGTAGTGGTAGGGGTAAGAGTGCTTCCATCTGTGGTGAACACTTGGAACTGTTGACGCTCAGAGAACACCAGCAGACCTTGAGGTGAAGGCAGCACATCAGACAAAGTAACAGGTCTGACGCTAGCCACGTTCAAATCAATCGGATCTGAGTCAATTTGTGTAAGAGCTGACTTAACAAAAAAGTTATAGGGATCGTTAGCAACACTAAAGTTAATGTTATCCGTTGAGAGGAATCCGAGCCTATTGTTGTAGAAGAAAGTAGAAGTAATAGGATCCCCAATAAAAGCAGGTACAGGGCTAGTATCATCATCCCCAGCTTCCCGAGCACTCCAATCAATAGTGTCAAATGTAAAAGTAGTAGCACCAGTGTTGGCCAGTTCATGCGGCATGGTAGCAGCATTGAAACCAGCAGACACATCACGTGCTACGGTTTCTTCAAAGTAACCACGTCCACCTACTCCATCATAAGCAACGAATTCAACGTAGTAATTATCTTCCCCACCATCACTGTTAAGGATTTCAATGTTGTGTCCGTGGAAGGATTCAGTAGGAAGTTTAGAAACGTTAACAACATCATCTTGAAAGGTTTCAAGAGCACCGTTATTGATGCCACCCTTACCAGAAATAGTGAACGCTAACGGCGTTCCACTGAAGGCAACAGCGGTAGATGGGGTAGTAATTTTAGTACCGTTTTCTGATACTAGAATACCTTCTGCAACAATCCTGCGAGCACCTGCTCCGCCGGCATCAGTACGTCTGATAACCAAACTGTTAGAATAGGCATTCAGATACCACGTACCTTCAAAGTCAGCATTACTAGCAGCGTGTTGAGTGGTGATCGTATCGACTAACAACTCAATAAAGTGCTCGTTACCGCCGGTGTGAGTATAATCATAAATCAGAAAGTCATCAAAGGTGGTGTTGTTAGCAGCTTGATAAACTGTGTCTTCACCTTGAAGAGTAACTGTGTAAGTTTCAGTTGCAGTAAGGGTAATTAGTTTAACGGTAGCAACTGAGTTAGCTACAAACGTACCAGCAGCTGCCATAGCAGTGTTAACGGTACGGTTAGTGATAATCGTGGTATCTTGGATACTACGGAAGTGATAGTCATTCTGCTGAGTACCAGTCAGATACCCAGTAGCATTGTTAGTAACTGTACACCACGTACCATCTGCTGCTGTCCACACATAAATGTTGGTACCTTTGATAGCACCAATGTATGAACCTGCTGCACCTCGTTCAATAAAGAACCAAGCAGCATCAGCTAGTTCACTTTCGGTAAACGCATCACCATTAGCCTTTTGAAGGACACTGGTGAATTGCATACCAGGACGCTTAAGTAATCCATAGGTGGGGTCAGGATAACCATTGACACACTCGGTCAATTGTCCTTCTAATTTTTTGTCATCATTTTGCTTCGATACACCACCTAGAAAGTTTGGTGTGAGTTGAGTTACTGCTGGCATTAGCGTTGCAAGGTATGGAACGGTTGATAGCTCTGATAGTAGTTCCCTCCTTTAGGTGCACCGAAGTACGTGTAATCGCCTTGACTCGTTTCATACTCAAGAGCCATAGCACGTGCAAACGCTTCCTTTTGTTGGAGCATTTGGTACTGGTTAGGATCACCGATGATACGGCTAGACACAATGCTAGCAGCACGAGCAGTGATAAATGCTTGAACAGGTTCAGGAATACTTCCCCAATCCAGTTCCCAAAGGATGTCTACATAAACAGTTTCATCAGTCCACTTATAGGAGTGGGCCATGCGGTCATAGAGTTTACCTCCACGGTTAACACTATCCCGATTCAAGTTTACAGTACGGGTAGTGTTCAAGTCCATTTGAAGGACATTGTTTGGAATTTTAATTTCGTCGTTATTATCAGGAGTAATAGGATAGTCGTATTCTTTATTGAAAGACCATCCTTCAGCCTGTACTTCGCGTGACACTTCTCGAAGGGTGTTGAGTGCAATCGCAACGTCCGGGTTGGTTGGGGTTTCAACTTGTTTTGCAACAACTGCTCTAGTCAAAGATCGTTCTGCAACAGTCTGTGAAATGTTTACAGTGTATTCATAAGTCACAGGATCTGTAGCTTGCTCTACTCCCGCAGTAGCAATAGACGTACCTTGAGTAACACCAGTACCTCCAATGTAGGTACCAGTAGGAATACCGGCAGTTGTAGTTGTTAGCGTTGTTCCTGAAATTGAACCTGTAAACTGATCAACTTCATTGATGATAACAGTCGTTTCAGTTGTCAACGTAGTAACAGGAGCCTGACCAACTGACGCCAGGATCTGATTAACAGCTTGTAGCTCAGTGTTGGAGCCAGTAGTAGGGAAAGGCATAATTGATAATAAGACTAATTCTCAATAAGGAATTAAAAAAAAGGAGCCCCCGAAGAGGCTCCCGTATCTGATACTAAAAATTATCAGGAGGTGGTGACGTTAGAAGGATACACATCACCGAAAGCGGTAGGTGCAGTGCTGGTAGCATGAAGCTCAACACAAGCAGCCGGATTCAGGAAGTCAGCACCCATGGCCAAACGACCCAGGATCACGTCGCCCTGGTAGATCACGGAAACGTCGCCGCTGGTGACTTGCACCTGAGGAGCGATAGCTTCCACACAACCAGCAGCTTCGCGCTGGAAGATCAGACCACAGGAGGTATCGAAAGAAGTAGCCTCACCGTAGTTGTTGTTCATGCCAGTGACACCGCCGCCATCTTCGATAGCAGGGTTCACGAACGAACCGGTGTTACCAGGATCAGCTTCACCAGTGGTGCCGCCGTACTTGGTACCGTAGCGACCCAGGAACGGAATGTTCATGGACTTGTAGATCTTGATACCGGCGATCTCAACGACGCCATTACCACGCTGACGAGCTTCACCTTGCTCATCGCGGTTCACCAGACCGTTCTCACCCACTTGCTGGATCAGAGCGTAGTACTGGCGGGGGTTAAGGATACCCACACGTCCGTCCATGCTGACGCCTTTTTCATCCATGGCAGCAGCTGCATCATAGAAAGCGTTAACAAGAGCGGTAGCAGAGAAAGCATCAGCTTCAGTACCAGCGCCAGAACCGACTTGAACCTGGGTACCACCGGGCTCAACATAGCCAGTCTTGGTGATAGGAGATGCAAGACGAGCACCTTTGGCGATCTGACGGAAGATCAGACGGTCATACTTTTCAGCCAGAGCATAGCCGATCTTACGGGAGATCTCGCTCCTCAGGTCGTAATGGCTCAGAACTTCGTCTAATTCGTAGACGAAAGCCGAGCTGATCAGCAGGTCATCACAGGTGATGGTCTTTTCTGCCACCGGAGGTGCAGCGTTGGTATCACCCAGGATGCTGTTACCAGGAGTGTGGTACTCAGCAGTCGTGCGACCAGTGTAGATGAACTGGAGGCTCTTGCCGCCCTTGAGGGTACGGCGCATAACCAGATCACGAGCAATCGTGTTGTTCTGGAAACCCTTAAACATCTCACCAGAGAAAAGCTTAAGGTAAAGGGCACGGGCGTCACCCGCAGAGTTAAGTTGTCCGCCCCTAGTAAGGGATGCGGGCATATCAGAAGATTGGAATGCCATTGTTTTTAGAGAGAAGTTTTTATCGACTCTCTGAACGTTCAGAGTTATTTAGTTTTTATTGTGGTCTATCCCACCGTCTAGACGGCGAAGGGTGTCCTCGTAAGGGCCAACGCCAATAGGTAAGGGAGGGTTTGCACCTCCCAATGCCGCTTTAACGGACTACCACTTTAGTGTAAGAAACGCCGCGATACTTGTAAGTGACTTGAGTAGTCATTGTTAATCTCCAAGTGTTTGACCCCCGTTCCATGATCAAACTTCATGCGTCCCTTTGTTAGGGATGAACGGACGCGGCAATGCCAATTTAAATGCCAATAAACCAAACAATGCCAACAAAAGTTGTTAGTTGGTATTTATTAGCCTACGGCAGGGGCGGATAGAGCCACCGGAGTTGCCTCAACAGAAGCAAGGTCCAGAGGGAAGTTGTGAGCGTTGCGCTCGTGCATGACTTCAAATCCCAGGTTCGCTTGGTTAAGGATGTCGGCCCAAGTACGAACCACACGTCCCTGGCTATCAAGAAGGGACTGGTTAAAATTAAAGCCGTTAAGATTAAAAGCCATCGTAGACACGCCAAGAGCAGCGAACCAGATACCAACAACAGGCCAAGCAGCCAGAAAAAAGTGTAGACTTCTGCTGTTGTTAAAACTCGCGTATTGGAAGATGAGGCGTCCGAAGTAGCCATGTGCTGCTACGATGTTGTAAGTTTCTTCTTCTTGTCCAAACTTATAGCCATAGTTTTGAGACATGTCCTCAGTCGTTTCACGTACAAGACTAGACGTGACAAGGCTACCGTGCATAGCACTAAACAGGCTACCCCCAAATACACCAGCAACTCCCAACATATGGAACGGGTGCATGAGAATGTTGTGTTCAGCTTGGAAGACCAGCATGTAATTAAACGTGCCGGAGATACCGAGTGGCATTGCATCAGAGAAAGATCCTTGACCGAAGGGGTAGACGAGGAAGACGGCGGTGGCTGCTGCGACAGGAGCGGAGTAAGCAACGAAGATCCAGGGACGCATCCCTAGTCGATAGCTAAGTTCCCACTCTCGTCCCATGTAAGCATAGACACCAATGAGGAAGTGGAATACGGTGAGTTGGAATGGACCCCCGTTGTACAGCCATTCATCAAGTGAAGCAGCTTCCCAAATTGGGTAAAAGTGTAGTCCGATGGCATTGCTGCTCGGAACGACGGCTCCCGATATGATGTTGTTTCCATACAACAAGGAGCCTGCAACGGGTTCGCGGATTCCATCAATGTCAACAGGTGGAGCTGCCACAAAGGCAACAATGAAACAAATGGTGGCGGCAAGAAGACACGGAATCATCAGTGTCCCAAACCAACCTACATAAAGACGGTTGTTGGTGCTGGTTACCCAGTCAC
>Ga0208644_1001776_pt1 | contig 17753 bp, 15 predicted proteins | sample VirMetDEL_Nov_18_FD_184517 | JGI IMG/M metagenome (GOLD analysis project Ga0208644, IMG submission 184517) | Aqueous microbial communities from the Delaware River and Bay under freshwater to marine salinity gradient to study organic matter... | ecosystem: Environmental > Aquatic > Marine >... | reverse complement strand
TTTCTATGCCCTTGTAAACGAGAGCGCGTTAGGCCGCAGATGGTTTAGGTGGCATAAAGATAACCCCGAGTTTTACCGCTTGTTCGAGCGGTTCACATTCGAAGCCGCAAATCGCGGACACAAACGTCTTAGTGGGTGGCTCATTGCCAACCGCGTACGGTGGGAGACATCCGTTGTCACCACTGGCGACGACTACAAAATCAGCAACGACTTCATCGCTCTGTTCACCCGCCTGTTCATGGTGCGGCACCCTCGCTACGAAGGGTTCTTCCGCACAAAGCGTATGAAGCGACTGATCCGAGACGTCATGCCAAGTGAGGACGTGGCATGACGTGGGATGATCTGGTTGAACCGACCCGCACCGCGCTCGAATTGCTGATTGCCGAAGGCGACAGAATGACTGATCGCGTCGAGGCGCTCGAAGCCAAACTTGCACATGCGTTGGAGACACTGCGTGTCCTTGCCGACGAAGAGAATTGGTTCGAGGTCACACGAGAATACGGCAACGTGTATCACGCATGGGCGCTCTATCGAGAGGAAGGTACGCTGTATCCGATTGGGATGGCGAGAGACGCTATCGCTGTAATCGAAGGAGACGCTGATGAAAAAGCAGAAGACTAAGAAGGAGTGGACCGAGATCGGATTGCTGTGCGAGACCGCATGGCTACAAGCCCCGAAGTGGTCCCCCATGAGGTTGTTCTTTGCTTGGGGAGCGAAGTATGCGTTCCGAAAAGCAAGCAAAGCACCAGAGTAGGGACGACAGACTCACCTGTGTTGCCACACGCTATAAGCAGTTAAGACGCGAACTAGCAGACGCAGAGTGGGACGACGACCCTCGTGCCGAACTTATCCGTACTGAGTTTAGGCACTTCGAAGCCCTGATGAAGCAGGGCGTAATGTACGAGCCAAACTTCTAGGAGAACGAACATGGCTAGATCATCCCCCAAGGCCGAGAAGGTCTGGAAATATCTTTTGAAGCACAAACTTGCCACCCCTGCCGAAGTATCCAAGGCAACGGGCGTGTCCTATGGGTACGTCTACAAGCTGATGAAGAAAGTCGGCACACCAAAAGAAGTTTTCGTGCAGGAAGCTAAGGCGTGGGACAAAACTCAAGACGTCCCGACCCCCGAGAAGCTGAGCCTGTGGCGGAGGATATTAAATGTCTTCCGCTAACGAGAAACAGGTGGGCGGCACGCACTACAAGGATATGCCGCTTCAACCGTGGGACATAATGGAAGCCGTGCTAACCCCCGAGGAATTTCGGGGGTTCTTAAAGGGCAACATCATTAAGTACGCACTGCGCCAAGGCAAGAAGGATAGTGACGATGCGGGTAAAGCACTGCACTACCGTGAGAAGTTAAAGGAGATGGGGTGATGGACCTTATCACGTTAGATTTTGAAACCTACTACGACAGGGAGTTCTCTCTGTCCAAGATGACGACCGAAGAATACATCCGAGACCCACGATTTGAAGTGATCGGGATCGGTGTGAAGGTCAACAACGAACCGACCGAGTGGGCGAGTGGAACCTATGAACAGCTTAAACGATACCTCGATACCTTCAACTGGCAAGACTCTATGGTACTTGCTCATAACACTATGTTTGATGGTGCCATACTGGCTTGGCATTTTGATATTCATCCTCGCTTGTTTACCGATACTCTTTGTATCGCCCGTGCTCTACATGGCGTGGAAGTTGGTGGTAGTCTCAAAGCGTTGGCTGAACGTTACCGCATCGGTGCTAAGGGCACGGAAGTCGTCAACGCCCTCGGAAAGCGCCGATTAGATTTCAGCGCAGAGGATTTGGATCGCTACGGCGACTACTGTGTAAATGATGTCGAGTTAACGTATAAGCTATTTCACATCTTTCTGAAGAAAGGCTTTCCGAAGACAGAGTTACGTCTTATCGACCTGACCCTGCGTATGTTCATCGACCCTGTATTGGAGTTGGACATTGGCCTACTCGAACAGCACCTCGAAGACACACGGGAACGCAAAGACCAACTGCTCGAAAGCGCGGGTGTGTGTAAAGACGATCTCATGTCTAACCCCAAGTTCGCTGAAGTCTTACAGGGCTTGGGTGTCATGCCGCCGACCAAGGTCAGCCTTACGACAGGTAAAGAAACGTGGGCGTTTGCCAAGTCTGACGAGGCGTTCAAGGCGCTCGAAGACCATGAAGACGACCGAGTGCAGGCCGTCGTTGCGGCAAGGCTAGGCACCAAAAGTACTTTAGAGGAAACCCGCACCCAACGGTTCATCGACATCGGCAAGCGCGGCACTTTGCCCGTGCCCGTCCGTTATTACGCCGCACACACTGGGCGATGGGGCGGTGACGACAAGATCAACCTTCAGAACCTCCCAAGTCGTGGGCCAAATGGTAAGAAGTTAAAGCGCAGTATCTTAGCCCCTGCTGGGTACACCCTCATTGACGCAGATAGTGCGCAGATCGAAGCGCGTGTTCTGGCGTGGCTTGCCGACCAAGACGACCTGACGCAGGCGTTCGCCAACGGTGAGGACGTGTACAAGAAGATGGCATCACGCATCTATGGATGCAGTGAGGAGGAAGTAACCAAAGACCAACGGTTCGTGGGCAAGACTACCATCCTCGGTGCAGGTTACGGCATGGGTGCGCTCAAGTTTCAAGCACAGCTAAAGACGTTTGGGTTTGACATGGACCTCGACGAGGCCCGACGGGTCATCAACATTTACCGTGAAGCCAACTGGAAAATTAACCAACTCTGGCGCGACTGCCAGAACATGGTGCGCAACATGGTGAACGGTGAAAGCTACCAGATCGGTAGGCAGGGCGTGCTCCAAGTGGTGGGTGAAGAACGTGGCATCAAGCTGCCATCAGGTCTGCTCATACACTATGACGACTTATCAGCGGAGAACACCGAAAACGGTTTGGAATATAGCTACAAGACACGGCGTGGGCGCACCAGAATTTATGGTGGGAAGGTGACGGAAAACGTCTGCCAAGCAATAGCGCGTTGCATTATTGGTGAACAGATGTTACAAATAGCCAAGAAATACCGCGTTGTGTTAACCGTGCATGACTCGATTGTGGCCTGTGTTCGGGACGAAGAAGTTGCTGAGGCCCAAGCGTACGTCGAAGAGTGTATGCGTTGGACACCTGCGTGGGCAGAAGGTCTACCGATCAACTGTGAATCTGGTACTGGCAAATCATACGGAGATTGTGAATGAGTATTGCACCGTGGTCATTCAGCAAGATTAAGGCGTTCGAGCAATGCCCGAAGCAGTTCTACCACGAGAAAGTACTCAAGGAGTTCCCTGTCGTTGAGACCGAAGCGATGCGCTACGGCACTGAGTTTCACTTAGCGGCGGAGGAATACATCCGTGATGGTAAGCCAATCCCTAAGAAGTTTTCCTTTGCACAGGACATGCTTGACTCCCTGAACGCCAAACGGGGGGTCAAGCTGTGCGAGAAAAAGATGGGGCTGACCGAGAACCTTGAACCATGCGACTTCTTTGCCGACAACGTATGGTTCAGGGGGATTGCTGACCTTCTAATCATTGACGTGTTAGCCGATACCGCATGGGTCATCGACTACAAGACGGGCAAGTCATCGAAGTATGCTGACAAGGGTCAACTTGAATTGATGGCGCTGACTGTGTTCGCGCACTATCCCGATGTTAAGAAGGTCCGTGCAGGGCTACTGTTTGTTATCAGTAAAGACCTTATCAAAGACAGATACGCCGATTTCGATAAGTCGAAGCTGTGGGAGAAATGGCTTGGCAAGTACAACGCCATGAAGATCGCCGCCGAGACCAACGTCTGGAATCCTAAACCAAGCGGACTGTGCAAGCGGCATTGCCCCGTCACCGTCTGCGTTCATAACGGGGGTCACTGATGCCTTACAAGAACAAGCCACGTCCGTACAAGAAAGAGTACCAACAGCAGAAAGAGCGAGGCGAACATGCAGATCGCATGGAGCGCCAACGTGCTCGACGCAAGATGGACAGCACAGGTAAAGACGCTAACAAGAACGGCAAAGCCGATAAGCGTGAGGGCAAAGACATCGCCCACAAAAAGCCGTTGGCGCGTGGGGGCACCAACAAAGATGGGTACACCGTGCAGAGCCGTAGCAGGAACCGTGCCGCAGGTGGAGCGCTGAGCAAGGGCAAGAAAAAACGTTAGTGCCGCACTAACAAAAACCGCGTCACTAACAAATCTGTGACGTTGCGATGGAGAACAACGTGGAAATTTTGAACAACAAGGCACTCTTGTTGCGCCTTCGTAACCCCAACAAAGTTACGACAACAGTGGCGAAGAGCAAGGAACTGCCTGATAACAAAGTCGTGGTGAACTGGGGCGTTGATGAGGCGCACACACTACGCAAGTTGAACATTAACGTACCCTCACCCATACACGGACGTTACGACTGGCCCGGCCAGTACAAGCCATACGACCACCAACGTACCACTGCGGCGTTCCTGACAATGAACAAGCGTGCGTTCTGCTTCAACGAGCAGGGCACGGGCAAGACTGCATCCGCTATCTGGGCATCCGACTTTCTGATGAAGCAAGGCAAGGTCAACCGCGTGTTGATTATCTGCCCGCTCTCGATCATGGACAGCGCATGGCGTAATGACTTGTTTTCGTTTGCCATGCACCGCTCCGTGGATGTGGCGTACGGCGCGAAAGAGAAGCGGCGCAAGATCATTCAGCAAGGCGCGGACTACGTGGTCATTAACTACGATGGCGTGGAGATCGTCGCCGACGAGATTGCACAGGGCGGCTTCGACTGCATCATCGTGGACGAGGCGACGCACTATAAGAACGCACAGACCAAGCGATGGAAAACACTGAACAAGCTGTTAACCGAGGACACTTGGCTATGGATGATGACGGGTACACCTGCGGCGCAGTCACCCCTCGACGCCTATGGCATTGCCAAGCTAGTCAACCCCGTTGCCGTGCCGAGGTTCTTTGGGTCATGGCGCGATCAGGTCATGCAGAAGATCACGCAGTTTAAGTGGATACCGAAAGAGAACTCGACCGAATCCGTTTACAAAGCACTGCAACCCGCGATCCGCTTCACCAAGGCCGAGTGCCTTGATCTGCCCGATATGGTCTACGTCAAACGCGAGGTGGAACTCACCCGACAGCAGGCCAAGTATTACAAGGAACTCAAGGACAAACTTGTTTTACAGGCGGCAGGCGAGGAAGTCACAGCAGCGAACGCAGCGATCAACATGAGCAAACTCCTGCAAATATCTTCTGGTGCAGTGTACACCGACGGTGGAGAGAGTTTGGAGTTCGACATCAAGCACCGCTACAAGGTCCTGCGCGAAGTCATCGACGAGAGCAGTAAGAAGGTCCTTGTGTTCGTGCCGTTCAAGCACACCATCGACATACTGACGAACAAGTTACAGGCTGATGGGATCACGACCGACATCATCCGAGGGGACGTACCTGCGCCGAAACGCACGGAGATTTTCCGCCAGTTTCAGACGACACCCGATCCTCGCGTGCTCGTTATCCAACCTCAATCTGCGGCGCACGGCGTCACGCTGACTGCCGCAAACACCGTTGTGTGGTGGGGTCCGACCAGTTCACTGGAGACCTACGCCCAAGCCAACGCTCGTGTACACAGGTCAGGACAAGACCACAAATGTACCGTCGTGCAGCTCCAAGGGTCGGCTGTAGAGAAACGTGTTTACGCACTATTAGACAACAGAATAGACGTACACACAAAAATAATTGACCTTTACAAGGAATTGCTTGACTAGCCCACTAGGTGCTAGTACAGTGAACACCCCGACACTATTGTCGTGCGACTAGGAGAACTGAAATGAGTGAGGAAACAGGGTTAGCGGAAAAGCTAACACGCGTCTATTTGAAGATACGCGACAAGAAATCCCAACTTGCCGCCGAATTCAAAAAGCAAGACGACGATCTTACCAGTCAACTGGATAAGGTCAAAGCCGCACTACTCGACTACTGCAAGGAGCAAGGTGTCGAGAGTGTGAAAACTTCTGAGGGAATATTCTACCGTTCGGTTAAGACGCGCTACTGGACTAGCGACTGGGAAGCTATGCACCACTTCATCATGGAGCATAACGTGCCTGAGTTTCTGGAAAAGCGGCTCAACCAAACCAACGTGCGATCCTTCCTCGAAGAGAACCCCGAACTCGTACCGCAAGGACTAAACGTAGATTCGGAATATGTCATATCTGTGAGGAAAAAATCATGACTGGACCTTTTGTACCTATCGAAGACCTTGCTAAGCACTTCTCGGTGTCGATCTCGACTATCCGTGCGTGGGTGCGTCAAGGCCATATCCCCAAAGACACGTACATCAAAGTCGGCAACACCTACCGTTTTGCTATCGACAATGTGTCTACGGCGCTAACCAAGAAAGATGCAGATAAACCTGCACCGACTACCTCGACGGTTTCGACTGTCGCCGTAGCATCTGGCACGGGGGCGGTTGCCACCATGTCCTTTGCCGAGGCCGATGCCGATGGCGAAGTTTTGTACGACCTTGACGACGATCTATAAAGGAGAACGATATGTCCGAAGTTACCTTGTTTGAAAACAATGCGATAGCGAACAGTGACCTGTTCAAATCATTACAGGGAGTTAATGATAACCTGTTAAGTGGTTCTGGTGGGGGCGAACAGCGCCGCCGCATCAGCCTTAACGGTGGTAAATTCAGAGAGTTTGTAAACGGCGAACAAGTCTCTGTATCCAAGGAAGATAACCTGAACGTGGTTATCGTAAACGCCGCACCGATCTCGCGTACCTACTACGAGGGTACCTACGATGCGCAGAACCCAACGCCACCTAAGTGTTGGTCTGCCGACACCAATGCACCTGCGCCTGACGTACCACAAGAACAGCGCCAAGCGTCCCGTTGCATGGACTGTCCCCAAAACATCAAGGGGTCTGGTCAAGGTGAAAGTCGCGCATGTCGTTTCGCTCAGCGCATCGCAGTCGCGCTCGAAGGACAACTTGATAAGGTGTATCAGTTACAGCTTCCGGCTACGTCGATCTTCGGTGATGGCAAGGATGGCAAGATGCCGATGCAAGCCTATGCGCGTTTCCTTAGTGCCCACAACACACCTGCCGTTGCCATCATTACGAACATGCGTTTTGACGAAAACAGCAGTACACCGAAACTGTTCTTCAAGGCCGTACGTCCGTTGGACGAGCAAGAGTTGAAAACTGTGGTTGAAATGAAAGACCACCCTGATACTCTGAAAGCTATCACGCTTACGGTGGCGCAGACGGATGGGACCGCGAAGGCGGCACCCGCTCCCGCACCTGCACCGAAGAAGGAAGAACCCAAGTCGCTTTTTGCTAGTGACGATGAACCCGTTGAGGAACCTACGAAGGTAGTCCGCAAGTCTGCACCTGCACCGAGCGCAGACGATGGCGACCTTAGTTCGATTATCGACAACTGGGACGACTAACCGCTCGTCGTCAAGGTAATCGGACTACGCTACGGTGGGGGTTCGCCCCCGCCGTGGCGACTTAGGCAACGGGTGGCTAAATGGAAACGAAAACATTCTTATCAAAGGCGCTGAGTGGTGAGGGCTACTACTGTGTTTTTGCGGCACGGTCGTCAGACGAACGCAAGATGCAGAAGTTTTATGACTCGTTAGACGCCGTTGTTGATGCCGCCCACAATTTTGACCAAGAAGGATTTGATGTTTATTACGGACTAGCGACGTTTGAACAAGCAGGCTCACGTAAGGTAGATAACGTAAAGCACCTGCACTCATTCTTTCTCGATCTGGACTGTGGGCCGAGCAAAGACTTCCTGTCGCAAGAACAGGCCATTAAAGCCCTTCAGCAGTTTTGCAAGAACAACAAACTGCCAAGACCAACCATGGTCAGTTCAGGCCGTGGTGTACACGTATATTGGTTTCTGTCGGAACCAGTGTGCTACGATGATTGGTTCCCTGTAGCGGAACGCTTGAAGCGTTTGTGTGCGCGAGATCACTTCGCCGCCGACCCTGCCGTAACAGCGGACGGGGCACGCGTGTTGAGAGTTCCTCACACACATAACTACAAGACCAATCCTCCTTCCGAGGTGACGTTCTTCGGGCTGACCCCCAAGTTCACCACTGTCGATTTTGACCGCTTCGCCGAGTTAGTCGGCGATGATCCGATACCAGTTCCCGCCAAACACATACCAAGGGAATTGAGTTCGACCATGCAAAACCTGATGGGCAATCAGGAAAGCGTGTTCAAAGACATTCTGGTGAAGACGCAGAAAGGGGAAGGCTGTCCGCAACTCGCGCATGTCGTGAAGGAACGGGCAACCATGGACGAGCCGCTGTGGCGTGCGGGACTATCCATTGCGAAGTTCTGCACCGATGGCGTCAAGGCCATACACCTAATATCGGAAGGGCACCCTGACTACTCGCCAGATGCTACGCAGAGGAAGGTGGACCAGATCAAAGGCCCCTACACCTGCATGAAGTTTGACGAGTACCGTCCTGACGTGTGCGTCAACTGCCCACATTGGGGGAAGATCAAGTCCCCGATTGTTCTGGGCAAGCGGCTGAAAGAGGCAGAGGTTAACGAGGATGGCACGTACGTTGAGGCCCCAGCTCTCGACTTACCGAACCAACCAAAACAAGTTTACACAATCCCAAAGTACCCACCGCCTTACACGCGTGGGGTAAACGGGGGCGTGTATATCCGAACTAGAAACGAGGACGGCGATCCAGAAGATAAGTGCCTGTACCATAACGACTTATATGTTGTGAAACGTATCCGCGATCCTGAACTGGGTGAGTCCATCGTGATGCGGTTGCATCTGCCCAAAGATGGGGTCCGAGAGTTTACGTTGCCCATGAGTGCGGTCACGTCGAAAGACGAGTACCGCAAGCACCTGTCGATGCAGGGGGTCGCTGTTATGAAGATGGAAGAACTGATGACATACACAACACATTGGGTAAACGAGTTACAGGCTACGAGCGTTGCGGATGAAGCACACCGCCAGTTTGGGTGGGCGGACGATAAGATGACTGCCTTCATCCTCGGCAACCAGAAGATCACCGCGCACGGTGTCGAGTTTAACCCCCCGTCCAACGCAACGGTCGGGCTGTTCCCATACTTCGAGCCGAAGGGCAGTTACGATGTATGGCGTGAGAACTTGGAACTGTGGAACGACGATAAGTTTCTGCTCCAACAATTCGCGTTCGGCATGGGTTTCGGCAGTCCGCTCATGGAGTTTCTGAACACCAACTGCGGTACGGTAGCGTTCATTAACAAGGAATCAGGTGTAGGTAAGACCGCCTTGATGTACGCCGCCGCAGGTATCTGGGGCTATCCAAAGAAACTCGTTATCGACAAAGACGATACCGCGAACTTCAAGATGAACCGTGCTGAAGTCATGCACAGCCTTGTCACGGGCCTCGACGAGATCACCAACCTGAACCCCAAGCAGATGTCCGAATTGGTTTACCAAGGCACGAGTGGTCGTCAGCGGGGTCGTATGTCGTCTAGTGCAAACGTCGAGCGGTATCAGGGGCGGGAGTGGAGCCTGCTCATGATGTACACCGCTAACACGTCAGTCGTCGAGACGATCAGCCGAGCCAAGGCGATGCCGAAAGCAGAGGCACAGCGGATACTTGAGTGTCGCGTCGAGCGTATTTTCGACAAGGTAGAAGACAAGGAAGTTACCGACTTGTTCGAACACAACCTGCTACACCACTATGGGCACGCAGGGGTTCCGTTCATCCAGTACGTCATGAGAAATTTGGACGCGTGCCGCAAGCTAGTGCTCGACGTTCAGAAGCGTGTGGACAAAGCCGCACAGCTTACCAACGAGAACCGCTTCTGGTCGGCGACAATCGCCGCAACCATATCGGGGTTGCTGATTGCCAAGAAGGTGGGACTACACGACTTCGACGTGCAGAAGGTGTTCAAGTGGGCGACCGTCGATCTGGTTAACCAGAACAAGAACAGCATGGCCGAGATGAGTGGCTCTGTGTTCGACGTGATGGATGACTTCTTTACAGAGAACATCAGCTACATACTGCAAATCAAAAGCACCATGGACAATCGGGGCACCAATGACAACGGCCTCGACGAGCATTTGATACCTGAGCAGGTGGCGCGGGGCCGCTTGGTAGCACGTTATGAGACAGACACGAAGCTGTTCTTCCTGAAGCCGAAACCGCTGAAAGAGTGGTGCGGTGAATTGCAGATCAACTACTCGCATCTGGTCAGTGAGATTATGAACAAGTGCAACGGTAAACGTGGCAAGGTGCGTCTGACCAAAGGCACCAAGCTACAGTTGCCGCCCTCTGACGTAATCATAATGAAGTTCGACGTGAACCCAGATGACGAAGCGAGTGTGGAAAACCTATGATTTGCACCCTGACGGGGTGCTGATCGAAGTGAATTGGGACAAGATGGTTGTCGGTGCATCCATCTTCATCCCATGTATCAACACCGAGGAAGCGATCAAACAAGCGGAGGCTATATTCCGCCAGAAGACGTGGCAATTAGAACACCGTGTTCGTATCGAAGACGGTAGATTGGGACTACGCATTTGGCGCACGGTGTGATACAGTTTGAACGACAGGATGGTCCACCCTCACCGACTACCTTGTCGTTCTCCATACGCCCCCCTCTTCGGAGGGGGGTTTCTTTTATCTGACGGGTGGGGTGAAGCCGTTCCGCATACCGTACAAGTGGTCCTCTGCCGCACGACGCATCGCCGGGGAAAGGGTCACACCGTTGTACATATTCTCAGAAGTTTCCATGTGTTGACGAAGCGACCGGATGATTGAGTCATTCGATATTTCGAAGCTAGGGTGCGCGGCGTTAAACGCAGCGATCTCTCGCTCGATCTCCATGATCTCAGCAAAGTCCCCCGTACGCGCCGCGATATAGTAGCGTCGGGTCAGGTCAGACCGCTCGGTGCCGAGTGCATTGTCGATCCGCTTGATGCGTTGGCTTTCTTCTTGGATACGAACGTACTCCGCAGGTGCAAACCCAAGGAACTGTGCGAACAACTCACCGCTAGTCATGTCGTCGTAGATCGGGTCCACACGGCGGGTGTAAATGCCACCATCTTGTTGGTAGCGCCCGAATGGCGATGCCTTGTACGCGTTCGAGAAACCTGTGGGCAGAAGGCTTTCGATACCACGTTGGGTCTGCCCATTCAGTAAGTCCTGCATACCACGACCGAAACGCTTAGCCACACTCAGTGCGGGTCCACCGAGGTAGTACCCGATAAACTCTTCTGGTGAGGGGTCAGTGTTGTAGCGGTTCTCTTGCAGCAGTAGGCCCGTTAGACGCACGCGTGATGCGACGTCAGCACCTACACCCAACTCGTCCAGCACTTGGTTGAACGCACCTTTGTACCAACCCTCACCGACATAGTTGCGAACGATGGTGTTGAAATCGTCCTCGTCGTCGCCAAGCAAGAACAAGTCAGCAAGCAGTTGCACAGCCCCGTAAAGCGGGATGCCGTGGATGCCTGCGAAGAACAAAGACGAGCCGAGGATGCCGAGCATCTGCTTTGTCGCAATCGCCCGTAGCTTCTTACCCTCTGCATCCTTAGCGAAGGTGTTATCCATGAACATTTTGCCCGTCTTGAGCATGGTGTAGTACATGCGCAGACCGTAGGTCTTATACATCATCGCTACACGCAGTAGGTTTTCTTGTGCGATACGCGGCGCGGTCTCAAGGGTCGAACCACCGTTGTACTCCTGCGTGTCGTGCAGAGCCTCTCTTGCCGCCATGTTCTGGCGTTCCGCCAACGACATCTTGGGGTTCTCGGAACTGATGCGTTCGAGCGCCATGTTGTACGCCGCCACCATCGTTACTTGGCGGTTAAAGCGCTCCGCTTGGTTGAACAGCATCGCCGATAGCCCTGTGCCGTAGTCAATAGCGGCGGCGATCTTGCGCCCCAGAGTATCGGTGCGGCGGGCACGCCCACCTTCATTCAGGCCGAGCGCGTCAAAGATAAACGAGCGGTTCAAGTGCCCACGTTCCGACGCCATACGCACCAGTGGGGCTAGGCGCTCTAACTCCTTAACACGCTTCTCGGGCAGCTTCAGGTCTTTCTTGACAGTGAAGTCACCATTCGGCGTGATGTCGTAGTAACCGTCGAGGCCATAAGCCAACGAAATTTTGTCGAGTTTGGTGTCGCCCATGCCCCGTGCACCTGTGACGATGGACGTGGCGTTCAGGATTTCGTCGTAGGCTTGCTTGTAACCATACCGAGCGCCGAGCATCGGGAAGACAAACATCGGGATTTGGACCGTCTGGATCATGGCAGATGCGGTGTTGAAGCCGATTGTGCCAACAAACGCCAGTTGGTTGAACGTGCGGACGTACTTCTCGACTGCCTTGTCCCGTGCACCATACTTGGCGAAGTTCATGCGGACCTTCATCTCTTCACGCAGGGTGTTGAATTGGAAGTTCTTATCCTTCGGTGCTTCCAACTCGTTAAGGTCTGCTTCCATGGATTGCAGTAGCGCGTTGTAGCGCAGCTTCTCAATCTGACGCCCGAGGTCGAACCCTTTGCTCTTCAGAGCGTAGACGGCATCGGTCATGTGGCCCGGCGTACCCTTACGTCTTTGCAGGGACTTAGCGAACGAGCTTTCCGGCAGCGCGTCGATAAACAAGCGCATGATTTCAGCTTGTGCGTCGTCGCTTGCACCTTCAGCTTGCAGCGTCTTGAGGACCTGTCCCACAAACGAGCTAGACGGTGCGTTGTTAAAGTCCGTCGTTTTGAAGTCACCGTCCATGGTGTTGATGCTCTTCACGTCCACATCGGGGTCGTTCTTGAGTTCTTCCGCAACACGGTCGCGCTGACGCTTGCTGTCAAACATCTGGAATACATAGCTGTCGCGCTCCGACTTAACACGGTCGGGCTTGTAGTTGAATTCCAGTTTGTAACGGCCTTCACGAAGCAAGGGGAAGTAGACGTCGAGGCTGTTCTTGTCGAACAGTTTGGCGAAGACTTCTTTCTTCAACTCAGCGGCGGCAGTGGGGTTGTTCTTCAACGCTTCGTCGATGCGTCCGTTGAGCACGTCTTTCAGACGCTCGTACAAGTCACGGTACGTAGACTGCATGGTGCGGTACGCCTTCTGGCCTTCGGCACCGAGTGCGTTCCAGTCTTTACGCTGTGCGTCCCACACTTTGCCGAGGTCGTTACCGCTTTCGTCGGTCTTACCCTCGTATGCTTTACGGGGCTTGGTCGGGTCCACCTGATAGATAGTGGCACCGTAGTTCTCGTTGTAGATCAGGTTGTCGAGGTGCTCTTGCCCCTTACGCCCTGCCTTGGCTCTCCAACGGTCCACCACAGCTACGCGCTCACGTACAAAGTCGTCAGTACGTGCCATAGAACCGCGCTGCCGCTCCAGCAGTTCGTGGAGGTCAGTGGCGATTTTGCCGAGGTCCTTGTTCACGCGGGTAGCTACGTCGCTGAGCGCTTGCGAGTCCACAAGTTTGGGTAGGAGCCAACTCCCTTTCTCTCCCACAGCCGACATGAAGTTGAACGCACCGTCGGCCCATTCGCCACGGAACGCCTTCGTCAAAGGCTTGTTCAGGGACTTCTGCGTGTTGTCCACATACTTCATGGCTTCCTTCACACCGTCCCGAGTAGACATCATCGGCAGGTCTGCCGAGTTGCGGTACTTCGGTGCAGGGGTCAGGATGGCGTCGATCATTGCATCTGCTTCGGTGAGCGCCGACTGCATCTGTTTCGGTTGCATACCGATCAGCTTGCGCAGGAAGTTGCCCACGGAATTGAAGAAGCGTTGCAGTGCGTTGAACTTCTCGCCTTTCGGGTTGATCGCCGCGAGTTTCTGTTGGAACTCAGGGTTCGACATAGTTTCAGAAACGAACTCATCGACGTCCTTCGCACCATACGCAGTATCAAGATAATCTTTGACGTCTTCATAGAGCTTGGTGAGCTGGCGCGTCATGGGGTGCGACTTGTTCGCCAACGTAGCCGAAGCCAAAGCGTGGGTAGCTTCGTGCATAAGCACATGGGCGTTCACGCCTGTCTCTGCATCGACCTTGATGGTGTTGGTCTTCGGATCAAACAGACCCGCCACCGTCTTACCGTTCTCGCCTTTGAGGTTCTTAACGACTTCGACCTTGGTGTCACCCAGTTTCGATTGCAGTTTCTGTGCGGCGTTAGCCACACGCGTATTCGGCGACGTGGCTGCGATGATTTGTAGTGCGCCTGACAAGTCGTTTTCACGCAGGGCAGCACGTACACCCGGGTGAGCCTTCGTACCGAGCGCCGCAACAGCATCGGTTGCCATGTACTTCTCGAACATCTTAGCCAGTTCGTCGAGGTTGGCACGGAGGTCTGCACGGTTCTCGGCGTCCACCTGATCCATCAACGCATCGTCCTGCGCTTTGATCTTCGCTTCGCGCTGACGGAACATCTCTACGTAGTCGGTGCTCTCAATGCGCTGAATATCACGAATCTCTTTGGCGAGGGTCTCGTCGATCCACTTGTTAGTCTGCTCTGACAAGTTCTTGCGTGCCCAATCAAGCACGAGCTGCGCTGGCTTCTGTCCTGTACCTTGGAAGAACTGCGCTTCGCTCTCACGCATGTCGGGCGTCTTGCGGAACTGCGGCGTTTGGTTCGCTACATCGTAGATCGCCATGTACAGGCCATCAGTCGTGCGCGGTACCTTGCTCAGGTAGGTGACAACTGCATTGCCTTCCTTGTCCCGTGCTTTGGCACCCTCATTCAGGAGGACCAAGATTTTCAGGCGGTCATCAGGCGTGGTCTTTTCATTGCCGACAGTCTCCGAGAACTCGGTCGCCATGCGGCTCGCCACAGCCTTAACATTGTCTGGCTGCGCTTCGAAACGCTCGGTAAGCTGTTTACTGGCGTTGTCCTTCGTCGGCGCTAACGCTGGGGTCGTCTTCTTAATTTGCAGCGTCGGCATCACTTTGCGCGTCGTAGAGGTTGTCTTCTTCGGTTCTTTTGTGGTGACTTGTTTTGCTGCCTTTTCCTCAGTAACCCCCCTTTGTGTAGGAGTGGTCGCTTTCTTAGCAGGAACAGGTTTACGCGTAGGTGCGGCCCGCTTGCCCGCAGGTTTCGGCTTCGACTTCCGCGTCGGTGCAGGTTTGGCAGCGGGTTCAGGCAGGTCTAGTGTAAGCTGCTCTGCTCTCTCTGCTCGTACAACGTCTCCAACGCCGCGCCCAGTATCTGCCAGTCTTGCTCGTCGAGGTGCTGTAGGGACTCGGGTATCTCCCGTTGCGCTAGGAACGGCTGCTGTAGTTCCCACAGGCGGTTGAGCAACTGGAACGCTAACTCCACGTCCTGTTGGCTGAGGTTGTTGAGTGACTGCTGCATCTGGCCCTCCTTGTGGTTGAGCGGCGGCGCGTCCACGAGGCTGAGGCTGGAATAATTCAAGTTGCTCTTCAGGTACTCCTTCAAGCTCTCGTGCCACATTGAGTCGAGTTTGCTGCCCAATACGTGGGTTGTTAGCAAACTTAACAAATTCTTCACGAACCGCAGGTTCATTTAAGTCCTTGCCTTCTGTGCGCTTGCGGATCGGTGCAGCGGGGGAAATGCCCAGACCATCCAAAAACTCTTTGGTGACCGTCTTCGGCGCAGGTGGTGTCTCCTTAACAGGTGGTGTTTTACGACGACCCATCCCGGGGAACGATAGCTGTGACGGAGTAACAGGTGCACGCTCCTTACGCTCAGGGATGCGGGCCTCCATCTCAGCAAGCTGCGTTGCCTCTGGCGGTGGGGTAATCGGCGACGGCTCTTCAACTGTCGGCTTTTCGGCACGCTGCACATTAACGGCTTTACGGATGGTCTCCATCTCGCGGTCAGTCGTCTTAGCGTTTGCGATGCCTTGGTCAGCAAGTGCCTTCTCAAAGTTCTTCGACAACGTGTTGTAGTTACGGGTCGGAGTGTTCTCGATGGTCTGCTGTAAGATGTTGTAGCGCGTATCTTCAGTGGTGCGCTGGCGCTCGCCCTCTCGACGTGCGTCCAAGGATTCCAACTCGGAAGCCCCGCGCATCTGATCTAGTTCAGCAACTGCCTGCTCGTCTGCACGGATCATCGCCTCGATTTCAGCGACTTCGGCATCGTCCAGTTCTTTTTGGGTGATGGCGTCTACGAGGTCTCCTTGCACAGGGGCGGCAACAGGCGCAGCTTCAGGCTGAGGGGTTATTCCTTCTCGCTGCGGCACTTGTTCCGCACCCTGCGCACGGAGTTGGTCACGCAACGCTACGTCGGGCCGTTCTTCCCGGGCTTGTTGTAGCTCGCGTGTAAATAAGTCAGGCTGCTCGAACGCAGCAACATCATCAGCTTCCGCCGCTGCAAGCGCTTCGGCTTCACGGGCCTGTTCTTCAGTAAGGGTCGGCTCGGTCGGGGTGACAACCTCTTCAGTCGCAACCTCTTCAACGTCGCGCTCACCCTCGGTCGCGGCGCGCCCCGCGCCTTTACCTTTAACAAAGAAGTCTACGACGCCTTGGATAATGGCACCTGCGCCACCACCTGCGATGGCCTCGTCGATAATGCCTGCGTCTAGGAGTTCTTTCTGTGGGTTGTAGCCTTGCTCGACCATGTTCTGGAGGAGTGCGGCTGCGGCTTCCTGTGCGCCTTCGGCGGCACCTGTGGTCAGGGCGCTACGGATACGCTGCCCAGTAGTCTCGACAACTTCACCACCGATTTTCTGTGCAAGGTCGGAAAGACCCGGAATACGGAGGATTCGGCCCAACGGCAACACTTCCAAAGAACCGATAGCGGCACCCAGACGGGTGGCTTCGTTGCGTTCTTCTTCGGTAGCACCTGCGGCACGAGCACGTTCACTCGCTTCACCCGCACCTGCGCCGACACCGATAGCCCCTGCGGTACCCGCACCAATAAGACCTGCGCCTACAGCGCCTACGCCAAGAGCGCCAGCACCATAGGTAGCGGCGGCTGCGGCACCAAGAGCACCTGCAACCGAGCCAAGACCAGAGGAGATTTGGTACGTCAGTGACTCACGGTCACCACCTTCGGGGCGGAGGGCTTCCGCCGCCGATTGGATTTTCTCACGGGCAGCGAGTTCGGCTTCTTCGTCAAGCAGGGCAGCGGCACCCAGTGAGGCTAGCTCACCAGTACCAACTACACCCGCACCGAAGCCAGACAGGACGTTTTCAATAAACCCAGCCTCTTCGGGGCTGGTTCGCTCCATAGCCCGCCCAACGGCAGCTATATCAGCAACGGGGTCGTACGCAGTTTCTGCCTGCATACGTGCTTGAATAGCCCCAATAACCTGTTCCCGTGTAGCACCCGCAGGGCCTTCTATCTCATAAGTCTTACCGTCAGGACCTTGGATACTATATAGCGGCATATCGTTCCCACCTATCTAACGTTGAGTTCGCCCCATCCTTCCAAATTGAACGAGGGGGCCGTGGGTTGGGTTGCCGCGCCACCGAGGTCGCTAAGCGAAAGATTGTTCCCACGAGCCATTTGCATAACCAAATCTTCAATCTCGTTAAAGCTCCGCCCGTTGGCTAGTCGCCCTTCAAAGTACGCATTTACGCGGTTCTGTACAGCCTGATAGGCTGCGGTAAACGCAGCGCGGGCGGCGGGATCATCGGGGTTTTGTGCAAGCGCAGCTTGGGTTGCAATCAATGTACGGTCGTTTTGTGCTTCTGTTTGGAACGCTTCGGCTTTTGTCTTCTGCAAATCAACAAGAATTTGTGCCGCACGCTGTGAGGCATCTGATGCTTCCATAGCCCGACGGAGATCATCGGTGTATTGAATTTGCGCTGCGTCTAG
>Ga0208644_1001775_pt1 | contig 17769 bp, 27 predicted proteins | sample VirMetDEL_Nov_18_FD_184517 | JGI IMG/M metagenome (GOLD analysis project Ga0208644, IMG submission 184517) | Aqueous microbial communities from the Delaware River and Bay under freshwater to marine salinity gradient to study organic matter... | ecosystem: Environmental > Aquatic > Marine >... | reverse complement strand
TGTATCACCTAAATTTAAAACACTTACTCAACCTGATCTTGTATTAATCAATCAATTAAAGCAGTTATCATTTAGTGGATTTGAGAATGTAGCCAATAGATTTCTAGATACGATTGCAAATGAGGTCTATCAATCCGCTATTGTGGGTAAGCCATTCCCTGAGATGGTGCAGAATATTAGAGGCGCAGTTAATGGTGTCTATAGACGAAGTAATGAAGCTGCAATCAATAGGCTAGTAGATATTGTAGAAGAAAATAGATACTCAGATGATCCTATCTCTAAGAAGAAATTTGAAGATGCGAGAAAAATACTTCATAGCAAATATGCTTCCGATATCAGAGGTGAGAATATGCGTAAATACGCATCTCAGATTGCGCATGATAGTATTATGCAATTTGATGGGCAGTTCACTAAATACAAAGGTGAAGAAGCAGGGATTACATCATTCAAATACACTGGCACGAACATTATCACTACTAGAGAATTTTGTAGAACATATTTAAACGAAGTTAGAACAGAAGAAGAATGGAGAGAGATATTTACTGGCAACTGGAAGGGTAAATCAGGTAGTGATCCATTCATTAATAGAGGTGGTTATAGATGCCGTCATAGCTTTGTACCTTATGATCCTGCATGGGATGATATAGAGGCAGTACAAACTAAAGTACAACCGAAAGCAGTTAATATTAAAACAAGTGCAGATTTACCTAGTAATATTTCATCATTATCAAGTCCTGCAAAATTAGATTCAATAAAACCAGTAACAAAAACATATATATTAAATAAATTAGGCAACCAATTTATAGAAAACAACAAAGATAAAAGATTTCCTAAGGATCAAGTTAGATTTAAAAAAGATAGAAAAAAATCTAATTTTGGGAAAATTAAATTATCAAAAAATTTCACAAATACCGACTATGGAATAATGGAAGTTATATTTCAAGAATTAGATGAAATGGCAATTAAATATAATGTACCAAAATTAAGAGGTGTTAAAGAAGTACCACTTAAAACCTATAATTTTAATGGTAAACAATTTGAAGCTAAAGCAATAGCTAATATGGGTGATGGAGTTATTGGTTTAGACGCTGACCAAATGGCATTAAAAAATATTAGAAATGATTTATCTACTTGGAAAAGATTAGATGATATAGACAAAAGACCTGAAGTTGGTTGGGATTTTTACGGAGATGATAAACTAGCAAAAATTCGTCATGTTTATTATCATGAATTTGCACACCATGTTCATCATTTTAAAAATATAAATTCTAGTGATTTTTATAGTTTTAATTTTCCTGATATTGAAAAGAAATTAAAACAACTTGATACAAAATTTAGAGGATCAAGTAAATATTCTGATTTTACAGAAAGAGAGTGGTTTGCAGAAAATTTTGCATTTTATCATGTAGGTAGAATTGATTTAGTTGATAATCAATGGATAGAGTTTTTTGAGGAGTTTATAAAATGAGTGAAGCAATAAAAGAAGCAGAAAAAATAGCAGGGAAAGAAAATATAACTAAAAAAGATTTTGATGATTTTGAAAAAATAGGATCAAAATTAACTACAGAGAATGAGTTTAGGTTATATTCTTTCTTGCAAGAAGTAATGTTTCAAAGAAGTGTTGAAATAGAAGATAAATAACTATATTCCTTTAATAAATAACTAACAAAGGAGTTATATTATGTCTGACGAGAATAAAACGGAACAGGTGGAACAGACAAATCAGGAAGAAGTAAATAAAGATACACAAGATAAAATTGTAGAGCAACCAAAGCCAAGTCAATTTGATATTGATAAGGTAGTAAAAGATAGGCTCTATAGACAAGAGAAACAATTATTAGAACAGTTGGGAGTTACTAATTTAGACGAAGCCAAAGCTGCTATTGAAGAACGCAAAAAAGTAGAAGAAGAAAAGCAGCTAGAAAGAGGCAAGTTTGATGAAGTAATGAAAAAGAAAACTGTTGAGTATAATGAAAAGCTATCCAAGTTAGAGCAAGAACTTAAAAGCGAGAGAATAGATAAGCAGTTAATTAATGCAGCATCTCAGCATAGAGCCATTAATCCTGAACAGATCAAGGAATTAATGAAATCTAGAGTTCAATTAAATAAAGAAGGTAAAGTAGAAGTACTTGATAATTCAGGAACTCCTAGATATAACAAAGATGGTGACTTATTGACTGTTGATGAAGCAGTACAAGAGTTTTTAACGCATAACGCACACTTTCAAAGCGCAACTCCGTCAGGAAGTGGAAGTGTAAGTAATGTGGGCAAGTCAGCTACGCAAAAGACTTTAAATATTGCGGACTTAGATATGAGTAATCCTGATGATCGCAGGGCTTATGCAGAATATCGTAAGCAGAGGGATTCAGTTACTCATTTAAAAATAAACAAATAACTTTAAAGGAGTTAAAACATGGCTAACGAAACAACAAGTAGTACACTTAGTGAACTATATACTGAGATCGTTGCTGAAGCTGAGTTCGTAATTCAAGAGAAATCTATAATGAAGAACTTAGTAAAGAACTACACTATCGCAGGTGGCGGTAAATCTGTGGAAGTTCCGATCTATTCAGCAGTAGCGGCGGCAGCAGTTGCAGAAGCAACTGATTTGTCCAACACCGCAGTAAACCCATCTTCTGTAACAATCACTGCTTCAGAAGTAGGTGTAATGACAACTCTAACTGATCTAGCAAGAAACTCAGCTTCAAGAAATGTTGCTGCAGATATTGGTAGATTATTTGGTGAAGGTATCGCAAAGAAAATGGATCAAGACCTGATCGCATTGTTTGATGGCTTTTCAGTTACATTAGGTGACGGAACAGGCGCAATCACTGCAGCTTCTATTTTCAATGCAGCATCAACACTAAGAGCAGCAGGACTTCCGATTGAGGATTGTTATGCTATCTTACACCCAAAAATTGCTTATGACTTAAAAGCTAACCTTACAAATACATTTGTAAACGCAAATGGTAATGACTTAGCTAATGAGGCTTTAAGAAGCGGTTATATTGGATCACTAGCAGGTGTTAAGATATTTGAAACTTCAAATATGTCTGACACAGGTACTGCAGGTGATTACAAAGGTGCGGTATTCCATAAAGACGCATTAGCTTTAGCTATGATGCAGGACATCAAGATTGAAACTCAAAGAGATGCTTCTCTAAGAGCAGACGAGATTGTTGCAACTGCAGTTTATGGTGTAGGCGAATTGCACGATAGTTATGGTGTTGAATTGCACTTTGATTCATCAATCCAGTAGTATAAACTTAGGGGGTGGGATTTTTTCCCACCCTAAAGGATAAGATTATGAATATAGTTAAATTAACAAAAAACGGGAAAATCATTCAAAGAACTAAATTTGATTGGGAAAAAAATATTCACATTTGGAAACTTAGAGGTTGGGAACTACTAGATAAACCTGTAGAAGATAAACCTGAAGAAGATAAACCAAAAAGAACTAGGAAGAAAAAAGACTAATGGCAACAACAGAATTTTCAGTAGCACTTTCAGATGTTCAGCAATACCAACCTGATATTGCAGAATATGGTATAGCAAGTTTTGATACACAATTACAATTAGCTGAAAATGATGTTATTAGACAAATTAGAGCAGAATGGTGGGAAAGATACCGCCACACAGTACGCTACAAAGATATTACTAAAGTTACTACTTTAGAATTAGATAGCACAAAATTAACCAATTCACAGTGGACTAGATCAGTAGTTTATAAGGCACTGGCAGATTATATTCTACCAATGCTGACTAAATGGAAAGACCCACAAGGCGGAGATGGTGCAGATACATTCCAAGTCAAAATGGATTTCTATAAATCAAAATATGCAGAGGAATTTCAAGCAGTTCTAAGAGATGGCGTTGAGTATGATGAAGATGGTGACGCATCAGTGACTGCTAGTGAGAAAGAGCCAATACATCATTTACGATTAGTTAGATAATGGTCGCAGATATCAGGATCAAGACCAACCAAGCAGAAGTTCTTGCAATAGTCAAAAAGATACAAAGTAGAACTAAAAGTGCAGTTAAAAAAGCATTAGCAAACGCATCAGCATTTGAAGTAGTTGCAATCAAAGACAGAACTCAATCAAAAGGTGTAGATTATACAGGATCACCATTTCAACCATATTCACCTAAATACAAAAGAGCCAAAGTAAAACAATCAGGAGTAGTTGATCTTACTGATACTGGACAAATGTTTAGTTCATTGACCTTTAAAGCTACAGAAAGCAAAGGAACATTGTTTTTTAGACAGGCACAAGCTAACAGAAAAGCATTTTTTCATGATGAGGTTGGTGCAGGTAGAGGAAAAGTTAAAAGAGAGTTCTTTAGAATTAGCAGAGATGAAGAAACAAAGATTGAAAAGATATTCCGTAATGTGTTAAATAAGGAGTTGAAATTATGAGCATTAGAGAAAACATAGCTGCCAATATCATTACTACGCTTGATGCAGTAACATCTCCTATTGAATTAAAGAAGATTACTAGAGAACCTTTTAAACCTGAAGAACTTGCTGATCCTCAATTCCCTGCTTTGTATATTTCCACTGGTGACGAAACTAGAGAAGATTTTGCACTAGGAGATTATGCTGCAGGTAAAAGATCAGGAACAATAGATTATGTTCTTGTAGGCTATGTAAAAGGTAGCGATACAAACCTAGACACTAAAAGAAATCAGCTTATTGAAGTAATTGAAGAAACATTAGACACAGATAGAACTAGAGGCGGATATGCTAAAGAAACTAAAGTGATAGAAGTTAGTTCTGATGAAGGTACACTTTATCCTTTGGGTGGAGTGAGAATTGTGGTAAGAGTTTTTTATGAATTTGTTAGAGGTACTTCGTAATGGCTAAAAGAATTAAAGTTTATATGCCTGATGGGATCAATACAGTTTCTATTTGGGATAATGATTTAGACAAGTTTCTTGAAAAGGGTTTTAAAACCGAAATTGAGAAAAAATCTACTAGAACATCTAAGAAAAAAGATGTAGAAGTAGATGAACAACAACAAACTAATGAAGGAGTAAGCGAATGGCAACCCATGTCGGAACAAGCGGAGTAGTCAAAGTAGGAGCAAATTCAGTTGCGGAAGTAACTGGCTTTACTATTGATGAAACAAATGACACAGTTGAAGATACAAGCCTTACAGATGCTGCAAAGACTTATAAAGCATTAAGAAAAGATGCTACTGGTACTATTGAATGTCACTGGGATGAAACAGATAGCACAGGTCAAGGCGCATTAACTGTAGGAGCAGAAGTAACTTTAAACTTATATCCTGAAGGTGCTGACGCAGCAGATACATATTACACAGGATCAGCGATTGTAACTGGCGTATCTCAAAGCGTATCACTGGATGGTGTTATTTCTAGAACTATTACAGTACAATTCTCAGGCGGCGTAAGCACAACAACTGTATAATTGAATGCCTAAAAAGGATTATCTTGAAGGTGCTATAAATCACTTTAAGCATCAAGAGATTAAAATTATAGAAGTTGAGGAGTGGGGTTTAATTGGCGAAGATGCCATTTATGTTAAGCCATTTACGCTGCTTGAAAAATCTGAAATCTTTAAAGGATCAAACGACAATGATCTCACAGTGTTAATTGATGTAATTATCAAGAAAGCAGAAAATAAAGATGGTGAGAGAATGTTTGATCTAGAGAGTAAGATTAAAATGAAGAAGTTTGTTGATCCTGACATCATAGGCAGGGTAGCAAGTCAAATCATGGGAACAATCCCATCTACTGACACCTTAAAAAAAAACTAAACTCTGACCCTGATTACAGGTTTCATTTCTTTCTAGCAGAAAAATTACACAAGACTATTGGCGAGATAATGCAAATGCCAATAGAAGAATTTAATTCGTGGGGTGCTTATTATTCCTTAAAACATGAAGAAGAACAAAATTCATTGAATAAAGCTAAGATGCAAGGTAAAAGAAGATAATGACTACAAAAATGTTTATTGACATTATCGCTAATGATAAAACCAAAACTGCACTATCAAGTGTTCAAACACGATTAGGTAATATCAAAAGTTCAGTATTTAGTTTAAAAGGCGCATTTATAGGACTTGGCGCAGGTGCAGTTATTAGATCATTTGTTAATGTAGGTAAGGAAGTTGAAAGCCTACAAGTAAGATTTAAGTTTTTATTTGGATCATTAGAGGAAGGTGCAACCGCCTTTGACAATTTAACAAAATTTGCAGCTAGAGTTCCATTTTCATTAGAAGAAATATCAAGAGCATCAGGAAACCTTGCAGTTGTAGCCAAAGATGCAAAAGACCTCAATAGAGTATTAGAAATAACAGGTAATGTTGCCGCAGTCACAGGATTAGATTTTGAAACTACTGCATCACAAATTCAAAGAGCCTTTTCAGGTGGTATTGGTGCTGCTGATCTATTTAGAGAAAGAGGTGTTAGAGCCTTATTAGGATTTAGCGCAGGTGCTAAAGTTACCGCAGAAGAAACAATCAAAAGATTTGAAGAACTATTTAGTGGTGAAGGTAGATTTGCAAATGCTACTAAAGACCTAGCTACAACACTAGAAGGTACTATCTCAATGATAGGGGATAAGTATTTTAAATTTCAAAAAGATGTAGCAGCAGGATTTTTTGATGAATTAAAAGGTGAATTTGGTGATTTAAATGAATTTCTTGCAAAAAATGAAAAACAGATTGAAGAAATAGCTAGGGCTATTGGTGAAAATTTTGCAGGTGCAATTACTAAAACATCATCCACATTAAAAGCAGTTGCTCCTACAGTAAAAAATATTGCTGATGCTTTAGGAACTACAATTACTGGTTTCAATACATTACCATCATTTGTTCAAAATGTAGGTCTTATTGGTGCATTGTTGTTTGGTAAAAAAGGAGCATTAGCTTTTGCAGGTGTATCTTTCTTAGTAGGTCAAATTAAAGAGTTAATGGATAAAAGCAAAGAATTAGCTGACACTAGAGGAATGATGGAGTTATTTGATGCAGGTGAATTAAATGCTTATAAATTAACATTAGAAGAAATAAACGATTTAGTTAATGCCTATAAATTAAGTTTAACAAAAGTAGCAGGTAAAGTAATTGACAATAAAGATAACCAATTAATATTAGAACAAGTCAAATTATTAGAACAAGTTTCTCTTGCTTTAAAAATAGGTGCTAAAGATGCAGAAGATTATATTGCAAGACAAAAAAGCCTAAATGTTGTTTTATCAGATAATAATGATGAATTAGAAAAAACAAATAAAAGATTATTTAGTCAATTTGATCTTGTTAAACAAATTAATAATAGCATTACCGATCTAACAAAAAAAGGGTTAGAAGATTTAAAAAAAATTAGGGAAGAATACAATCCATTATTAGCAATAAGAAATCAACAAGAGGAAGAAATACAAGAACTAAATAATGCCTACAACAGAAAGCTATTAGATTTTGAAGAATATCAAAAGTTAAGAAAAAAGATTGAAGAAAAATATTCTAAAGAAACTGCTCAAAAATCACTTGAATTATTAAAACAAGGTAGATATTCGGAAATAGAATTTGAAAAATTATCTCAACAACAAAAAATAGATATTTTAACTGGAGCAGGAAGGGATATTTTAGGAAACCTATCTACATTTAATAAAAAAGCATTTAGATTAAATCAAGCATTAGCTATTGGTGATGCTATTGTAAGTACCGCACAAGGTGTAGCTGCAGGATTAAAAAAAGGATATCCAATAGGATATATAGAAGCTGCAATTACTGCAGCAAAGGGTGCTGCACAAATAGCAGCAATAAGATCAGCACCACCACCAAGAGCATTGGGTGGAAGTGTTACTGCAGGACAACCATATATTGTTGGTGAGCAAGGTAGAGAGATGTTTGTACCAAATCAATCAGGAACTATTATACCTAATAATGATTTAAACAAAGGAACAGTAGTTAATGTAAATATTACTGCAAATGATACACAAGGATTTGATGATTTATTATTAAGAAGAAGAAGTGTTATTGTTAATGTTATCAATGATGCTCTAAATAGACAAGGGAAGGAAGCATTAGTTTAATGTCAGGAACATTTCCAACAACGCCTGAATTTAGATCAATAGGATTTAGTTCAGAACAAAAAACAATCACATCTACTACTGACAGTGGCAAGATGTTTGCAGTTCAAGTAGATGGACAGAGATTTAAATTTTCAGCTTCATATCCACCCATGACTAGAGCAGAATTTGCACCAGTAATTGCTTTTATAATGAAGCAAAGATCACAAAAAGAAACATTCCAAATTGCGTTACCTGATTTAAAGAATGCCAAAGGTAATGTATCAGGAACAGTCTTAGTTAATGGTGTCCATAGTGCAGGTGATACAACTATTGATGTAGATGGAATGACAGGAACAATTAAGGCAGGAGATTTTGTTAAGTTTGCAGGACATTCAAAAGTTTACATGGTTGTAACTGATGCAACTGCATCCGCAGGTGCGGCAACTTTGACAATAGAGCCTCCACTACGAAGTGCATTAGCTGATGACGAAGCAGTAACCTATGATGGTGTTGAGTTCACTGTAAGATTAACAAATGATGTCCAACAATTTAATACAAGTGATTTAGACCTATATAGATTTGAAGTAGATTTTATAGAGGCGCTATAATGACTAGAGGATTATCTGCTAGTTTACAAACTGAAATAGCCAATCAGTCTATTAAACCTATTGTATTAGTAGAAATACTTTTCCCTACTCCACAAAGACTAACTAATCATTATAAAGACATAACTCATAATTCTAACACTTATACATCTAGTGGACATTTACTATCTATTGGTGGTAAGGCAGAGAAATCAGAATTAGATGTAGGAAATTTTCAAATAGAATTATCTGCAGTAGATAGTGCTTTTGTATCTATTGTTTTAAATAACAATGTATCTAATGACGAAGTAACTATTGATATTGGATTATTAGATAGTACTGATGCCTTAATAGGTACATTCAATTATGATACAGGTTTTATTGAAAGTTTTAGTATTGATACAGAAACAGGAAAACTTATTTTAAGTTGTACTTCTCATTTTGCTGATTTCAGCAGAATTGCAGGAAGAAGAACTAATGAAGCTAGCCAACAAGTTTATTTTGCGAATGATAAAGGATTGGAATTTGCAGCTTTAACAGTACAAGATATTTTATGGGGTAGAAAATAATGTTCTTCGGATTAAGTGTAGCCACAATAATTAAATCTGTAATTACAGGATTTTCATTATCTAAAGCTATTTCTTGGTTGTTGCCTAAAATTGAAGTACCACAATTTGACCAAGCTGAACAAGCAAATGGAATATTAGTAAATAAACAATCCAATAATGCTTACATTCCAATAATCTATGGAACAAGAAAAGTTGGTGGAACAAGAGTATTCTTAGAAACATCAGGAACAGATAATCAATATCTTTATGGTGCATTAGTTTTAAGTGAAGGTGAAATAAATGCAATCACATCAATTATTGTTGATGACAATGAAGTAACATTCTCAGGATCATTCGCAGATGGTACTCAAATAACATCTAATGATAGTAAATATGGAACTACTATAACTGTTCAACCATTCTATGGAACTGATGGACAAGCTGCAGCTTCATTACTTACTGGATTAACAAATTGGACTGCAAATCATAAATTATCAGGTATTGCCTATCTTGCTTTTAGAATTTCATGGGATAGTGATAAATTTTCAGGAATACCAAATATTCAAACAGTAGTTCAGGGTAGAAAAATAGTAAGTTATGATGCTAGTTCAGTAGCGCAAACTGCAGCTTATTCTACTAATCCTGCTTGGTGTTTATTAGACTATTTAACCAATACAAGATACGGAAAAGGAATTGATATTGGAGATATAGATATTCCCAGTTTTTATTCAGCTAGTCAAATAGCTGAAACACAAGTTACACCTTATAGTGGCGGATCAGATATTAATTTATTTGATTGTAATGCAGTTATTGATACTGGACAAAAGTTAATTGATAACACAAGAAATATCTTAAAAGGTATGAGAGGATTTTTACCTTATACTCAGGGTAAATATAAACTGATTATTGAAACAACTGGATCATCAGTATTAACACTAAACGAAGATAATATCATAGGTGGAATTAAGGTTTCAAGTGAAAGAAAAAATGAAAAATATAACAGAGTACAAGTTAATTTTATAAACCCTGAAAAGAACTATCAATCTGATACGATTGTTTATGATACTGACCATGCAACTTTGAAATCAGAAGATGGTGGTTTTCTTCAAGAAGGTATTATTGATTTACCTACAATTACAAATCCTTATCAAGCATTAGAGTTTGGTGAGATTATATTAAACAGATCAAGAAACAATTTAGGATTAGAACTTACTGCAAATTATACTGCTTTAAATTTAGCTATTGGAGATATTGTTGCAGTCACTTCATCTATTACAGGATTTAGTGCAAAGCCATTTAGAGTTGTAGGCATGGCAATTAATCCATCTTTTGAAGTAGCATTATCTTTAATTGAACATCAAGATAGTTGGTACACATTCTCAGAGAAAAATCAGGTTGCGGTTATACCTGATACATCATTTCCTGATCCTTTTACAGTTCAACCACCTGCATCTGTTACATTACTTGATGATCTTGTGGCTTATAATGATGGTGTTGTCATTACTAGATTATTAATAACAGTTGGCGCATCTACAGATCAATTTGTAACTGATTATGAAATTGAAGTGAAACAAACTTTAGATAAAAATGGAGATGCGGTAGTTGATGAATATAGGGTTGTATCTAGAGGTAAGATTTTAAATTATCAATTATTAAATGCAATAGATGGTGGAACTTACTCAGTAAGGTGTAGAGCAGTGAACTCTTTAGGAGTTAAATCTTCCTATGTAGAAGGAACGCACAAGGTAATTGGTGCTACCGAGCCTCCTGCCAATGTAACTGATTTTGCATTATCATTAATAGGATCAGATCAGATGCAGCTATCATGGCAACCAGTAGCAGATTTAGATGTAGAAAGTTATGAGATTAGATATCAAAAAGTATCAAGCGGCTCTACATGGTTTAATTCTACTGACTTGGTAAGAGTACCAAGAAGAAGTGCTAATAGTGTTATTCTTAATAAAATTGATCCTCCATTTACATTATCAATAAAAGCGATTGATAAATTAGGTAATGAAAGTTTAGAGCCTAGTTATATAGTATCATCTAATGTTACTGCGCAGGGATATAAATATCTATCCAGTATTCAAGAACATCCTACCTTCTCAGGAACATACAATAATACATTTAAAAGAACTGAAAGCGGAGGTATTACAGGCAATAATGTTATTACACTTGACACGATAACTACATTTGATCAAGGAGCAGGTAATTTTGCTGATGTAAATGCCAATTATGTATTTGAAACAGGTGGTATTGATAAGAATATAATATCTAGCGGCACTTATGATTTTTATAGCACATTTACACTTCCATTTGTATTTGATGCCACATTTAAAATTCAATTAGATATGGTTGCAGATGATCCTTATGATCTATTTGATTTTGGTAGGGGCGAAACCTTATTTCAAAATGCCAAAGCACCTTTTGATGGGAATTTACCTACTCAGGCAGGAACTAATATTCAGATTGGCGCTAGTGAAACAAGTTTAGATGCTATTTCTACCTATACAGGTGTTGCGCAGCAAGGTACATTTAGAGGTAAATATTTTAAGTTCAGAGCAAAGCTAATATCTCTAAACAATCAATCAAGAGCCTTAGTTAAAGGATTGACAATATCTTTAAACCTACAGAACAGATCAGAAACAGGAGATGATATATCTAGTGGTGCAGGAACTTATAATGTATCGTTCACTAATCCATTCTATGCAACTCCTAATGTAAATGTGACTGGTCAAGATATGGCTAGTGGAGATTACTTTGTAGTGACTAATAAATCTGTAAATGGTTTTGATGTAACTTTCTATAATTCTAGTGATGTAGCAAAATCTGTATTATTTGATTACCAAGCTAGTGGTTATGGGTTGAAATCAGCATGAATATAAGGTATTAAAAACTAATGTCACAAGTTTCACAAATAACAATAGATAATGTCGCTTTTGGTACATTTAGAAGTAATTTAAATGACACTTTAAACGCACTTAATTCTCAGCATATTGGTAGCACTGCACCTACTACTGCAGTAGCAGGAACAATTTGGATTGACAACTCAGTGGCTAATACGCTATCAGTTAAGATATATGATGGCACTGATAGTTTAGAATTGTTCTCTATCAATACATCAACAAACGCAATAACACTACCAAGTGGTATTTCTGTTACAGAAAGCGATCCTAACAGTATTCCATTTGCAGTAGCACTAGGGAGTTAAAAAAGAATGGCTAATAATTTTTCGGATAGTCAGGGTAGCCTAACAGATGCAACCTTAACAGATATCTTTACTGCAACTAATAAATCACTTGTTATTGCAGGTACGATTTCAAATACTACAACTACATCAATGAATGTAAGTTTAGCAAAGTATGATAGTTCAGGTACTGCAACTAAGTATATTTTTAAAACTGTTCCATTACCAAGTGGCTCATCTTTAGAAATACCAAAGATTGTTTTACAGGCTTCTGATAAAATCCAAGCACAAACTGATGACGCATCAGGTAATTGTGATGTTCATTTACAACTACTAACAGATGTGAGTTAATTATGGGATATATCGGAAAATTTCCAACCGCAATCCCAATAACTTCATCTGATTTAGCAGACGGAATAATCACTACTTCAAAATTAGCTAACGATTCAGTTAATGCTTCAAAATTTGATGAAACAGATAATTATTCATTTACAGGTACTGTAAGTGGTGCTGGTGATGTATCAAACTTAGTAAAATTATCATCTTTTCAAATTGCTAATAATGTGAGTGCTTATGCAAATAATAGTATTTTTACAAGTGATTATAAAAAATATTTAGTGACATTTAATAATGTAGGCATATCAACCAACAGTGGTCATTTTAGATTTAAGTTTTTTAATGATACGGGTGCAACATCAGATAATAAAATGAGTTGTTCTCAAATTGGTATTAAAGCTGACAATGTTAATATGCAACAAACAAATCATAATAGCTATCCATATTTAGGTGTTAATATGTATAATGGAACATCGCAGGGTGTTAATGGATTTTTATGGGTACAAGACCCTTTAAATACAAATATACAAACAGGTTTTCAATTTCAAACATCTTACACACATACTTCAGGTTACACTGCACACTGGACAGGTGGAGGTAATACTAATGATAGCGGTAGATACCATACAGGGTTTTATTGGTACACAGAAAGTGGTGGAAACTTTCAAGGTGATTGTAGAATAACAGTTTTTGGAGTTAAACATTAATGGCAAAAATACAAATTGGTGATTTGATAAGAGATATGACTGCTGAAGAATTAGCATCTATCCAACCAACCTTAGAAGATAAACTGAGTATTTTAAGAATGGAAAGAAACTCACTACTAGCACAAACAGATTACTTAGCCTTGTCCGACCAAACTATGACTGCTGAAATGACATCATACAGACAAGCATTAAGAGATATTACTAACGGACTTACAACTGTTGAAGATGTAAATAATGTTGTATTCCCTGAAAGACCTGAGGTATAAAAAAATATGTATATCGGTAGAACTCCACAAATAGGTGGCTATCACAAGTTAGACCCAATCACTTGTGACGGATCAACTGCTTACACAATGCAGTTAAATTCATCTAACTTTTCACCTGAAAGTGTCAATCACATGATTGTATCTGTGAACGGAGTTATCCAAGCACCGACCACATCATATACGATCTCATCAAGTACTATTACTTTTGCATCAGCATTAACTTCATCAGATACTATTGACTTCATTATGTGTCTTGGAAATGTTTTAGATATTGGAACACCTAGTGACGGAACTATCTCAGCTTCTAAATTAGCAACTACATCTATTACAGGACAAACATCTGAAGCAACTGCAAATGATGCCGATAGCATTTTAATCTATGATGATAGTGCGACTGCTCTAAGAAAAATGACTAGAGGTAATTTTTTAACAGGTGTTGGTGGAACTAATACTCCATATTTCTATGGAACAATGTTATCTAATCAAACTTTAACTAGAGGAACACAAACTATATTAACAGGATTTACAAATAATGAATTAGATAGCGATAATGCATTTGACGGACAAACATTTACAGTTCCAAGTGGCAAAAGTGGTATTTACCTTTTTGCTGTAAATATATTTGCTAGTTTTAGTACTGTTGGAAATGATGGTGAATTAATCCAATTAAATTATAGAAAGAATGGAAGTATTAGTGGTATGCCTGAAGTCAAACACGAAACTACATCAGGTTCATATAACCTACTTAGAATTTCAAAAGCATATTCAATAATTCAAAACATGAATGTAGGAGATACAATGGAAATTACATCAATTTTAAAAGACGGAAATGCTAGTGGTAATGCTTTGGTTGCTGCAAACGCATCACATTTTATGGGGTTTAAATTAATATAATGGCAAATTTATATACAAAAGTAGAATTATACGCATTAAACAATGGTATTACTAAAGACCAATTCAAAGATTTTTATTTAGTAGATAATGGTCAAGGTGCTTTTATAGATAAATGGGAATTTGATATTCCTAAACCTACAAAAGCACAACTAGACGCATTAGAAACACAAGCTGATGATTATGAATTTAATTTAGGTCAAATTGCAAAACGCAAAGCAGAATACGGAAGTCCTCAAAGCCAAATGGAAAACATTATAGAAAATGGTTTAGAAGCAGAACAAACTAGAATTAATAATATCAAACTGAAATATCCAAAGAGGTAGCCAATGCCTCTAGTCAAATGCAAAGCAGAAAGCCTAGACTTAACTGCCAACTACACATTTACAGGTGATGTTAGTCTTTCAGGTGGTGGTGCATTAAATCTGATCTCTACGCAAACTGCATCTAGTTCAGCATCTGTTTCATTTACCACAGGAATAGATAGTACCTATGATGAATATTGGTTTATTTTTAATAATGTAAATCCACAAACAGGTGGAGCAGAATTTGGATTTCAAGGTAGTACAAACGGGGGAAGTAATTACAACTTAACAATTACATCAACTGATTTTAATGCATATCACCCTGAAGCAGATTGGGGTCAAGGTTTATCTTATGTTACTACACACCACCAAGCACAAGGAACGGCATTCCAATCTATTGCTGATGACGGCGGTGGTGCAAGTGATGAATGTGTTGCAGGTATTTTAAAAATTTATAATCCTAGTAGTTCAACTTATGTTAAACATTTTATTAGTAGAATGAATTGTTATAATGACGGCGATTTATCAGTAGATATATTTGTTGCAGGTTATTTTAACACAACTTCACCAATCAATGCTTTTCAATTTAAATATTCTAGTGGAAACATAGATGACGGAACTATTCAACTATTTGGAGTATCAAAATGAGTATAGTTAAAGTAGCACCAAGAGGATTTGACCTTACAGATACTTATGCCTTTACAGGTACAATTAGTGGAGTAAATGCAGGAAGTATGGTTAAGATTTCATCACAAACTGCAAGTGCTAGTTCTTCTATTTCATTTACAGGAATTGATAGCACTTACAGAACTTATTGTTTTAAGTTTATTAATTTACACCCTTCAAATGATAATGCTAATTTTACTTTTCAAGGAAGTACAAATGGTGGTAGTTCCTATGGAGTGACTATAACATCAACTTATTTCCAAGCATTTCACTTTGAAAATGATAGTGGAGCAAATGTTGAATATGCAAGTGCTAAAGATCTGGCACAATCAACTTCATATCAAAATTTATTAACAGGGCAAGGTAATGATGCTGACCAAAATTGCAGTGGTGAATTATGGTTATTTAATCCTGCATCAACTACATATGTTAAACATTTTATTGCAAATAGTAATAGTGCTGATGCTTCAGATATTTCTATAAATCAAATACCCGCAGGATATTTTAATACTACATCAGCAATAAATGCTATTAATTTTCAAATGTCAGCAGGCAATATAGATGACGGAACAATTATAATGTATGGGATAGCATAATGGCATTATTAAAACACGATAGCAGGTCAATCAGAACAGATTTAAATTGGGATTTTACAAGTGGTACTGTGACAGGTATTCCCACAGGCTCATTAGTTTTAATTAAAACATTAACTGCATCAGCTAGTAGTTCTTTATCTTTTGTTAATGGAAGTAATGATGTTGTTTTAGATAGTACCTATAAAGCATATAAGTTTGTTTTTCAAAATATGCACCCTGCTACTGATAATGTGACTTTTCAATTTCAAGGAAGTACAAATAGTGGAAGTTCTTATGGTGTCACTATGACTTCTAGTTTATTTGATGCACAACACGATGAAGCAGATACTTCAACTTTTTTAGGATACATATCTTCTTTAGATTTAGCACAATCAACTAGCTATCAATCTTTATGTGCAGGATTAGGAAACGCAAATGATGAAAATTGTAGTGGTGAATTTTGGTTATATAATCCATCATCTACAACTTTTGTAAAACATTTTATGGCTAAAATGAATAGGGTAAATCATAATAATTATTCTATAAATACTCATATAGCAGGATATTTTAATTCTACATCAGCTATTGACGGAATTGACTTTAAGATGTCATCAGGAAACATAGATGACGGAACAATATCTTTATATGGACTTACAACTTAGGATATATTATAAAACGAGAAAGGACAAAAAATGCCAAGATATAAATTAGTAAATGGTGAGAAAATACAATTAACCGCAGAAGAAGAAGCGATTAGAGATGCTGAGGAGTTAGCTTGGTCTAATGGTGCTTTTGACAGGGCTATGGCAGAATTAAGAAATAAAAGAGATAGATTATTAGCTAGTAGCGATTGGGAAGTAGTCAAAGCTAAAGAAACAGGTGCTACATTATCCGCAGGTTTCAAAACATATAGACAAGAACTTAGAGATATAACAGAGGGATTAACCACTGTTGAAGAAGTAAACGCAGTAATATTCCCTACTAAACCCTAATGAACTTAGATAGCAAAACAATTTCTATTATTCTTGCTATCGTAATACAATCCGTATCGCTAGTTTGGTTTATATCTAAAATGGATAGTAGAATAGCCAATAATGAAAGAGATTTATCTAAACTAATGAAAATGCACGAAAAATATGATGCTATGGAAAAACAAATAGATAAACTAATGTGGTTATTAGAACAAGACCAATTAAAAAAATAAGGGGGTTAAAATGGCAACTGAAAAAGAATTAGAAAAACAATTAAGAGAAGTTAAAAAGGAAGTAAGAGAACTGCGAACACATAATCAGTTCTTAATAGATAGATTAGAAAAAGCACACGAAAGAAATGCAGAGATTAGAAAGCAAATGATGACTATGACCTTTGATGATGTAATTAAAACACAAAAGGAACTAGCTGAGTATCAATCTAAAATAGCTAAAGATAAAGAACTAATGGAAACATTTGAAAAACAAAAAGAAATAAAGTTAGGTCTAGGTGCATAATGCCAAACATGACAAAGTTGGATTTAGGTGAAAAGGTTGAAGTCCTTATTACCAAGCTAACAGTCATGGAAGAAAAGATAGATCATCTCACATCTGATCTACGAGATGCTAATAGAAAAATAGAAGATTTAGATACATCAATGAAATATGCAAAAGGTGGGTTAAAAGTATTAGTAGTGATAG
>Ga0208644_1001773_pt1 | contig 17770 bp, 20 predicted proteins | sample VirMetDEL_Nov_18_FD_184517 | JGI IMG/M metagenome (GOLD analysis project Ga0208644, IMG submission 184517) | Aqueous microbial communities from the Delaware River and Bay under freshwater to marine salinity gradient to study organic matter... | ecosystem: Environmental > Aquatic > Marine >... | reverse complement strand
AATAAAGATAGAGATGTAAAAAAATACATCACTGAAAGAGTTAAGAATTCTTTGGTAAGAAAAGAAATCAAAAATCTTTCAGAATCAGTAGAACAAGAATTAACTTCAGATTTTATCATTAAAGAACACAACACTGTTAAGTTCATCGGAAAAACAAACAAAGGTAACTTGGTTTTTGAAGCAGATGGAAAAACAATTAAAGTTTCTTCTAATGGTGAAATCCTATGAAACTAATTTACGTTAACGAACTCGGACCTAATTTCAAGGGAGATAACGTATACGAATTTATCTTCTCCACACAAGAAGATGTATGGGGTGATGATTGGGACGTTGAACCAGCTTCAGGGAGACCAACACCACCCCATATTAATTTTATAGAAAAGGTGGGGGTTTTGAAAAACTCAGGTATAGAGTTAAACTTAATTCAAAACTCTGATTTCTTTTCAGTGTTTGACTCTGTTGAAGGAGTTATCGCTCTCGGATGGGAAGATTCTGATTGCGAAGCCGTAACCGACAAAAAATATACTCGTTTGGTTTTCCATTACGGTGAAAGTGAAAAATCGGTTGCAGATAAATTATATGAACGAGATATAATTCTCAAATGGGAAAAAAGTTTAGTAGAATGAAAACTAATGATATTAGAGTAATAAAATTGATGAAAGAGGGTTTTGCGTTTGAAACCCTTCGTAATTTGAATGAAAGCCAAATCAACATTCTTTATAAAAGAATGATTAAAGAACAGGGTACAGTTACAGTACCTAAAGATACTGAACCAAGTAAAATTGCAGATATTGCAAAACAAGGTACAAATGTACAAGTTGCAGGTGAGGGTGAAGTTTCTGAAGATGATGTTGAACCCTTAAAACCTTATAAAGGACAGCAGACACAAGACCCAAAACAAGTAGGCCCAGATTCTAATGATGGTATGGGTAATTACCAAGACGGTATGGATGAGAGTGAAATTAAAGAAAAATCAGTTTCAAAGCAACAACAAAAAATTATGGGTTTAGCACTATCGGTAAAAAGAGGTGAAACTCCTAAAAGTGAAGTTTCTAAAGAAGTTTTAGATATGGTTGATAGTATGAGTGAAAAAAAATTAGAAGACTTCGCAAGTACTGAACATAAGGGTTTACCAAAAAAAGTTGAAAAAACAAAAAAAGAAAGTTATATTCGTAATGTAAAGATGATTGAAGAATCATTGATTAAGTTAGTTCAAAAACACATTACACCAAGTATGACAAAGAAAGATTTATTGAATTTAGTAGAACAGGGTCCTGGTACAAAGGAAGCACCACCAAAGGTAAAACCAGGTACTAAGGAAAATCCTGGTAAAAAAAGATGGAACCAACCAAAACACACACCAGCACCAAAAGCTAAAAAAGATGATGAAACATTTGCAATGCAATTACCATCATTTTTACATTTTGATAATTTAGATATAACATTTAGTGATGAAAAAAAATCTTAAAGAAGCACCAATTAGTTATGGTGACAGTCCTGAAAGAATGGCACCAGACATACAGAGTAAAATAGAAAAAGGAGAAACACCTTTATCTGATTCACCTGCATTTCCTGAACAGGAAGGTGAAGATAGATTTGAGGAGTTAATTGCATCTAAAAGATTTAAAGATGTTGTTAACAAAGTCAAACAATATACAGGTTTAACAAACGTATCAGGTCAAAATGCTTTTATGCAACTTCAAATGATGTTGATGCAAGCAGTACAAAAGGTAAAGTCCATAGAAAATGGTAATGAGGAATATTTGGAAAATTTAGCTGTAGATTTAGTTAAAAAAGAAATGTCTATTCCTGAGGATAGTTTCCTATTTGATGTTGAACTAATAGGTTCTCCATCACAAATGGATACATCAAAAATGAGAAAACAATCAGAAGAGCCATCTTCAGAAGATATTGAACAAATATTCGGTGTGAGTGAAGATGAGGCTGAAGAAGATTTGGACAACTTCATGGAGGCATTCGATAAGTTTGATATGGAAAAAGCCAAAAGAAGATTTATTAATTCACTTATACAAGGTGCATCTAAAAAGGGTCACTACATGTTTAATTTGGTAGAAGAAGAATTAAATCGTTTGAATCCTGAATTATTAAACTTATATGGTGTGTTAATGTCAATCAATGATTTAATTTATTGGATTATGCCGGATGAGGCGGCACAAATGATGGCTGATTCAGGTCAAGGTGTTGCAGGTTCAGAAGAGATTGATGATAGTACAGACCCACCAACAATTAAAGCTAAGGGTATGTTCTTCCCTGTATTAATACATGAGTTATTAAAAGGTGTATATGAGATTATGGGAACTCACGGATTACCTGATGACCCAAAACAAGCTGAAATGGTTATGGCATCACAAGATACCTTACCATATGAAATATGGGATTTAAGATTAGGTCCTGTTATTTGGGAAAAATTCTTAGAGGTATATCCTGATGAGTTATTTGAAGATGATATGAGAGAAATTCAAAACTATTTATTCTCTCGTTTCTCAGCATTGAGTACTGAACAATTCTTTGAATTGGCTAAAGAAATACTTTCAGGTAGTGAAGATGGTAAAAAGGCGGTTAGAGCCATGGTTGATGAAATCATACAAGAAATTAAAGATGAGGAATACGAAGAATCTATGGGTCAGTTTAGAGATGACGATGAGGATGAAGGTTTTGATTTAGATGATTTCTTAGATGGTTTAGGTATTGGTCCTGCCGAATAAAAAATAAAGTGATGACAATATGGGTTTATCAAGAGAACAGGCAATACTCGAATATGCACGTTGCGTAAAAGATACCCCATACGCTTTAAAGACCTATCTACAAACCTACGATAACACTCAGTCTAAATACGTTCCATTAGAACTATTTCCCGACCAAGTTAGTCTTATTAATGATTATGATACTCATGAGGAAAATATTGCCTTAAAGTATCGTCAGGCGGGTGTATCTACCGTTACCTCAGCATGGGTTTCAAAACGATTAGTAACTGCCCCTAAAACAAAACCAGAAAAGATTCTTATTATTGCTAACAAACTTGATACGTCTCAAGAAATGGCTAATAAGATTCGTTCTTTTGTGGACCAATGGCCGTCATGGTTTGGTATTAGTTTTTCTGCAGAAAAGAATTCACAAAGACACTTTAAATTATCTAATGGGTGTGAGGTAAAAGCTGTTGCAACATCAAAAGATGCACTTCGTGGTTATACTCCTACTATCCTAATATTTGACGAGGCTGCGTTTATTGAAGCGGACAATGACTTCTGGTCTGCCTGTATGGCATCTCTTTCTACGGGAGGTAAAGTAATTGTTATATCTACCCCTAACGGATTTGACCCAATCTATTATTCGATTTACAATCAAGCAGTAAAAAACATGAATGATTTCAAAATCACTGAAATGTTTTGGTACCGTGACCCCCGATATGCCGATGACTTAAAACTTATTAAGGTAAAAGATATTGTTCATTATATGTTAAATCGTGAAGATTATAACGATGATGAGATTATATTAGACTATTCTGATGTGGACCCAATGAAAAGGGACTTCAAAGAAATAAGTAAAAAGTTTGAAGATGGATACAAACCATATTCTACGTGGTTTGAGAAGATGTCAAAGAAATTAAAATTTGACAGACGAAAAATTGCACAGGAATTGGAGTGTAACTTCTTAGGTTCAGGGGATAATGTTATTCCTCAGGTTACTATGGACCGTATGAAGGATAATGATATATGTGAACCTGAAAACAAATTTATGGGTGGTGCTATATGGCAGTGGAAAGAACCTGTTGAAGGTCACAAATATATTATGGGTATTGACGTTTCTCGTGGTGATAGTGAAGACTTTACCACATTTACGATTATAGACTTTGATGAGAGGGAACAAGTCTTAGAATACATCGGAAAGATACCACCTGATGTTGCGGCTGAGGTTGCATTTAAATGGGCGACGATGTATTCGGCATTTATTGTGATTGATATTACTGGTGGTATGGGAGTATCCACGTCTCGTAAACTACAAGAGATGGGATATAAGAATTTATATGTTGATGGGTTAAATGCTGCAGATAAGTGGAAATATAACCCTAAAATTAATGAGAAGATACCTGGATTAAACTTTAATTCAAAACGTGTTCAGATTATCGCATCTTTTGAGGAGGCGTTACGTCACGACTTTAGAGTACGCTCAATGAGATTGTTTAATGAGTTGGGGACCTTTGTTTATGTTAATGGTAGACCTGACCACCAAAAAGGACAACACGATGACCTGATTATGGCGATGGCTATGGCGATATATGTTGGTGAAAGTTCATTTAGTCAATTAGAAAAGGTTACAGAACAGACTAAGGCTATGATTGATAGTTGGGCTGTTTCAACAAATGAGTATAAAAATAAGTCACAAGATTTTAATCCCTCATTACCTGTTATGCCTAATCACAACGTTAATCGTGGTATAAATTCGAACCCAACCAGAAATGATTATGAGAAGTATTTATGGTTATTCGGTAAGTGATATTTAATTTAATTAAATATTTAATACTATTTATGTAAAAAGTATTTGAATGGCAGATAATAATTTAACTATATGGCAGAGGTTGGGTCAAGTATTTGGTCCTGATTCTACGTTGGACCAACAGTCTCCTGTTTATAGGTTTGATAAGAAAGAACTTCTTAAGACACCTAACAAACAAGAGTACGAAAGAGAAAAACTTCAAGCCCAACAATCATTATACTTGGGACAACAATGGACCAAGATTGAAAACAATCTATATACTCAAGCCGTATATTATGAACCAACAAGGTTGGCCTCTTATTATGATTATGAGAGTATGGAATATACTCCTGAAATATCTGCAGCACTTGACATCTACGCAGAAGAATCAACAACAACAAATGAAGATGGATATATATTACAAATTTATTCAGAAAGTAAACGTATTAAATCAGTTCTTGGTGACTTGTTCAACAATAGACTTGATATTAATACTAACTTACCTATGTGGACTCGAAATACTTGTAAGTTTGGAGACAATTTTGTTTACTTAAAATTAGACCCTGAAAAGGGTATCATGGGTGCACAACAACTTCCAAACATTCAGATTGAACGTTTGGAAAGAGGTATGAAGTATTCACCAAACAGTAAGACTACGACTACTACTGAAAACGATGCCTTGAAATTTGTATGGAAAGACAAAGATATGAATTTCAACACATGGGAAATTGCTCACTTTAGATTATTGGGTGATGACCGAAAACTTCCTTATGGTACCTCTATGTTAGAAAAAGCCAGAAGGATTTGGAAACAGTTATTATTAGCTGAGGATGCGATGTTAATTTACAGAACATCAAGAGCACCTGAAAGAAGGGTATTTAAAATATATGTTGGTAATATGGACGACAAAGATGTCGAACCATACGTAAACCGAGTCGCCAACAAGTTTAAAAGAGACCAAATCGTTGACCCGTCAAATGGTAATGTCGATTTAAGATATAACCAAATGGCAGTTGACCAAGACTATTTTATTCCTGTTCGTGACCCTAATGCACCAAACCCAATCGACACACTACCAGGAGCACAAAACTTGGCGGAGATTGCAGATATTGAGTATATTCAGAAAAAACTACTTACAGCACTTCGTGTACCTAAAGCCTTTTTAGGATTTGAAGAAGTTGTTGGAGATGGTAAGAACCTGTCTTTACAGGACATTAGATTTGCTCGTACAATCAATAGAATACAAAAATCTATGATTCAAGAGTTAAATAAAATTGCTATTATTCACCTTTACCTTTTAGGATTTGAGGATGAACTTAACAATTTCACATTAGGACTTACTAATCCATCAACACAAGCCGACCTTCTTAAGGTTGAACAATGGCAAGCTAAGATTCAACTTTACCGTGATGCGACAACAGACCCTGGTAATGGTATCCTACCTGTTTCATCATCTTGGGCTAAGAAACATATTCTTGGATTCTCAGATGAAGAAATTAAATTGGATATTCAGCAACAGAGAATTGAAAAAGCAGTTGCTGCTGAACTTGAAAAGACTGGTGAAGTTATTACTAAGACAGGTATATTCGCTAACATCGATAAGTTATACGGTAACAAACCTGGTGAAGGTGGTAGTGCAACACCTGAGGGTGAAGTAACAGAACCAGCTGACACAGGATTTGGTGACTTGGGTGGTGGTGACTTGGGTGGTGGTGACTTAGGTGGTGGAGCAGAAGCTGCACCTGATTTAGGTGGTGGAGCAGAAGCAGCACCGGCACCTGAATTGGCACCTGAATCTAAAAAGATGAACGATTTAAATCTTATTTTAGAAGACGATATGATTAACGGTTTAGATACTTTAGATTTATCAAAAGGTAAAAGGTCGTTAAGTGAAATAGATGATAAATTGGGCGAGTTACTGAAATAGTAATATTTATAAAATAAAATAGTATGAAACCTTTCGGAAAAATTAAAACTAAAATTGAAGAGTCTATGGTTAAACTCTATGGTAAACAAGAGTTTAAAAATCATATGATAAATTTCAAAAAGAATATTTTAGAAAACAAAGAAATATCTAAAATTTTTTACATCTATGATGACTTATCATCTAAAAAGGGTTTAGACAAAGAAATTGCCTCAGATTACGTAAATGAGTCTATTGAAGAATTACAAAAATTAATAGATAAAAACACAAAACAAATTACATCATTATCACAGTGGATTGATGGTGTATTATCTGAAGAAATTAATAGTAATTACTCAGACATTGATAATGTTGTTTATAACAACAAATCTATTAAAAACTTAGAGAATGTTTTAGAATCAAAAAGAAATATTAAAAATTTAATTACAACAGTAAAAGAGAATGTTGTAATGAGTGAATCTATTAATATTCCATTATCATCGATGTTAAAAATAGCTTCAAATTCATTTAATAAAGAATTTGAAAATATTAGTGAAGAAGATAAAAAAGAATTAAAAGAACTTTTATCTCTAACAAAAAATGAGGTTAAAGTAAAACACGAAGAATTAAAAGAATCTGTTTTAGGTAAATTAAAAAATAACCTAAATGAATCAACTGATTCTGAAATCACAGAAAAAATTAATTTAACTATTCAAAAGATTTCAGAATCTAAAAGTGATTTAGTATCACTTTATAAACTAACACAATTAAATCAGGGATTATGAAAAAAGTTTTAGAATTCATTAAAAAGGTGTTTGCAATCTGCAAGGACTGGATTAAATCAAATGGTGTTGAAGGAGTATTGGGACTATTAGTAGGTCTTGTTCTTTGGGCTATGGGTTACAAAATTTGGGCTGGTTTCTCATTTGGTGTTTTTGCTACACGTAATTGGGATATCTTAAAGGGTTGGATTTTTGTCAAAATTTAAAAACTAAGGTAAAAATTATTTAAAAATTAAAAAGTCCCCAATAGGGGACTTTTTTATGAATCATATTCTTGGTCTCTTAGTTTCTGAATATATTTGGCTTTTTCTAATTTCTTTCTTCTCTTTTGAGATTTTTTTGTAAACTCTTGTCTTTTACGTACCTCGTCCATTTGTTTTGACTTAATGACTTTGTACTTGTACCTTTTTAAGGCTCTATCAATATTTTCTCTTTTTCCTACTTCTATTATAATCATATATGTTAGTTATGATAATAAATATAAACGTTTATATCAAGTTTTGACTTGTAAGGAAAAATATTTTATTATTAATACAAATAAACTAAAGAAATTTAAAAATGAATGAAGAAAGGAAAGACTTCGAAATTAAATGTTTTCGAAAATGCTAAGTGTTTTTATGGTACAGTAGATTCAAAAGAATTAAAATCAATTTACATAGTAATACAATCATGGGTTGAACCCAAAAAAGATGCACTAAATTGGGACCGAGTTGCGGGAAATTTAAAAAGACAAATACAACATAACTTATTAGAATGTGTGGACTTAATCACATTCGATAGAAATTCAATAGTAGATTTAGATTTAAGAACAAGTGGAATTCAACTGGATAAACGTTCATTTATGAATCTTGAAATCACACTCTTTATGAAAAATCAAAATGAAGATTTTAAATCACCAATATTAAAAGAAAAAATTAAAAAGATTGTCACATCAGTTTATAATGATGAATTATACAGTTCTCCTTATTTTTGGTTATCAAAAACCAAAACAAAGAAAGTGTAATATTTATTATAAAACTTTGTTGTGAAAATAGTCATCTCTGAGAAACAATTAAAAAATATACAAAAATCCCTAACTGAAGAAAAAGACCAGTTAGGGGTTTTAAACAATTATATGCCAAGTAAAATGGTATATGAACATGGTAATACTAAAGTTTATTTAAAAGATATAGAATTAGTTGGGGATAATGATGATATATCTATAGAAGCTAAAGTCAATAAGATATTACATGATAATGTTGATGTTAGTGAATTTGCCAAAATATATTCAATAATTGACGGATATACTTCTGATGATTTACCATTAGGTATGTTGATAAAAATATTCATTGTTGAGAATATAGATAATATGGTAAAGAAAGTATTACCTAATAATTTAACTGAGTATGATGTGGTTTTACATCTATATTAAGTAATACTACATATTTATAAAATAAAATACCATGAAGATATTAGGTCCAAACGATTCAGGAAAAGGAATATTAGTAGAATGGGATGCTGGTTATATATCACCAAACGATTCAAGAAACGCAGAAGTTATTAAAGAATCATATGGTCAATTAGACCACTCAAAACCATTCGTTTTTTATGCCGTACTTCAAAAGTTTGATACACCAAACAGAAACGGTCGTATCTATCCTGAAAAAATATTACGTAGAGAAGCTGAGAATTATAAAAAGGCTATTGATAAAGGTTTATCTATTTCAGAATTAAATCACCCTGAATCATCACTTATTGATTTAGACCGTGTGTCTCACCTTATCACTGACATGTGGTGGGAAGGAAATGTGTTGATGGGTAAAATTAAATTACTTACTTCACCAGGTTTCCACGAAAGAGGTGTTGTTTCATGTCCTGGTGATATGGCGGCAAACCTTATGAGACAAGGTGTTACTATGGGTGTATCATCTCGTGGTGTTGGTTCATTAGTTAAAAAAGGTGAACGTAATGAAGTACAAGAAGATTTTGAATTAATTTGTTTTGACTTAGTATCATCTCCATCTACACCAGGTGCTTACTTGTTCTTAAATAAAGAAGATAAAAACAAGTACGAAGAGAATCTTGAGGAAGAAACTAAGTTAAGAGCTCAAGAACCAAGAATCGATGGAGGACAAGGTTTGAACAAATCGCTTGACTTAATGAAGAAGTTATCCGATTATTTAGGATATTAAAACTTTTTATTATGGACGAGAAATATTTTGTAGCAAAAATTCAGTACGATTTACCCGATGAGAATAGTGGTAAAATCAAAAAAATTAGAGAAGAAAAACTTGTGAGGGGTTATAACGTTACTGAGGTTGAATCTAAAGTGACTAAAAAATTCGAAGGTTTTCCACATGATTGGAGAATCACAGCATGTGCTGAAAGTAAAATCGATGAGGTTTACGAATAATATCGGTTACTTATCAGATAATTTTTAAAATCGGGTTATACCCGATTTTTTTTTGCTATTACTACTAAAATTAACTTTTTTCTAATATCTGAATATTTATATAGTAAAATAAACGCTTGCGTAAAAATAAAATGGCAGAAAATACTAAAAAATCATTAGTTGAAGAGGCACTATTACAAATGAAAAATTTGGAAGAAGCCGTAACTGAAAATGCAAAAGGAATACTTGCTTCTACTATGAAGGAAGAAATCAGTGAATTAGTAAAAGAATCATTATCTGAAGAAGATGAAATGGTTGACACGGAAGTCAAAATGGATGACGTAACTGAACAAGAAGAAGTTGACGTTGACATGGAAGACGAAGAAGAAGTGGAAATGGAACCTGAAATGGGTGACATGGACGCAGATGAAGATTCTGAAATGGAAGACGAAGACATGGGTGATGAGATTGACATGGAAGACATGTTGATGTTAGACTTACCTGGTGACGAGTTGGAAGTTGATGATGAAGAAGAAGTTTTACTTCCTCTTGACTTAACAGGAGCATCAGACGAGGAAATCTTAAAGGTTTTCAAGGCTATGGGTGATGAAGATGGAATTATCGTTAAACAAGACGGTGATGAAATCCACCTAAGTGATGAAGAAGAAGATGTTGAGTACATTATTCAAACTGAATCAGAAGACGAAGCAACTGAAATGGACGCTATGGAAATGGATAACATGGAAATGGATGATGACATGAAAGAAGAAATTGTTTTCGAAATTGAGATGGATGATGAAGGGGATGATGAAGAAGATACCGATATGGTTGATGAAGGATGGAACGAAGAAGTAGAAGAAGGACAAGGATACAACGATAGAGAAGACGAACACCTTGGAGCTGAAAAATCTGAGATGTCATTAAAAGGAAGAAGAGATGTTGCATTCGCTGATGAAGAAAGAGCGGGTAAACGTAAATATTCTAACGTTGGAACTATGGATTCTGAAACTACTGAAGCTGCACACACTTTAGGAAACGGTTCAAGAAATGACAAAACTAAAAAGTCATTACCTAAAATGAAAGTTAAGACTAATGAAAGTGAATTAAAAGCTGAAGTTACTTCTTTAAGAGCTAAAAACGAAGAGTACAGAAAAGCATTGAACATCTTTAGAGAAAAGTTAAATGAAGTTGCTGTATTTAATTCAAACTTGGCTTATGCTACTCGTTTGTTCACAGAACATTCAACAACCAAGCAAGAAAAAATAAACATCCTAAGACGTTTCGACTCAGTTGAAACATTGAAGGAATCTAAGACTTTGTATAAGACTTTGAAAGAAGAGTTTGATGGTAAAGAAGTTGTAGTTAAAGAATCAGTTGAGGCTAAAGTACAAAAATCACCATCTAAAGGTTCTGCAACAAACCTTATCGAGTCTAAAACGTATGAAAATCCACAATTCTTAAGAATGAAGGATTTGATGACAAAAATAATAAAATAAAAACAAAACTTAAAAAATACTAAAATGGGAGCATTATTAGAATCAGGTCTTGTTGGTAACATCGGTCTTAAGCACTTGAAAGTTATCAAAGAAGACACAATCAACAAATGGGACAAATTAGGATTCTTAGAGGGTCTTAAAGGTCACGTTAAAGAAAACATGGCGCAGTTGTATGAAAACCAAGCGTCACACTTAATCAACGAGGCGGCAGCATCAGATAACTCAGGTTCATTCGAAACTGTAGTTTTCCCAATCGTGAGAAGAGTATTCTCTAAATTGTTAGCTAACGACATCGTATCAGTACAAGCTATGAACTTACCAATCGGTAAATTATTCTACTTCGTACCTAAAATTCAAAACCGTAACAACGGTGAGCATTATGCACCAATCGGTTCTCCAGAGGCTGTAAACGCTGGTGAAAATAACCCAAATCAAGGTTATGGTTCAGGTAAAAACTTGTATGACCGTTTCTACGAAGGTAATGAAGCAGCATTAGACCCACCAGGATTATTTGACTATTCTAAAGGTCGTTTTTCTGCGGTTACTGCTGACGTTACTACCGTTGCATGGTCATCAGGAGATTTAGTTAATTCTGCTTATGACGCATCAACAGGTTCAACAGTAGGTAATATTGCAAACGAAGGATACAGAAAAGTATTAATTGCTTTGACAGGTTTCACTAATGGTGGATACGGTAAATTAATCGGTCCTGATGGTAACACTGTAGATAACGAATCATTCTTATCTGATTTAACAATCAATGCTGAATCAACAGGTGCATTCTCAGGAGCAGGTTCAGGTAACTTGTTATTTAGAGTAGTAACTCAAAAGTATGGTAAAGGTATCGTTGAGTATGGTTCAACTGCAGGTGCGGCATTTGGTCAAAATAACACAGCAAATGGTGGTCTATATGATAACATTTGTGATGCTGCAGGTGTAATCTACATTGAAGTAGATTTACAAGTTCCTTGTTCTGTTACTTCAAATTCAATCGATGGTTACTCAGGTTTAACTACTACAATCGATGGTACTACTGTTGTTAACAGTCAGTTTACTGCAACTTATAGAATTTATGAGGAGTTAGAATTCGAAGATAGAATCGGTGAGGTTTCTTTCGACTTAGAATCAGTAACTGTATCGGTTACAGAAAGAAAGTTGAGAGCTCAGTGGTCTCCTGAATTAGCACAGGACGTTTCTGCGTTCCACAACATTGACGCTGAAGCTGAATTGACAGCTTTATTGTCAGAGCAAGTGGCAGCAGAGATTGACCGTGAAATCTTAAGAGACTTGAGAAAAGGTGCAGCTTGGACATTACGTTGGGACTACAACGGATGGAAGAGAGGAAGTGCAGCTAATCCATTAACTCAGTACACTCAAAAGGACTGGAACCAAACGTTGATTACAGCAATCAACCAAATCTCAGCTCAGATTCACAAGTCTACGTTGAGAGGTGGAGCTAACTGGATTGTTGTTTCTTCTGAAATCAGTGCTATCTTTGATGACTTGGAGTACTTCCACGTATCAAACGCAGCTCCTGACCAAGACCAGTACAACATGGGTATTGAAAGAGTTGGTACTTTATCAGGTAGATATCAAGTATATCGTGACCCTTACTTCCCACCTAACACAGTATTGATGGGACACAAAGGTAACTCTTTGTTAGATACAGGTTACGTTTACGCACCATATGTACCTTTACAGTTGACTCCAACTATGTACAATCCATTCAACTTTACACCAATCAAAGGTATCATGACAAGATACGCTAAGAAAATGGTTAACAACCGTTTCTACGGTAAAATCACAGTTGATGGTGTAAGAACATTCGACTTGAAAGAATTGAGATAATCAATTTCTTAATCGATAATAGAAAGGGGACCGATTGGTCCCCTTTTTTTATTTAAATGTTTTTTATTTTTTATACTACCGCTACGTTTTCTTCTTTCATTAACTCATACGCCCTGGCAAGACGAGTCATACCTATACCTCCACCAAATCGTGGGAAAAAGTCAAAAGATAAAAATTCTTCTAATTCTTTTTCAACTCTTTCTTTACCAAATAAGTCAAACAACTTCTGTGAGTATCCACCATCTTCAATTTTATAGAACATTTCTCTCATTTCTTCAACATTGCATGAACGTTCTGCTGAACCTATAGTTTCTTGTCCATAAAGAATAACATCAACTTTATTAAAGATACCTTCTTCTCTATGTTTCATATTCCAAAAAGGGTTTGTTCTTAATGGGAATTGTTGTAAGGAAACGACTGAACTTTTTTCATTCCACATTTTTTGTTCATGTTCGTCTTCTAAAATACTCACACCACCATATTCTTCACATACATCATTGTATTTCACATTTACAGGTGAGTCAAATCCTAACCATTCTAAAAGTTCCGATTCTAATTTCAACATATCATCGACACTACCTTTAGATTCAAATTCAAACATAGGGAAGATTAATTCATGTCTACCTGGAATTGGGTCTTTTTCTTCTCTGTATGATGTTGACACACAGAACACACCTTCCCATTCAGGGTTTTTAAGTAATTCATACTCTAACCACATTTGACCTGTTTGTGGTAATGGCCAAATTTCACCACTGTATTCAAATGTTTTCACTGAATGTGGATTTTCACATGCTGCCAAAATGGATAATCTACTTTGTGTAGGAACCTCTTTGAAATTTTTGTTTAAGAAGAATTCTCTCATCTTCTGCACTAACTCGTTGTAAGTTTTTGTGTTTTTCATTTTTTGTTTTTTTGTTTTTATTTATGTTTATTTAGTTTTTATTGGGCAAAAAAAAGAGGACTAATAAGTCCTCAATTAAAAATATATTATTCTGATTTGTAAATTTCAGGTTCAGGTAAATTACTATCCAATGGTGGTGGTGTTGTTAAAATTCTTATTGCTTTAGAAATAACTTCAGCCTCTTCCATATTATAAACACCTCTACGGTGACCTGAACGTGCGGCTTGAATTACTGTATATAGTGCTTGTTCTTGGTTCATTAAATCAATGAACTTATTTAGGTCGTCATTTGAATAGTAATTGATAATTTCAAACAACGTACCTGCGGGTTGTGGTTGTTCTTGAATTTGTTCTTTGTTATCTTCCATAATCTCTTTTCGTTGATATTTATTATATATATAACAAAAAGGACAAAAAAATCAAGTATGTCGAAATATATTTTAAGTGAAGATTTGGCGGTATGGTTTGGGAAGAAAAAAAAGAAAAAAGGCTCATCTCAACCCAAAGGACCATGGGTTAATATCTGTAAGAAAAAGAAGGGTGGAGGACACCCCCCCTGTGGTAGAAGTGATGCCGACAAAGGCGCTTATCCTGTTTGTCGTGGAGCAGGTGTTGCAGGAAAGATGACACAAGCCGAAAAAGATTCTGCGTGTAGAAGAAAAAGAGAAAAAGAAAAGAAAGACCCCCAATCAGGGAAAGGTCAAAAACCTACAAGAATCAAAATCAAAGATTATAAGAAAGAATCGATAGATAAGTTAGTTAACTTGGTTACTGAGAAATTTAAAGTGGACTCAAAGGAATATGATGATTTATTCAGAGATGAGAAGTATTTGTTGGTTGCGCCTTTAACCCACAACGCTTCGTGTAAGTATGGTGCGGGTACTAAGTGGTGTACAACAAATAGAGATAGTGATGATATGTTTGAAGAACACATCATTGGTGGTGTTTTAGTTTATCTTATTATTAGAGATAAAGAATTAGCTGAAAAAATGGGTAATTCTAAGTTTGGATTATATCGTGGATGGGGTGAAGGACCAGGTAGATTGTTGGTTTACGATGAATTAAACAAAGAATATTTAAACGGAGAACAGTGGTTATCAAATGAGTTTGAAAAAGTTGATAGGGGTGGTGATTACTACATGTTAATGAAGTATTACAACGACTACTATAAAAAAATGGATAAACCCTCACAGAATAAAGAAAAACCGTCAATTAAAGAACAACTTAAAGGTTTTGATGTAAAACCCTTTGCATTACATGCCGACATCTTTGAGGAGATGTGGGATGGTTATATGGATGACAATCTATTAAGAACCTATTTATCATTAAGAATGAAACATCCTAAACGTGAAAAGATGGTCGATTACTTTTATAAGTTTATTTCTGAAAATGGTGAACAAATTAAAAAGAAAAAACCTACAACTATGAAAGAAAGTATAATTAAAGAACTAAACAAACTTAAAAATAGACCACAGATATCTGAGGGGTTACAATACCATATTGATAATAACATCCCATTGTCTGAGAATGTATATCGAGTGGGAAGTGAAAAATACTTTGAGGTTATTAAAGAAGCCAGAGAACTTTATAAAGAAGGTCAATACAATAACGAAGAAGATGTTGAATTATTGGAAAGTGACTTAGGTAAATTTTTCATTTATGAAGGTGAGAGAATACCATTAGATTTCCCCATGATTAACGAAGCTGAATATCAGGGTAAAAAAGTTGAATTAGGAAAACCTAAAAGTGGGGGTCCAAAGAAATGGTATGTGTATGTTCGTAACCCTAAGACAGGTAAGATTAAAAAGGTAAGTTACGGTTCCCCTGTTATGACTGCCAAGTGGAATGACCCTGCAGCTCGTAAGTCATTCGCTGCAAGACATCAATGTGATAAGAAAAAGGACAAAACTAAAGCAGGGTATTGGGCGTGTAGAGCACATAAAGATTTTGGTAAGAATGTACCAGGAAGATTTTGGTAATGGTTTATAGTAACGAAGAATTAGGTAAGGATAAGTTCAGAAGAGTTTTTAAGGAAAACGTGGATTCTGAAGAGTTGGTTTGGCACAGAGACCGTGAAGACCGCATTGTTTTTGTGGAGTCAGGGTCTAATTGGATGTTACAAATGGACAATGACATACCTGTGGTATTGCAGGAGGGACTTAAATATTTTATCCCTAAGATGACATACCATAGAGTAATTAAAGGGACTGGTGACCTTAAAATCGTTATTGACGAAAGTATCGGTAAGGTACGTATCCCCGAATCTGTTAAAAATAACATTAAAAAGGGTTTAAAGTACCTTAGAAATAATAGAAAATCTTATCTTATGTTTGAAAGAATTTCTAATTCAGATTCTGTGAACATTGAAGTATTAAAAGAATTTAAACAATTTTTTGATTCTCACAAAACTAATGTCGTGTTAAGTGAATCTAAAAAGGGTAAACCACACGAAGACCACAAATATGTTGAGTGGTTATTGAGGGGTGGAAATGCCGGATATAATTGGGTATTACGTGAAATAAAAAAGAGGGTCTAAACACCCTCTTTTTCTTTTTTCTTAATTCTTACAGAATACCCTTGTTCTGTAAACATTTGAGGATAATCTAAATAGAAATAGTCGATTGCTCTTTCAGCATCTATCGCCTGAGTTTCCATAATTATTTCCTCATCTTTAGTTAGTAGATAGGTTGTACTTGACATTTTGTTGAAGGTTAAAAAATTTTATTCAAATATATGAATTATTTTTTACCTGAACAATATTTTCCTGAGCATCTTTTCTTTCCGTCTAACCCTGGCATTGTACCTTTACACACTTGTACTGCATAACCATTAGCGTAAGCTGAAGGATAAACCTCAAACTTAGCCTTTGCTGCCGACTTACCTCTAGCACAAAGTGTTGTGTCTTTTTTCTTCTTTGATTTCTTTTTCTTTTCGTCAATAACTCTTCGTATAATTTGTTCAAGTAATTTTCTTTCTTCAATCATGTCAACATCATCTATATTCATAGAGAGTTCCATACCATCTTTTTTTGTTTCATTCATCATGAAATCAAAAACTTGGTCTAAATTGTTTTTGGCTTCTGCAATGTGGTCTTGAGCCCAATCATGACCACCATCTAAAATAGATTCTACCATATTTTCATCTAAATCTAACAACAAATCACATTGTCTTCTCATCTGTTGTAGATTACTAAAAAACATATATCTTTCGCTTCTCATTATTTTTTGTTTACGATTTGGAATTTAAGTGTTCTTTTATAAGTATCTATATTTCTATCACTATTCACCTTCATGTCTATAAAATATTCATTTGGTATCTTGTCTCTTGTGTCAAAAACAAAATAATATCCATCAGGTGTTCTATTAATCTGAGTCCAATCTTGTACTTGCACTTCAGTCGTTCCTTCCATAACATAAATTCTGTAGAACGCCTCTATATTATTGACAACCTCATTTACTGAATATGCCTTTTTAATATATACACTAACATTTCTAACATCAGTATTTAATATTTTTTCATCTTGTTTGATTCCACTATAATCAAAACCATATAATTTTGGTTGTTCTGTTCTTGTACCTATTTGGTAATAACCGTCAGAAGATTTAAGTACAAATTCATTTTCTACCGCACTTATTGAATCTCCATTTATTGATAATCCATCCCATTTATCATAATAAAAACATGGTACTGTCGTTGCAGTTAATCCACTAACCTCAACTCTGTAAACTCCTTCAGTGACTAAACAACTCGTTAATCCTGTAAATCCCGAAACCTCGTCACCATTACCATCTAAAATGTTAACTGTAGGTGGTGTGTCAAAATTAGTTGGATTACCATTGATATAAGAATATAGATATAGATAGTTTGTTTTACCTTGATAGAAAACATTTCTATCATCTAATATTAAATCATTGTAATTTGTTTCTAAATAAGGCTCATAGAAAGTTTGAGTGTGAGGAGAAAAGAATCCTACAG
>Ga0208644_1001772_pt1 | contig 17782 bp, 19 predicted proteins | sample VirMetDEL_Nov_18_FD_184517 | JGI IMG/M metagenome (GOLD analysis project Ga0208644, IMG submission 184517) | Aqueous microbial communities from the Delaware River and Bay under freshwater to marine salinity gradient to study organic matter... | ecosystem: Environmental > Aquatic > Marine >... | reverse complement strand
GCCTTCACCTTTGGGATGAAAGCGTTAGACGGTTCGCTAAAATGGAACGGATGGGCCGACGCGATTGCGTTGGTTGTATTTATCGCCTTTGTGGCGTGGCTAACGGCTCGCCGGGACAGCGCCGCCGTTAAAGACGAGAGCCCCCATAAGAGCCCGCGCGAGTAGTTCGCGCTGGTTCTGTGTTAGCTGCTGAACCTTGTTTAGCGGGGCGCGTGTGGCTGATTCCTTGCCGCCCGCAGCAATAACGTCCAACAGCTTTTTTACGTTAGCTTCGGTGATCTTTTCCGATGTCTTTTTGGCGGCTATGCCAGCCAATGGAGCGACGGATAGCATAGGGTTTGCGACCGTCCCGCCGATGCCAAGGGCCGCCATGAGGCCACTTCCCTGCGGGGATAGCTTGCCAATCAGGCGGGCCGTATTGTGTGCCGCACCGCTGCCCATTACAGCCTTGTCAAGCGCCGCCAATTCGTCAGGCGTGAAACCACGCGAGCGTTCCGGGTTGTCAAGAATTGAACGGAGTTTTTGCCGTGTGGAGTTTTCAGTGTTACCGCCTGACCATGTAGAACCGGCCTGAGTACGCGCCTTGTTCACTTGTCGCGCAACTTCGTCCATCTTGAACTCGGTTGACGCCAACCGCCGACCCTCGCGCAAGGCCGGGATGCCTCGCGCCGCATCGCCCATCAACAATTCACCCGGTCGCGGGTTAGTAGCAGCGTCCTCCAACGTGTTAATGATTTTAGTCATCATGGCGTTAGACGCCTTGGCCCCGGATACTGAGCCGGGAACATATGCGTTCTGCGCTACTCGCCGCACGACTTCGACACCCGGAAGTGTCGTGTTGGTCTTAGCGGCTTCCTCTATACGCCGCAGAACGGGGGCAATGCTCGGCTGCAAAGCAGGGTCATAACCCATTTTAGCAAGTTGTGGCTCGATCTCAGCCTGAACCCGCTTGAATAGGTTTGGCGTATAGACCACGCCAGCATCTTCCGCAGTCTGGTAGGCTGATGTTTTGGCCGCGCCGATGCTGTCTCGGGTCGGAATGTTCACCCTCGGATTGGCGATGCCCGCCGCCCGGCTCACACCGCCCACAATGGCGTTAGCCGCGCCCTGCCCGACAACGCCAAGGCCAGCGCCCAATAGAGCTTCCTCGGTCAAATCCTTGTCTGTGCCAGCCGCGCCCATGACGCCAAGGCCAGCGCCCGTAGCCGCCGCCTGAGTGTATGGGTTAGCCGCCACGCGCCCGATGCCCGGAACCGCGCTAACAGCCCCCGCAACGCCCTGCACAACCTTGTTGGCCGCCGTCGCCGGGGCCAAGACGCCAACAGCCTGCGCAGCCGTCCCTGCCCATCCTGACCGCGCTTCCGCATCGGCAACAGCCTTGCGTTCCGCGTCAAACATCGGGCGGTAATCTTGCGGCGTGGCTGCGGGCTGTTCCGCGTTGCGCCCACGGGCAAACCTGCGCCCGATGGCTAGGGCCGCATTGGCGCGGTCTGCCGCATCTTCCGGCTTGGCCTCCTGCCCCAACGTCGCGCCCTTGAGAACCATGCGCCCAATGTCGCCGGGGGCGTTCATCGCCTTTTCCATTTCGGACGCGAAGAAACCTTGTTGCGGGGCGGTAGGCTGTGAAGGTTGCTGCTTCATCTGTTGCTGAAGCATGGCGAACGCATCTTCCTGCGTTGCGCCTTCGGGGCCTCGCACGCGGTACTTTTGGCCCTCGGGGGACGTGAAGATAAATTCCGGCATTAGGGAATAACCTCCACTGACCAACCTTGCATCGGGGCCGCAGGCGCGGACGGCTTGGCGGGAGTTGCGGGCTTATCTTCCGGCAACTTGTAGCGCGGATCGTCCATGCCCTTGACGCGCTTTAACTTTTCCATGCCAGAGCGCACGGCGTCCTTAAATTCCTTGATTGCCGCCGCGTATTCTTCGGGACCAACGCCCGGCTTGCCAAGGCGAGACATAGCCGCCTGCGCCTTGTCGCCTTCGATCTGCGTGATTTGGCCACCGCCGCGCAATGCGTCATAAGCTTGCAAGAACGTGCCGCCCAAAAGCTCATCAATGCGCGCCTGCACCTTGTAAGCGTCTGTGCCGCGTACTTGCGTCGTAATACCGCCGAGCGGCCCCGTCGCGCCAAGCAAGTTAAACGGGCCACTTTTGAGGCCGGGGTGGTTCTCAAGTTCCGACGCGTTCTTGTAGGCGCGTTCCAGATTGGAAAACGACTTAGGAGCGCTGGCGATGACGTTGGCGTTTTCCTCTTGGATTTTCTTGCGGAACACGCCCTTGTCGCCCTGCGGGATCGGGATTTTTGTCCCGTCCGCAAGTTCAACTTCATTGCTAGGCTGCGGCAGCCCGCCCTGCCCTGATAGCGGCTTGGTTTCGGACGTGCGCTTGTTAAAGCTGCCGATTACGTTTCCGTCGCTATCCTTGATGGGCTCCCAATCGGCAGAATCGCGTGATTTGGCAATTGGCTGACCGACAACCTGACCGCGCTTGTTCACAGGAACCAGCTTGTCCCCGGCGTCAACATAGGTCACGCCTTCGTCGCGCTGCCCCATCTCATACAACGCCATCGCCTGCCGCTGTAGCTGCGGCGACACGCCGGGGCTCATGGCTGCTGCAAGCAAGGCGGCCCCAGGATTGCCCGTAGGCTGTGGGGACGGGATGGGGGGCGATGTGGGCCGCTGTAGAGCGCCGGTCAATGCAGCGCCCGCTGGCGAGGCTGCGTAGGCCATTGGCGGGGCGTTTGACGGGACGGGGCCGGGCGGGAGGCCGTCGAGGCTGGCTACCCTTTGCGGGGTTGCGCCCGTGAAATCGCTTCCACCGGCCAGCGGAGCGGGAGCGCCGCCGCCAGCTTGGGCGACTTGCGCGGGCTGGCCCTGCCCAACAGCGGCCCGATACGCGGCAATTGCCTTCTGCGGGTTATCAATAAGACCGCGCCAAGTCGGGCCAAGCGCTTGGGCAATCTCAGGCGTGAAGCCGTTGGCGCTTAGATCGCCCATCAGATCGCGGCCCGTGCGCGCCTTGTAGTCCTCAGACGCAAGCGCAAGCGCCCGCCGGTCTTGATTCTCAGGCGTGAACGCCCCGCCGCCCATGCGGTCCCAAGTCGTTTTGGTGAACTGATACCGACCCGCCGCCGACGATGGGCCAGCCGGGCCGGGCTCATACACGCCGGGGTGAGCGTCAAAGCCCGCAAACGTCGCGCCGCCCCTTGGGGTGTAGCGAATGTTATATGCGCCCGCGCTTTCGGGAGCCGCTATGGCGTTCAAAAGGCCGCGCTGCTGCGGCGTCAAATCAGCGGAAACTGGGTCAGGCATGACCATTCGGGGAATGTTCCCGCCGCTTGCCATTGTTGGAAGGTTTGGCTTGGGAGCCCCGCCCGCATCTGCCTGCGGCCCTGCCGTGTACGGGGAAGCCGAGGGGGGCATACCCTGCGAACGCAAATGCGCGGCAATGGCTTCCTGCAAAGGCCGGTCGGCTTCGCGCTGTGCGGAGTCAATCCGGCGCTGCTGAATATTTCCGCTTAACGCTTGCGCCAATCGAGCTGCGCCCTGCGTCCATGACTGAATGGGCGTGGTTTCCATGCCCTGCGCCATCATGGCTTCTGCAAGCCTGCGGCGACGTTCGCGGCTCTCGTATGTGTCAGGGGCGTTATCGCCCTCAAAGAACCCAAGCGCCATTAGTAGATGCTCCCGTACATGCCGAGGCCGCCGTAGCTAGTGCTGCTGAAACCATCAAAGGGATTGGCCCCCCCACCGAAGGAGAGGCCATTAGAAAAAGGGATGGCAGCGGACCCCAGGCCGAACAATCCAGTCATGAAGGCGTTGTTCTGCTGGTTCTGCATATTCGCAATGCCCAGTTGATTCTGGAACCCGGCCTGCGTTATGCCAGCCACGTCCGTGTTCGCCATGTTGACGCCGGGAACATTCGTGAACGTGGGCATATTCGGCGCAGTCCCTGTGCGGATCGAGTTAAACTCCATCAAGGGCTGGTTGCGCTGTGTGAGGGCTTCATTAACGCCCTGCTGACGGGCCGACAGCCACATCTGGTTCCGCGCGTCCGTCGCCATGCGGCCCTGCCGCTCAAGAGCGCGGTCCCACGCCTCCGTTCCCTCACGAATGCCCTGATTGGTCAGCCGATTGCGGAGCGCGTCATCCTGACGCTGTAATTCAGGATCAAGCCGGGCAGCCTGCAAAGCCGCAATGCGGTTTTCCGCTTCCGTGTTCAGGTCGAGCGGCTTCGCGTATTGCTGTTGCAAGCCCGCAAGCTGGCCCTGCCCGATGTTGGCGAGGCCCTGAGACATACCGATATTGGCGTCAAACAGCCCCTGCACCGGCGCGCTGAATGCGGTCGTCTGCTCGTATTTCGGCGTCCCGTCCGGGTTGGTTCCCGTGATCTTGTAAGTCGAGGAACCGAACGGCGTATATTGGTCAATGCGATTAAGATTTGCGTTGGCAATCGCCGTCTCTTTGTTGCTCGCCGTCTGCGCCTCCGCCGTCTTGGCGGGGTCCGGGGGAGCGGGAATGTCGGGGCTATCCATAAGCTATTCTCCTAGCCATTTCGCGGCGTCCGCTCGGCTCATGCGATACAAGACCGCATCATCGCCACGGGAAGGGCCGAAGTAGTTTTTCAAGGTTGCTTCAAAGACAAAGCCGATACGCGGGAATAGGCGGCACATTGTTTTATTCGACCGCTTTGTTCTGCCGGTCAGCCGGATCACGCCCAACTGCTCAAACGGGTAAGCCAGCGCGGCCTTGATGAACCGCCTTTGCAGGCAGCCGGGGCCGTAAATCGTGATTTCGATGTTCGCACCGTTGTAGCCGTTATAGATGATCGCTCCGACAAGCTCGCCGCTTATATCGTCAATGATGCCCATCGACGTGAACGGGGGATGGATCGCCACGCCAAGCCGTTCTGCGGCAAATCTGCCAACAGCTTCATCATGCCCAAGGATGAGACGCATTCAGAGGAACCCGCCCCGCTCGTAGATCACGTTAAACCCGTTCACCTTGAGCGAAATCGGGGAAGCGTTCGCCGTCTCGGCCACAACCTTTATCCGAATAGCCGCACACAGGCCAACAGCCCGCACCGCCTGCCATTTGTTGGTCACCTCGTCCGCGCCACCCCAATCAAATTCGTCCCAGTCAACCTCGTCCCAGTTGGAGCCGGAAATCGTGCCCTGCGCGGGCAGATAGCTGACCGCGCCATCCTTGAAGTCGGACACCATGATAAGGCCGGGGGCCACGCGCCCGTCAGACGTGAGAAGCGTCTGAACCATCTTCCACTGTTTCAGCGTCCCCTTAGATTGGTAGTATTGATAGGACGTGAGCATATCGGCGGTAATGGGTTCTCCCCCATCCTGCGATGCCGAGTCAGCTTCATACACTTTGCCGTCCTGCCCGCCGAAGAACAGGCGATCCTGGAACACTTCAAAGCACGCCGCCGCCTGATTGGTGAAGCGGCACCATGCGCCATGAAGCGTATTCATCACGTACTGATGCGATGCCCCGCCAGCGACGAGAGGGACGTTGACAATGCACATATTTGACTTCGGATGGACGATGATTTGCCAGCCGAAGTTTGACCCGTATCCCTGAGCCGAGCGCGTGAACGTGTTGTTGATGTCGTCCGTCAACGCGACATTCGCCACAGCCGCCCGGTCCACAACCATTGCCTTGGACAACGGGAGAAGGCCGGAAGTCGTGAGAATGCCTAGATCGCCCGCAATCTTGGTCAGGCAACGGCGGCCAATCGGGGGCGATATGCTGTACACGCCGACAAGCGCCCAAGCATTGGAGTCCGAAGGGTCCGAGCCCTGATAGACGATGACTTGGCCCTCTGACGTGACAAACACAGCGTGATCGTCAGGCCCCGAGCCGCCGTCAATGGTAATGGTCCCCATCGCCATGACATAGCCGCCGAGCGACATAAGCCCGCCTAGTTCAAAGGACGTGGCCGCGCCCGCGATGCTATCAACCGCCAAATACCAGAACTTGGTTGAGTTCTTCGGGATGAAGAACAAGCGGTTCTTGAACACGTTCAGATGAATAAAGGTCGATTCATCGACGCCCGTGATTGCGGGGTTCGTCCAGCTAGTGCCATCAAAAGCAACCGGCAAATCCGCCCCGTTGACGGCGTAGAGATACGAGCCGCCCGAAGTCGTGAAGTTCACATGCTGCAATTCCGCGCTGGTCAGCGTCGTGACGCTGGTGGCCGATGCAGACGAGCCCGTGACGTTGTAGATCGTATCATTCGATACGCCGAACAGCTTGTCATTCGCGCTGTTGGGCGCTTGATAAGCCATCAGCGTCTTGACGGGCGTTGTTTCTGACGTGTCGCTATGCTGCGCCCAGCCTTTGCGCAATTCGACATAGGCAGGCTGCGGGAACCAGTTATCTAGCTGCAACGCCTGCTCTGGGCTCATGGCCGCAAGCGGGCTCTTGTCATTCCAGCCCTTCACCGGAGCGGGCATGGAAGCGCCGGAGGCGATATTGCCCCGCGTGTTATTTGAGCGGAGGGGGGCGACAAGCATCAGGTCTCAACCCGATAAATAGCGAGCCTGCCCATGCGGGCAATGTCATTCGGGCCGGTTTCCGAAAGCTTGATGACGCCCTGCCCGCCATCCTTGGACGCGGCGCGCACACGCTCGAATTGATAGCTGCGGAACGCCTCGCCGTAGTCCAGGCCCTTGGCCTGCTTCCACCGCCACACAACGCCAAGCGTCAGGATACGCTCGGGGACTTTCGCCGTATCCGTATCCGCGCCCCAACGGGCCTTTGTGGTCGTGCCGTTGTTATCAAGTATCCATTCGTCAGAGCGGTACTCGTAGCGAACGACTTCCCCGCTATCGAGCGCAGGCCATATTTCAATGTCATCGCCGTTCAGACGCCACACTGGTTCAGGCGGGTCCGTCAGCATCGCCTTCATGGCGATTAGCTCGTCATCAAGCACCGGGCCGATAAGCTGTTCGCCGGGGCTTTCCTCGCTCCAGAACGCAAGCCCGCCCACAAGGCGGTCGAAGTCGTCGGGCAAATCCCACAGCGTGGTCGTGCCGTCGCCGGTAATGGTTCCGGCAACTTTCAGCTTGCGCCAATCGTGGAAGCGGGAAAGCTCGTCGCCTTCAACCTGTGCGAACGCGACGAACTGCGCCACGGTCGGATCAGACGAGCCGTAGGCCGATGTGGGGCTTTCAAGGCCGCACAGCGTCATTGCGTCCTGTATGGAGGTCAAGAGCGTCATGCTTTCCCGCCTTTAATTAGCTGGCTTCTGCGGCTTCCTTGCGGGGCCTGCCGGGGCCGCGCCGGGGCGCTTCGTCCGCGTCAAGCCGTTCCGCCATCATGGTTGCAAGGTTGTCCAACTTCGCCCGAAGATCAGCCAATTCCTGATCCTTCTCTGCAAGCGACTGTTCAAACTTGCGGCTATCCGCAGAGGCCAAGAACCGCTGCGCCATATCGCGCTTGGCCCTCATGCCGGGGAGCGGAATGCGCTGGATCATGCCGTCCTGCAAAGCCGCCACGTCCTCGACCGTCCGCACAGCAAACGTGCGAAGCGTCTCCGCTTCCTCAGATGTACACCCCGCCCATGCCGCAAGGGGCGTACCCGTTTCGGGGATTTCGTTATTCGTTTTCCAGGCGTTGTAATGCGGCTCAAGCGCGGGCCACAGAACACGATCCTTTTTCAAGATTGACACATATTCCGCCGTCTTGGCGATATGGGCCATGCCGGGCGCGCAGTATTCGATGCGATCCCGCGACTTGGCCTGCCCGGTCTTTTCGTCCACGCTCGTTGCGGTGAAGGCGCGCAAAAAGCGCACGCCAACTTTGCCGCTCGATTCAACATCAACCATTACCAATGCCTCATCAGGTCGCTTAGATGATGCGGGCGGGGGAGCCCGTGGAAGGCGACGACCCTTGCGCCTTCCGGCACCCCTGAACCGCAATCAGCCTTCAGGCTGACCAATTGGCCGGGGTACTTGTCTTGCAAGCATTCCGCGCCGGGCATGACCGCTTCAATAAAGCCGCCGTCCCCGCGCGGGTGAAACTGTGGCCTCCCGGCGTTGTGCCAGTGTGCGTAAATCTGATTTGCCTTGCGCGCGTCCCAAGCCATCACTGACGAGGTTTTCAGCGTCGGGTGATACCAGTCCCGCACCATCGCAAAGTCGCCGCTGTAGGACGCTATATCGTCCAGAGAACCCGTGATGATGGTATCCAGATCGAAGTACAGGCAACGCCCTTCAAAGCGCCCGCCCTGAAACATGAAAACCTTATTCCACCAGCCATCAATGCCCGGCGTCACGTCATCGTCGCGCAGGACATGGACAACATGCGGCAGCGTCAGGTTGCGGCCTATCGCAGCCGTCAGCCGGTCAACGTATTCCTCGCCGCGTCCAAGATAATTCCCGACATTGACGAGAATGACGTTCAGCATTGTCAACCGCCGGTTCTCACGTATGCGGTTTCGCGCCATACGCCGTCAAATGAAAGCCTCATTTGCTGTTCGCGCTTTTCACAACGCACCCATTTATTAACGCACCAATAGCCGCGCGAAATTTGTTCAAGTTTCTTGCGGCGGCGCTTTTGCAATCTCTCTTCGCGTGTCAGCATAGGCCCTCACGGTCGCAATATTGCAGGAGGCCATCGCCATGAAGCTTGATGGTGGGCTGTTCGTCCTGCGGCATACGGGAGAACATTTCCTTGGTCTTTGCCCAATCCTGCACTTGCTGAATGAAGTTCTGCCGCGTCGGATAACCGTAAATCTGCGTATGGCCTACGCCGTCCGTATGGTCGGGGTAAGCGTGGGTTTTCCCGTCCCGGAACGAGCTATCGAGCCCGTGGGCATGGAAGTCGCGAAAGCCAAGGAAATAACCGATATTCAGCCAGCGAAGCCCCATTGTGGTGCCGCCGCATATCATCATTCTTTCGGGGCCAAGTATGTCCTCAAGGCCGGGCAATCCGCTGGGGTGCCAGAGGCCGATGTTGCATCCGGCAAGCTTGTCGAACAGTCGCGGGTGACAGGTTGAGGCGAGGAAGTAGAAAACCCCATCGACTCGCTCGACCACATCGGCCATGTGCGCACGGGGGTCCATAACGCCCACTGCCCACGGCTTGACGCCTCGGGATAGCAGGAACGAAAGAGAGCCATTAACCGCACAGACAACCCCGCTCAAATCCTTGTATGTGTCCTCAAGGCTTGGCCCGCCCGCCGCAATGCTCATCACATGCTTGTGGGGCTTCTTCGGATCAATCTCGGGCAACCCGCGCGACAGGGCCGAACGGATATTCTCGGCGTACTGTTCATCGCTCACGCACGTATTGACGGGAGCGGCGGAAAGAACGCGGGAGAAAACCCCCGCGCTCGATGTTGTATCAAGGCTCACTTACGAGCCGGACTGACGGTCGTTGACCCACGGGCGGTCAATTTCAAACTCGGCGTAAGCCGTGCCGACAGCCTTCGCGCCCGCGCCCTTGGCATTGACAACGAGGTCGCCCGCAACAGAGGTATCGTCAACCGAACCAGCCGTGCCGGTGATCCACACCTTCGCGTTGTCGGCGTACAGGGTGAGGGCGTTGCCGTACACCTTGCCCGAAATCGCGAACCAGCCGTAATAGCTGGCGGTCGTCGCAGCCATCGCAATGGCGACCGGGCCAATCGCGTTGGCGGCCAGACGCGTAAACGTGTGGTCGTCGCGGTTGTAGGTTCCCCAGTCGTAGATCGCGGTGGACGCCGCGCCCGCGAGATAGATGAACTCGCCCGAACCGAGCGTGTCATCCGTCGCGCGGACGATGGTGCCAAGCGGGTGGCGCTTGGTCGTGTCGCGGTCAGCAATCGGCTGAGCCCCCGCGATGGGCGTATTGATGACATAAGCCATGTTTCAAGTCCTTTGTAGAGGGGTCGGGCGAGGGCGGCTTTATTGCCGCCCTGCCGTTGTCGCGTTATTAGGTGGCGTCGAACATCACGCCCTGAAGCGAGCGCTGCGACGTGACAAGCTGGCCCATCCAGTAGATCGGGATGACAACCGCATCCTGGTTCACCGGAACCTTCTCATCGTCCTGCGACCAACGGGCGTCGGGATGCTCGATGAGGTAGAGGTAATCAGTGTTCAGGAAGTACGCCTTCTCGCCCGTGGTCGTGAAGTTGCTGTTCGAGTCGAACACGACCGGAGCAGACTTGTACTTCAACGCCTCAAAGCCGAGGGCGCCCATCTTGGCGTCGGCATAACGCTGGTTGTCCTGCAAGGTGGCCTCATAGGCCGCATACAGGTCATGCGTCATAACAACGAGGTCGGGCTTGTCGGTGCCACGGTTCAGGGAGAGCCACAGCGAGTTCATATCCGCCTGAATAGACGCATACGTACCCGTGCCGGTCATTTCCTTGAACTGGTTCTTCCACCACGTATAGGTGCCGGAGACGATGCCGCCGACCGTTCCCGTGCCGTCCGTCTGGATCAGATGGCCAAGGCCACCAATCTGGTTGGTCAGCGCGCCGGTCGAGTACAGATCAACCGAAAAGTTGTTCGCAGCAGTACGCACGGCGTTCTGGATGCGAGCCTTCACAAGGTTAATCATGCGCTCGGGGCCGTTGTTCATGCGCAGTTCACGGCCCGAAGCCGTCACATGAATGGCGACCTGAGCCCAATCGTACTTTGCAGCCGAAAGGACGTCCGAAGCGGCAATGGAGAGTTCATCGTACCCGCTATAACGCTGGTACGTGCTGTTCTCCGTGTAGTCGAGCGGCAGAACGATTTCATAACCGCCGCTTTCCGTGCGAATCTTGCCCTTCTGCTTCATCAGCGTGAGAAGGGCGTTCTGGTCCGACACGTTATCAACGAGCATGCGCGAGTGATTGCGCAGGGTCGTCGTCACCATTTCCGTAAAGGTTGCATTGGGGCTAGGCATTGCTCAGTTCCTTATTTGCGCTGAGCCGCCCAATACGCTTCTGCTAAGTTTTCATCCCACGACTTGGCGTTGGATGATCCTGCGGGACTTGACCTGACATTGAGGTTTGCAAGCTTCTTGGCTTCGGAAGCTTTCTTCTTGGCTTCCTCGGCCTGCTTGGCCTGCTCGGCTGCAAGACGATCTTGGAACAGCTTTTCAAAGTGTTCAGGACTGCCCGCAAGAAACCGCTTGTAAGCGGTGTCTAGTATTTCCTGCGGGGTTGCGTCTGGCCTGATCTTCTTTTCTGCCTCAACCAAGGGGACTAGTCTTGCCTCGTCCTCATATGTCAGGGACTTGTCGCTCAGAAACGATTGAACGGCGTTGAGATATTGTTCCTGCTTCGCCGCTTGCCTCTCGGCTACGGTTTCGCGAACAGTTGAAGATGTTTCCGCGAGTTCGCGCTTGAGGGATTGGATTTCAGCCTGCAATGACGCCACAACGGGCGAAGTTGCGGACTGCGACCCATCCGGGTTCGCGAACATTGAAAGGTCCACGCCGTACTGCTGCGCCAGCCATCCGATGGCAGCTACGGGGTTTTCGTCCAGTTTGCGCTGTGCGTTGAGCAAGGCGGCTACGCCCTGTTCCGGCGCTACTTGGCGTCTGGCGAATAATTCCCGGTTCTGTTCGATGACGGACAGCAAGGGCTCTGCGGCCTTTGCGGTCTGTCCCAAGCGCGAGATTTGCGCATGGGCTTCGCTCTCCCGTTTGGCGACAATCTCTTGCGCCTCGGGTGGGAGCTTGGCCCACAGTTCGCTCGTCTCACGGGACCAGGAAGCGGGCGGCGCGATGGCAGGCCTTGCCTGTTCGACCGCTGGCGTTTCTTGGGTCTGGCCCGTATTCGTTTCTCCCGTGGCCTCGGCTTGTGCGGGCGCTTCGGGGTTGCGGGGTGCAAACTTTCCATCCTCACTACGGGGCGGATTGTTCTTCTCCCAAACTTTCATCAGGTCTGCCGTGACAGCCGCATCCTGCGCTTCACGGGGATTGCTCGGGGCTTCTGCGGGGGCCGGTGTGGCAGGCGCAGGCACAGGGCTTTCGCTCACGGAAGCGACTGCTTCCGCGTTGGCGGTTTCCAGTTCTGACAATGGGGGCTCCTTAGCAGTCCCGGCCTTTAAGGGGGAGGCCGGTCATCTTTGCGTACTTCTCAGTGAGAACGTATTGACGGCGCGGAATGTCCCGCCCGTCGTAGCAGTCATGCTTCTTCATATCGTCGCGGCGCTGCGCCCTACCGCCGATGACTTCGCCCGTGACAGGAGACAGAAACGGCTCCATATCGGGAATGTTGCGCGGGGCTACAGGCCTCCAATCTTTAGGCAAAGCCATCCGCTCCCCCGTGCGCTTGTCCACAAGGAGGCCGTTTCGCATAACGTATGTGGGCATTGTTAGACCGTTGTAGGATCAAACGTGCCAAGCTCACCCCAACGGGTGGCGCCCTTGGCGATGGCGTAGGCGCGCATGGCGTCGTTCACATTGGCGTAATTGGCAGACAACTTTCCGTTGATCCAAGCACGCAGACGGTCATTGAAGTGACCCTCGGCAATCAGGTCCGCATCAAACAATGCGTGCCAATCATCCGCGTAATTGTAGGCCGTGCCAGTAACGGCTCTGACCGACTGCTGGCGCTTTTGCTGGTTGCTCATCAATTCACCATAAGGAGGACGGCGATTGCTTCATCCTCGTCAATCATGCGGGCGATGATTGCCTGCCGTTCGATTTCCGCAATCAGGCCCGCAAGCTGTTCGATTTCCGCTAGTCGCTCGTCAATCCGCTGCGTCAGTCTGACCGCCTCAGGGTCAGCCGAGACAGCAAGCTTTTCCGCAAGGCGTCTAACGGCTTCAGGATCACGCGCCGCAAGAGCCTCAGATACAACCGGCTTGACCTTTTTCCTTGGTTGCCCGGTCGCGTCTGCGTAGGCGTCCGCAATGTCGTCTTCCAGCCGTTTCCAGGCTTCGCGCTTTTCGCGTTCCGCCTTTTTGCGGGCCTTCTCAACCTGTTTTGGCTCAAGCCAGCCGCCGCCACGGGCAACTGTTGGTTGCGGAACGGCGGAATAGACAAGGCTGGCGTCCGTTCCCGTAAGAGAATAGCTGCCAGCTTCCGCCGTCACCTTGCGCGAAAGGATCAGCCCCGCGCTAAAGCCGGTGAGCGAATAAGACCCCGCCCCCGCCGCAAGAATTTTCGCCCCGGCGGGGGCATAGATCAGGCTCGCATCAGTTCCCGTAAGGGAATACGAGCCAGCCTCGGCAGATACGACGCGGCCATAAAAAAGGCTCGCCGCTGTCCCGGTAAAGGAATAAGAACCAGCGCCAGCCGATACAACTCGGCCATACTTGAGACTTGCCGCTGTTCCCGTGAGCGTGTATGCGCCAGCGCCCGCAGAAACCAGCCGCCCAAATTCCAGCGATGCCGCCGCGCCCGTAAGCGCATACGAACCAGCGCCAGCCGATACAGCGCGTCCATACTTGAGACTTGCATCTGTTCCGGTCAGCGCGTAGCTGCCGGAACCCGCAACAACCTTGCGGCCATAGAGAAGATTGGCCGTTGAACCAGTTAAGGCGTATGAGCCAGCCCCGGCAGAAACAACGCGGCCCCGCAACAGGTTCGCGCTTGAACCCGTAAGCGAATAGCTGCCCGCATCCGCTGTGAGCGTCTTGCCCGCAACAGCCTTGACAAGCGTGGCGTCGGAACCAGTAAGGGCGTAAGAGCCAGCCGCCGCACTGACGATAAACCCGCGCCTGAGTGTCGCCGCCGTCCCTGTTAGGGTGTAGGAACCCGCAAGCGCGACAACGAGCGTACCCGGCGTGAAGATAAGCCACGACATGCCGCCGTCTTCGCCGTTCGTGCCACCCGTACAGGTGATCGTAACGGTGCCGGAAGTCGTGCGCGTTGCAGTCGTGTGACGAAAAACGCCAACGTCATCATCAATATCTTCTGTCGCGTCCGCCCATGTCTTGGCGACTGTATCCGTCGCGCCCGCTGCGACGGCTAGAAACCCTCCGTTTGTCGCAATTGTAATCGACCCCGTGGTGAGTGGGGCCGTCGCGTCCATATCGGTTGAACTGTTACCGCCTGCCGTTGGAACCGGGTTAGCCCCGACGACACGGTAAACGCTGATATGGTTTTCGGTGCTTCCTGGGTTGGCGTTATAAGTAACAACGATATCCGCCGTTGTTCCTGTTGGAACAACGCGCCTGTAAGAACGGGTGAAAATGTTTCCGAAATTACCGGCAGACCCCGGCGTCATTGCGAGAGCGCCGCGACCGTCGCCATAATCAATCGTAACGTTCGACGGGCTAGAAATCGCAAGCTCAGACGTTACATGAACGACAATAATCCGATCTTCTGCCGCCGCCCCAATCGATACGCCGGAATACGTCGCGACGTTCGATGATGCGGCTACGCCAGCCGGATTGGCGGTTTGGGAAATTGCAACAGCCATCTAATCACCCCGGAATGGCTGTTAGCGCACTTCCCAAAACGGCCTTACGTCAAAGAAGTCTGGCCTTTCTTCAACCGTAAACTGCTTTGACAGCGGAGCATTGCCGCCGACGCAGAACTTGACGTGGCAGCGACCGCACCCGCAATAAATCTTGTATATGTCGGGGACGCCCTTCTTGTGGTCGTCCTCGCACGAATACCACGCCTCTATATCGTGGTTCATCATGTTCCGGCAGCATTCGGAAAGCTGCTCGTTGTTCGCAAACTGATCGAACCACTTCTGTTTGTATTGCAATTGCGGCAAGATTGCCCGAACCGGAACACGCGGGCAGGCCAGAATATGCAGCGAATCAAGCGGCTCCCACGCCAGCGTCTGTGGGGCGTTGCTGCCAGAGTTATGCCCTATGGTGGGGGCCTCGCCGCTCATTACGCGATGGTCGCCAGCGTTGCGCCGAAATCAATCGTGAACGTCTCGCCGTTCCCAACCGCAAACGTCGCGCCGTAATCATAGCTGCACATCAGCTTGTCGGTCGTGCTTGTGTCATCGTGAATGGACACATAGCGCGCCGTCGCCGTCCAATCAGCAGCCGTCGCCGTCCATGTAAAGTCAACAGCCGTCAGGGTGACCGTGCCGCCTGAGCGCGTCGAGTCGTTCTGAATGTCGCCGCCTCCAGCCGTGTAGCCGGTGCCGGTGATCTGGGTCAGGTCGGCAAGCTCGTCGTCCGTCGCCACAACCGGCGCGTCAGTGTGGATCGCCGCCTTGAACGTGTCCTCGGTGCCAAAGAAGTCAATTTCCTTGTTCACCAGGAACTGGATGAACGGCTCGTATTTTGTGAATGTCGCCATGATTTAGCCCTGCCAGTAAGAGTCGTTTGCGTAGTCGTCTGGAATCGGGTCCATCGCCTGCAAAGCGAATGACGCCGCCCAAATCGGTTGCCTGAATTTGGCCGCTGCCCGAAGGACCAGCGCCCATTCAAGGACGTTCAGCGAACACGGCTTCGTGTCCGTCACAATGTCGATGAACTCATTTGGCTGGCCGATGGCCAGTTGAGCGTTCATCCACGTTGTTACTTCGCCCCAACCGGAGAGGTCTTGGGCCGTTGTCCCGATGCGATGGACGCCGCGAAAGTCCATGAAGTCATAGTCAAAGCCTGCCGCAAGCCTGCGCTCGCGTTCCGCAATAACATCGTCAATTGTTGCTGCCATATCAGGTCACATTCATTGAAGCGTGGAAACGCGGCCCGCCCTGTCCCGCTTGACGGTGCGCATCTGGGAGCCGACCTGAACACCCGCAACGCGGCCATCCGGCCCGTAGACAACCGAACGCGGCGCATCGAGTTTGGCCTGCACGTCCGACAGCATCTGGCCAAGTTGCGCCATCAGCCCGCCCAACTGCTCCATGCCCGACTTTATGTCCTCAAGTTCGCTATCAATCGGCTTTGCAAGCATGTCGTCGGAAACTTCCGGCTCGCTGTCGTCAGGCTCCTCAAGCGATTTTGCCGGGAGACGGGCAGCGCGAATCTTGGCGATTTCCACCTGACGCTTGAGGCCCAAGCCTTCCTTTTGCGCTTCTTGCTTGAGGGCCATTTCGCCCTGCTGCTTTTCAATCTGAAGGGCCGTCTGCGTCTGCATCTTGGCCTGCTCAAGCTGCATTTGAACGGCCATTTTCTCGCGCTCCATTTCCAGCTTTGCGCCCTCAAGCTGCATCTGGCCTTGAAGCTTCGCTTGTTCAATCGCCTGCTGGCCCTGAAGCTTTGCGCCCTCAAGTTGCTGCTGGCTTTGCAGCTTTGCCTTCTCAAGTTCCGCCTGCATCTTCGCCTTTTCCATTTCAGGATCAGGCTTCGGCGGCTTCGGCTTGCGGGCGTCCTCGGCCAAGCGGTCAAGCGCGTCCTCGGCCTGCTTCCCAAGCTTGAAGTTGCGGGCAAAGGCGCTGTAAATCTCAACCAGCGGCTCGATGGGCATTCCAGCCTGCACCGCGCCCATTGCCGCCGTCATGTATTGAGCCGTACCCTGAACAAAGAACTGCATCTGCTCCTGATTGCGGGTCAGGTCGGCGCGGATGGTTGAATCCGATTCCACATCGATCTTGTACGAGCGCAGGAGGTCCGAGCGCATCAGCGGCTCGATGGCCTCAAGCGGCGCGGCCTTGAGAACTTCCTCCATTTCGGGCGGGATAGGCTGCTGCATCTGCTGCGCCTGCGCGACCATAGCCTGCGCCTGCTGTATCTGCTGCATCGGCAGGACAGGGACGCCGGTGATCTGCGCAAGTCGCTGAATGTCGAACTTGGTCGCGAATATCTCAGCTTTGAGGCGGAACAGGTCGCGCGCGAACCGCTGCACATCGGCCTGAAGCCGCTGGATACGCAGCGAGCCCCATTGCGCCTTGATCTGCTGCGCCGTCGCCGTCTCGGATGCGGCAGACTGCCCGCGCACAATGTCGCTGATGCCGGTGACTTCGTAGATCGTCTGCTTGATCTGCTCGCGCTGGACATACAACTGAGCGAGCGCCTTGACCTGTGGCTCAATCGGCCACCAAGCAAGCAGCTTGTTAATGTCGCCGCCGCCCGCTGCAATCATCTCAAGGTTCTGAAGCGGGACTAGCTCGCCATCATCAGCCTGCGCCAGACGGTCGAGGTCCGCGCCCGCCGTGGCATAACCGGCCTTGACCTTGATTTGCCTGACCAGCTTGCGGATGCGCAGCGTGATCGAGTTCAGTTCCTCGGCCAGCGTCTTGTAGGCCGTGTAAGGCGTCACCGGACACAACTTGCCGGGCGTCAGAATGGGCTGGATTGGCCGGGGAATGGGATAGAACCCCGTCAGCCCAAGCGGATCAGCCTGACGTGAAAGCGCCTCCTCGGCATAGCCGGTCGCAATGAAGATAACCTCGCCGCTTTCTTTGTCCCAGATTTCCCACACGCGGGCGCGCTTGAAAATATCGCTCTTTTGCGTATCGGGCGCTTCTTCGCCGCGCGTCGAGCAATCAAGCTGAACGCTTTCCGCCAATTCAGGATTGAGCTTGCGAAGCTGGTCGCGGGACAGGAAATGCTCGAACGCAATCCACGGCACCTCATCCCACACCCGCGCCGCGCCGTGCCGGAAATGCTTCCACGGCACATACTCGCACGTCGCCTCCTCATACGTGACCTGTCCGGCCTCATCCATCGTGGGAATGTAGCGAACCCGCGCCACGCCACGGCCTTGGATGGCCGAATCGAACAACACGTTACGCATCGTGTTGTCGAAGTCGTAGGAGTCGAGCGAATAGGAAATCGACCGTTCCAGAATGTCCGCAACCGTCTTGGCGTGCTTGTCCTTGTCGCCATAGCGGCGGCGCACATCGGGGACAGGCGTTGAATTGTAAATGGCCGGAAGCAGCGTTTCGACGTTGGAATAGACAATGTTGAACTCGGTTTCGCCCT
>Ga0208644_1001771_pt1 | contig 17788 bp, 22 predicted proteins | sample VirMetDEL_Nov_18_FD_184517 | JGI IMG/M metagenome (GOLD analysis project Ga0208644, IMG submission 184517) | Aqueous microbial communities from the Delaware River and Bay under freshwater to marine salinity gradient to study organic matter... | ecosystem: Environmental > Aquatic > Marine >... | reverse complement strand
CTAGAAAGAGAGAAAGATATGAATAGAAGAGTACAAGTAACCGAACTACTTAACCACTACACCAATAACATTAACTGGGATTTGTCAGACCCAGACTGCTGGGGAGTGGTTGAATTACCGGAAGACCACATATACGAGATAAATGGATTCGAATTCCCGTATGTCGAAGAATTTTGCGACACCCTTAAATTAAGCGAAAACGTCGACGAAATACAGTTCACCCAATTTGATATGAACGGGGGAATAACGTGTTCGACCTTATTGTTTAGAGCCACTGTCTCGGACGAACCGCCACGATTTTATAAGTTCGACCTTTATGAAGGAGGGTCAGTGACTAACTACGAAGTCCGACGATGGGTCGACGAGAGCTTTAGCGACGATGACTTGCGCAAACTTATGCTAGTAAAGTAGGACCGAGGATCGTTGACAGGGGCCGAAAGGCCCCTTTTTTTGCCCCTAATTAGACTATTAGATTATTGCTATTGTTCTGTGGAAAAAATAAAAGTTTTTTGAAAAAAATAAACAGAATTCACTAATAAACTAATAGAAGTAATAGAATCAAGCTGAAAGTCTCTAGGACAGTGGATCTTGTGAAAAAGAACAAAGTAATAGAAATGTATTAGATATTAGTTTCATAAGTAAGAATCAGAAAGATTTTAGAGAAGGACACGAGGAAACTTTTAGACTTTCATAAAATATATTATATTTAAAACATAACTATCCACACTGGAATTACCGAATGAAAGACCTACAGTACACGCCAATGATCCCTGCAGAAGATGGTAACGGTTGGCTCGACCCTGATGGTAAGAGGTGGCAAGAGTTAAACCCGAAACAAAAGAAGTTTGTCAGGGAGTACATTAAAGGTCAAAACGCTACAGAAGCAGCGGTAAAAGCAGGATATACGAAGAACAGGAACGCTGCCAAGAGACAAGGAAGTGTGTTACTAAACCACAACCCACTCATCCGAAACTACCTCATTAACCAGCAAATACGAGAGGAAGAGCGAGAGAAGGTTTCTATGGAAAGTCACCTTTCCGCTTTACATGACCTTCGGGAAGAGGCGAGGGACCAAGGTCAAATCAACGCAGCGATTACCGCCGAGATTCACCGAGGCAAGGTCGGGGGACTCTACATCGACCGACGCGAGGTGTTGACCGCAAAGATCGACGGACTAAGCAAGGACCAGTTGATCGATCGACTGAGCGGATTGATCGCGAAGCGAATTCCACGGACGTTTGAAAGCGAGGCCCACTTGGTCGAGCACTTAGATTAGTCGCTCTACTCTACTCTACTTTTCGGCTTTGGGTCGCCCGTTTCCCACCCTCCCACCCAGTCACTCTATTTATCGCTTTACTTTGCGTTATTATGCTTTACTCTACTTTATTCTGCTCTATTTTGCACTGTTTTAATGCTTTACTCTACTCTATCACTCTACTCTATCACTCTACTCTATCACTCTACTCTATCACTCTACTCTATCGATCCGTCAGTCCATGGGGCAGCGCCCGCCCACCACACCCACCCGACCGACCGATCGATCGATCGACTGAAAGGAGTGACAGACGGACTGATCGAAACACAGGAACGACGGGCAAAGAAAAGCCGCCCGAGGGCGGCTGATCTAAGGTGACGATCGGTTAGCTGAATTCACCGATCTTGATGCGACCCTGCTTGTGCTTCCATTCCTTGGAGCCTTCGATCTGCAACTTGTAGTGTGCGATGATCGTTGCGCCATCTTGGCTATACCCAAGAGTTTCAAGATCAGCTTTTTCGCTGATGTCTTGGATGCTGACAGGTTCGTGCCCAGCTGTTAGAAGATCAAAGTATGCGTCGATAACTAGGTCGATCTGCTTTGGTAGTCGCATCCCTTCCTGAATGCTGTCAAACATAACCTTGCCAGATGCGCCTTGACCCTTGCCACTGGAGACAGTCTTAGGTCGTGCAACTTTTACAGTCTGTGCTACTTGAGTTTTTGCTGATTGTGCCATAGTGTTTTCCTTTCTACTTTCTAGTTTAGTTTGTGTGGCGGGGTCATCCCCCTAACCACAAGACCATTGTCGCGTACCGCGTGCCGAAAGTAAAGCACTACAAGCCAAAATCGCATATAACATTTTGTTATCTCAGCGACCCCAACCATGCGAAAATAATGCTTTACACGGAGGGAAAAATGTGGTATAGACCCCCCATACCCCTAACCGCAGCTCTACCCTCCCACCCACTCACCCATCACCTTGGGTCCAGCCTCACAGACGTCTGTACTTTTGCTATGGGTCCCTACCCCTAAAAATTTCGCAAAAAAAATTTTACGGATGGGTTTTTGGAGGGTAGTATTCAGATAAATTACCGGGAGCCATGTCTCATGATGCGAAGACGTAGACCTTTAATGCGCCAAGAGGGAGGAACGACCCAAGGTTCACGATTCAACGCCCCTATGATTGGAAACGTTTCTGAAGCTGGGCGTAGTAGTTTATCTGGAATGTCGATACAGGATTTATTGGCAAGGCTTGAAGCACCTACGGTTCCTTCTCGTTATGCGGAAGGTGGCAGAACTTATTCTGATAATGACTTAGTAATGATCGAGGAACTTTCTCCGCAGGATGAAATGCAGGCTGAGTACGACGCTGAAATTGCTGGTTTGGGCAGTGGTACTGGGTTAGGTGGTTTTTTCCAAGATTTGTTATATGGAGGTATGGATCCGGAAGAACTTTCCGAGTTAGATTTTACTCCTGAGTTTATGCAAGATTTGCCCGAGGTTCCTGAAGAGGTAGAAATCGCGATGAGTATCGTCGGCCCCGGTAAGGGGAAGGGGATTAGTTCGTTAATTGGTAAGGCGGGTGAACTTAAAGGGTTAGGTAAAAAATTAGTTGATTCTATACGGGATAAACCCCCTGCGTTACCGTCCCCGAAGCGAGGACGAGATTTCGAAGAAGAGCCGATGACGGGCCGCGAGTTTTTGGGATATAAAGATGCGCCTAGGCCCCCGTCCCCACGGGATAGCGAAATGAAGATCATGCGGGATATGCTTAAAAATCCTAAAGCGGATAATGTCTTCGATAAGAAAATGGATTCCCCTAAATCTCAGCTAGATAATCTAGCTTCACGTACATCTAGGTCAGCTGGAGACGATTACGCTGAAAAGTTAATGATAAAAAGAGATAGTCTTGAGGGGCAGTTAATGCAGGACCGTCTTGAGCCACGGACTCGACGAAGATTAGAAAGCGAGTTACGGGATGTTTTACGGGACATAAATTTCTTTACTCGAAAGGCAAGACTCCAAGAGCCGTTAGGTATCACACCTAAATCAACATTTGGTCCCCCTAAAATGGCGGCGGGCGGTCGTCCCGGATTATATGCAAATATCCACGCGAAGCGTAAGCGTATTGCAGCCGGTTCTGGTGAGAGGATGCGTAAACCCGGATCGAAAGGTGCCCCGACAGCGGCGAACTTTAAGCAAGCCGCGAAAACTGCAAAACGCGCAGGGGGCGGGCATTTAATGAATACGGGTTATTACGGCAAATCGTACAGATAAGGAATCGAAATGTCTTGGACGGATATTGCGAATATTATATTAACGGTTGGGCAAACTGCGTATCAAGCCCGCGAACAGCGTAAAGCACAGGAAGAGGCGCAACGGGCTAATTTAATTGGTCGGTTAACTGTTGAAGGTCAGGCTCCGCAATTAGTTTCAGGTGCTCAGATGATTTCTGATGAGCCGATTATGGGAAGCGATGTATCGCAAATATTAGCTAGTTTGCAGTACGATCCCAATGCAGGGTTTTCGCAGGGAGGCGGTGGCGAAGCGCCAGAGATCCCCCCTGAATTATTAGCTGCATTAATGGCAGAACAACAAGGGCCACAGTTCGCGGCAACAGGTGGGCCGGTCGGTAAACCTGACGATACTTATTATTTTACTGTTGAAGATATACAGGGGATGATGCAAGAACCTGATCCGATGATGCAGGCTGTCGGCGCTGGGTTAATGCAGCAGATGCCACCGGGCGGTGGTATGGTGCCAGCGACTCCGGGACAGATTCAGATGATGGCTAATGGTGGCCAGCCGTTATATCGTAACGAGGGTGGTAAAACTAATATAATGACAACAGACCCACGAGACGTTGGGCCTGATTACGATGAGATCGTAATGTTAAACTCTAGTGAGGATGGCGATGAGTTAGTCGAGGGTGTTGATTATTTTATGATTGACGGTGAAATGGTTTGGCCGTGGGAATTTGAAGAACGTGAACAAGCTAGAGTGAATGAAGAAATGTCAGCTCCTCTTGCGCCACGGTTCGGTCCCGGAAAAAGGAAAAAAGGTTCTAAACCAGTATTTAGCGCATCTCAACGCTATGAGATGGATAGAATGATAGACGCAGCTAGAAAAAGCGGTCGGACTATTACCCCTACCGATCGGGAAAACCTAGAAATATTTATGGAAGAAGTACCTATTCTGGAAGAAGTACCTATTCGACGGCAGGAGGGTGGTATAACCGCCGTAAAAAAGTTTAATCCGTTATACCGAGAAGACGGTGGGATAAGCGATGAACGCTTATCAGATATTTTTAATCGCAGTCCTTACGGAACAGGGGTTCCTATGGATATAGGATACGATAAAGAATCGGCACTAACTCCAACAGATGCCGCCGCAATTATAACTAGTGGTGTTCCTGTGGTTGGAGATATTTTAGGGTTAGTTGCAGACGCTGATATGTATGCTCGAGACCCTGAGTCTAGGAATATTTTAAATTACGTTTTAAGCGTAGCGTCGATGTTGCCGATTATTCCTGCAGCATCACTATTAAATAAACGTGATACGTCGACTATGGTTCCAGACGATCCTGAAGAATATTTACAAGGATTGTTGCAAGAAGAGCAAGCCAGCGAACTTAAAGGGCTTTTATCGGAAGTTCCATTTAGTGGAAAACTTTCGAAAAGGGAGTTCGATAAAAGATTAAGACGCCACGAGCAGTACTTAGAGGATTTAGAAAAAACGACAGGGTTAACTAGGCAACAACGTTTAGACAGAGACTACCCTGTAAGCGTTTACCATGGTACAAATTCTGCAGACGAGATCGACAATTTCGATCCTTCGTTATATGCTAACAAAGGAACGTTTCTAACAGAATCCCCGGCGTTAGCTTTTAGTTATGGCAACTCTGTAATGCCTTTACGAATAAATGATTCAGGCTTTGCTGTTGTAGACTTTAGAGGCAATAATTGGAATAATCCCCCGGAAGATGCGACATTGCGATTACCTGACGGAACGGAGATATTTTTAAAAGATTCTAACGTTTTTAACACAGACGATATTGCGAGTCTTGCAGAAAAATTAAACATCCCCGGTATTCGATTAAAAAATATTGTTGATATTGGGTCGGATTCTAATCTTAAAGGCCCAGACTTTCGTGAGGAGTTAATTGAGTACGGAGAAAACCTCGAAAAGTATGATCAGTTTATTGTTATGGATTCTAGTCGAATAAGGTCTACTTCAGCGAAAGCAGATCCAAAACGAAAGAGTTCCGAAAACATTTTAGCGGCAATAGCCCCAGTAGGGGTTGGGTTAGGAGGAAGTGCTTACCTTGTAAGTAGCCGTTCTCCAATTACAAACGAAGACGAAACTTAGGAGCAGTTATGAAAAGACAAGGCTATAACGCACGACTCGATGATTCTTTAGGATCGAAAAACGGCAAGAAAAAGCAGTCGATGAAATCTCGTCGAAAGGAAAGCAAGGGTACTGAAATGGCTATGGGTAAGCCAGCTTACTCCGGGGATTCTATGATGATGTCCTACGGTGGCAGTCCTAAGAAAATGAGAAAGGGTGGTAAAACTTATCGCGGCGCTGGCTGTGAAATACGCGGCTAATGTCTAATAAAGTTTTAGAAGATCTTCGCAATGTAGACTTATCTTACTTATCAAAGGAAGAAGCTAAAGAGTTCACGATTCTTTTAGAAGAACTTGAAAAGCGAGAACGTCAAGAAAAGTCTGCCGCGAGCTTTTACGACTTTGTGAAGATGATATGGCCCGAGTTTATCGCGGGCGCACACCACAAACGAATGGCCGAGGCTTTCGATAAGATTGCCTCAGGCGAATCGAAACGTCTAATTATTAATATGCCTCCTCGACATACGAAGTCTGAATTTGCTTCGTACTTGTTTCCTGCATATTTATTGGGTAAACGTCCCAAGTTAAAGATTATCGAGGCAACACACACGGCTGACTTAGCTATAAACTTCGGTCGTCGTGTTCGTGACTTGATTGAAAGCGAAGAGTATGCAGAGGTTTTTCCCGGTACTCAGCTAAAAGCTGACTCTCGTAGCGCCGGTAAGTGGAATACGATGCAAGGGGGGCAGTACTATGCGGCGGGTATTGGTGGTGCATTAGCTGGTCGTGGTGCTGATTTGTTTATTATCGACGATCCGCACTCTGAACAAGATGCGTTTTCGGATAAAGCGTTGGACGAAGCCTACGAATGGTATCAAACAGGCCCTCGACAGCGTCTTCAGCCGGGAGGAGCTATCGTTGTTGTAATGACTCGTTGGTCTAAAAAGGATGTAACGGGTCGTTTAATTAAAAAGATGACTCAAGATAAGGGCGGGGATAAGTGGGAACTAATAGAGTTTCCTGCGATACTACCTTCCGGTAAACCGTTATGGCCTGAGTTTTGGAGTCTTGAAGAATTAGAAGCAACTAAATCGTCTATTCCTCCGTCAAAATGGGCTGCTCAGTATATGCAGCGCCCAACTGGGGAAGGTATTTCAATTATTCCAAGGGATTGGTTTAAAGTTTGGCCACAAGATCAACCTCCTTCTTGTCAATATTTAATACAAAGTTACGATACTGCGTTTTTAAAATCTGAACGAGCCGACTTTACTGCGATAACAACGTGGGGAGTGTTCTATCCTGAAGGAAAAATTGGAGAAGATCTGTATACGGGCGAAGAAGCCCATATTGTTTTATTAGATTGCGTAAAAGAGCGGTTCGATTTTCCTGAATTAAAGCAAGAAGCTCTGCGGTTATACGAATACTGGAACCCTGATTCGGTAATTATTGAGACAAAAGCCTCTGGAATCCCGTTAACACAGGAGTTAAGGCGATTAGGTATTCCGATTAACACATATTCACCTAACAGAGGGCAAGATAAGATCGCAAGATTAAATTCTGTTAGCCCTATTTTCCAAGATGGCAAGGTTTGGGTGCCTGAGACACGTTGGGCCGAAGACTTAATGGACGAAATTAGCGATTTTCCTAACGGTGAGAACGATGATTTGGTTGATGCGACAACATTAGCCTTAATGCGGTTCAGAACGGGTGGATTTTTGCAGTTAAAAAGTGATTTTTCGGAAGAAGAAGAGTATTATCCGAAACTTAGGGTATATTATTAACAAAAATCTAGGTAAGGTTGCCAATTATGGCTGATATGCAAGATTATTTAGACGATTCTTTCGCCGAAATTGAAATTGAAGGGGTTCCAAACCTCGAAGACGGTGTAGAAATCTTTTTTAACGAAGAAGGCGAAGGAACTTTAGGGTTTGACCCTGACGAAGAGTTCGAAATAGATTTTAATGACAACCTTGCAGAGTATTTAGACAACGGGGAACTTGGAAAAATCGGTTCTAAGTTAATTTCTGCGTATGAAGACGATTTACATTCTCGACAAGACTGGTACGAAACGTTTAAGGACGGTCTTGAGTTATTAGGTATAAAATCAGATCCTAGAAGCGAGCCGTTCCAAGGTTCAAGTGGTGTTTATCACCCTTTACTTGCCGAAGCGGTAACTCAGTTTCAAGCGCAAGCCTATAAAGAATTATTACCTTCTGGTGGACCTGTCGACACTCAAGTTATGGGTAAAGTTACTGATCCGAAGTTGCTTCAAGCAAATCGTGTCAAGAACTTTATGAATTATCAAATAACTTACAAGATGGAAGAGTTTGATCCAGAAATGGATCAGCTTTTGTTCTATCTTCCGCTTTCCGGTTCTGCTTTTAAAAAGTCTTACTATGATCCAACTATAGGTCGTGCGGTTTCTCGGTTTATTAAATCCGAAGATCTTGTAGTTCCTTACTATACGACTGATCTAGTTTCAACGCCTCGAATTACGCATGTGTTACACATGACCGAAAACGATTTGTTAAAGTTAAAGCGATCAGGCTTCTATCGAGATACTCCAACAACGTCTCCGGGGCTAACTCAAGAGTCTGTCGTTCAAGAAAAGATTGACGAGCTTGATGGGTTAAGTCCGTCTAATTCAGATAGAGAGTTTACGTTGTTAGAAGTACACGCTGAGTTAGATGTACCGGGTTTTGAAGATACAGACGATATGGGAGAACCCACAGGTATTGCATTACCGTATATCGTAACTATCTGTCGAGATACGCGTGAAGTTTTAAGTATTCGCCGTAATTACGATGAACAAGATCCTTTACGAAAAAAGATCGAATATTTCACGCACTTTAAATTTTTACCCGGATTAGGTTTTTACGGATTCGGACTTATCCACATGATTGGAGGCGTTACTAAATCAGCTACGTCTATTTTACGACAGTTAATTGACGCAGGGACATTAGCTAATTTACCTGCAGGGTTTAAGTCTCGCGGATTAAATATTCAACGTGCAGATGATCCTATCCAACCCGGAGAATGGCGAGATGTAGATACTCCGGGAGGAACAATCCGCGAATCGTTTATGCCGCTTCCCTATAAAGAACCTAGTGGCACATTAGCAAACTTATTAGGTGTTCTAGTTGATTCTGGAAAAAGGTTTGCATCCGTAATTGATCAAGGCGGTGCCGAATCTAATCCTAATGCTCCTGTCGGTTCTACGATAGCTACGCTAGAACGAGGTCAGCGAGTAATTTCTGCAATCCATAAACGATTGCATTACGCTCAAAAAACTGAGTTTAAAATATTAAAGAGAATTTTCGGGGAGGTATTGCCTCCTGAATACCCATATCAGGTACAGGGAGCACAACAAACCGTATTCAGAGAAGACTTTAGCAATCAAGTTGATGTCATTCCTGTATCTGATCCTAATATCTTTAGTACTACCCAACGGATTATTTTAGCGCAAACACAGTTACAGATGGCGCAAAGTGCTCCGCAAGTGCACAATCTAAAAGCAGCTTTTCGTAAGATGTACTTGGCTTTAAACATTAAAGATATTGATGACATTCTTTTACCCGACGTTCAGCCAGCGCCTAAAGATCCAATACAAGAAAATCAAGATTCTCTTAACAACGTTCCAATGCAAGCATTTATACAGCAGAATCATGATGCACATATTCAAACGCATTTGTCATTTAGTCAAAACCCTGCAGCAGCTCAAAACCCTGCGGCTGTTCAAGCGTTAAACGCCCATATACAGCAACACCAAGCATTAAAGTACCGAATACAAGTAGAACAATTACTTGCTCAGCAAGGTATTCAACTACCTCAGCCGGGACCAGATGGTCAAATGCCACAAATACCTCCAGAGTACGAAAACCAGATTGCTATCGCAGCAGCACAAGCTACACAGCAGATCACTGGTCAAGAGCAAGCATTGCAACAAGCGATGGAAGTTCCCGATCCCCAGCGTCAAATGTTCGAACAGCAAATGGCACTAGAAGCTGAAAAGTTAAGGCTTCGTGAAAAAGAGGTTGATCAAAAAGCTCAACTTGAACTTGAAAAGATTGACTCTCAAGAGCGCCAAACTGATGTCAAAATTGCAGCAGACTTACGCGAAGTAGAGCTACGGGATGAAAGATCCGCAGATACGAATTTAACTAATCTTGCGCGTATAGTTAAAGAATCTAGGGAACAGCAATAATGAAAGGTGTTAAAAGAGGCCCTCCTCCTAGAAAGGGGCCTGTAAGTCAAGGTTTAAAAAAGCGAGGTAAAAAACGATGAGGTATGAAAGCAAACAGTACCCCGGTCCGGGGGACAAGCGCCCGAAGAAAGTAAGCGTAGATTCTATGTCTGCTTCTGATAAAGGGTTTGCTCAGGCTAAAGACTGTAAAATTGGTGTAGTTTCTGAGCTTGGGAAACAGAAAAAGATTAAAGGAGTTGGTGCTGCAACTAAAGGCACTTCTTTCACAAGTTACATAAATTAATTTATGGACTTTATTAAGTATTCTGAGTTTTTACTCAAAAAGATTCGTGAGCGCCAAGAGGTTCTCACGCATACGCTTGCTTCGGGAAGCGCCCAAGACTTCGCTCAGTACCAACGTATTGTTGGGGAAATTTCAGGTTTAAATTTCACTGAGCAAGAAATAGTAAACCTGCACTCAAAAATGGAAGAGATCAATGACTGAAGTACCTGACCGTGTATTAAATTTTGGTTCCGATGGCGAATTCGCGTTAGAAGACGAGAATAAGCTAACTGCTGAAAATTTAGAGTCTCACGCTGATAAACTTCCCGTACCTACGGGATATAGAATGTTAATTCTGCCATTCGAGCCAAGCCATAAAACCCGTGGTGGAATCATGCTCGCTAAACAAACACTGGACAAAGAAAAGATTGCTACTATTGTAGGATTAGTCGTTTCTATGGGACCAAGTGCATATGCAGATGAGGATAAGTTTCCAACCGGCCCTTGGTGCAAAAAGGGGGATTGGGTAATTTTCGGAAGATATGCGGGAGCGCGTTTTCGTATTGAAGGTGGCGACATGCGTCTTTTAAACGATGATGAAATCTTAGCTGTTATTTCTGATCCTGAATCAATTCTGCAATAAGGAGGACATATGTCTGAACAACAAATAGAACTAATTTTACCAGACGAAGAAGTTGATCCACGTGAAGCTGATGTTATTCAAGAGCGTCAGCAAGATCAAGACTTCGGAGAAAAAGAAACTGAGCAAGCGGCTGAGTTAGAAGATTATAGTGATTCAGTTAAAAAACGTATCGATAAATTAACTTATCGCATGCGTGAAGCTGAACGCCAAAGAGATGAAGCGATTAACTTTGCTCAAAATTTACAACAAGAAAAGTCTAGTTTAACTAATAGACTTCATTCGTCGGATGCAAGCCTAATTAATGAATATAAAGCTAGGATTAATTCTGAAGCTGAAAGAGCTAGAAAAGCTCTAAGAGAAGCACAAGAGCTTGGTGATCCTGAAGCTATTGCGTTAGCTACCGAAGCTGTAGCTAAATCAGCGTTAGAAGCTCAAAATGCTGCGAAAGCTGAGAACCGACAAAAATTACAAAATAGACGACGATTAGCTAGTAATCGTCAAAATAATCAAGTAAATTCTCAGGCACAGCCTCAGCAACCTCCTCCTAGAGATGAAAAAGCTGAAGCATGGGCTGAAAAGAATTCATGGTTCGGTCAAGATCGAATTATGACAAGTGCGGCGATAGCTATTGATGATGAGCTAAAAAGAAACGGAATTGATCCGACTTCTGATGAATATTATCAAGAACTAAATGCGCAACTTAGGGAAAATTTTCCTCATAAGTTCGATAAGCCGAAAAACGTGCAATCGCAACAAGTAGCTGGTTCAAGTCGTGGGGCTAGTCCAGCAAGTCGTGGAGCACGCAAAGTGAGTCTCACACCCTCACAAATTGCAATCGCAAAAAGAATTGGTGTGCCACTTGAAGAGTATGCAAAATACGTTTAAGGAGAATAAAATGACAGATCGAGTCTCCAGATCTGCTGAATCACGAGAATCTAAAACTCGCAGAAAACCTTGGCAACCGCCTTCAATGTTAGATGCCCCTGAAGCCCCTCCGGGATATAAACACCGTTGGGTTCGTGCAGAAGTTAGAGGTCATGATGATCGAGCGAATATGTCTAAACGTATTCGAGAAGGATTTGAACCTGTGAAAGCAAAGGATTATCCGGATTTCGATGCACCAACGATCGATGATGGTAGACACGCGGGTGTGATTGGAGTTGGTGGGCTAATTCTCGCTAAAATTCCTGAAGAAACCGTAGCTGAACGAAACGCTTACTATAGAAATGTAACCGATAATCAGCTTAAAGGGGTCGACAATGATTTGATGCGAGATAGTGATCCTAGAATGCCTATTAGAAATTCAGACATTCAAAGGAACTCAAAAACGGAGTTCGGTAGTCGACGCGTTGTTGATGCCGATTAACTTTTCTCATGACTCTTTAGGAGGGTTTTAAAATGGCAAACGTAGATGCCCCTAACGGCTTTACACCCGCCTCCCACATGTATGGTGGGGTGATTAGACCCAAGAAAATGCGTATTGCAAGTGGCTATAATACTGCTATTTTTAGTGGTGATGTTGTGACGCTTTCTTCGGGTTACATAAATCAGGCTGGTGCTACAAGCACTCCCGCAGGTGTTTTTTACGGTGTGCAGTATACTGCTACCGATGGCACCCCAACTTGGTCTAATCAGTGGACCGCAGATCTCGCAACTCTAGGTGGAGCAGATGCTGAAGCCTATGTGTATGTAGATCCTGCAATTATCTATGAAGCACAATTTACCGCAGGAACCCCTGCTGTAAGTTTCATCGGTAATAAGTACACCCTTAGCACTACAGCGGGTTCAACTAATAACGGACGTTCAAAAGAAGGTGTAACTGCTACTACTAGTAGTGGAGTTGCGCTTTGTGTTGGTTTTGTAGATTCACCAAGCAATAGTATTGGTGCTTTTGCAAGAGCCTTCTTTACGTTCCCAACTAACACATTCGCAGTCTAGGGAGAGTAACTAATGGCGATTAATAGAGCACAACTCGTAAAAGAGCTTGTTCCCGGCCTTCACGCTCTCTTTGGCTTGGAATATGATAGATACGCTGCTGAGTATGAAGATGTCTTCGACACCGAAAGTTCAGAACGAGCTTTTGAGGAAGAAGTCATGCTAACAGGCTTCGGCGAAGCACCAGTTAAAAGCGAAGGTAGCAATGTAACTTATGACACTGCACAAGAGTCATATACTGCTCGCTACACGCATGAAACTATTGCTTTAGCGTTTTCACTCACTGAAGAAGCTATCGAAGATAATCTCTACGATACCCTTTCTTCTCGGTACACTCGCGCTCTTGCGCGATCTATGATGCAGACTAAAAACATTAAAGGAGCTAATGTATTGAACAATGCGTTCAACAGCAGCTTCTTAGGTGGTGACGGTAAGGAGCTTTGTGCTACTGACCATCCGACTGTATCTAACCAAACTCAGTCTAATGAGCTGTCTACAGCTGCAGACCTTAACGAAACTTCATTAGAGCAAGCTCTTATCGATATTGCTGCTTTTGAAGATGAACGTGGTCTGAAGATTAATGCACAGGCTCGTAAGCTGATTATTCCTTCAGCCCTTCAGTTCGTGGCAGATCGTCTGCTTCAAACTCCGGGTCGCGTAGGAACAGCTGACAATGATATCAACGCTATCCGAAACATGGGAATGATCCCTGAAGGATACGTTGTGAATCATTTCTTGACGGATACTGATGCTTTCTTCTTGAAGACTGACGTTCCTAATGGATTGAAGCACTTTGTCCGTACTCCCGTATCAACGAACATGGAAGGTGATTTTGAAACCGGAAACGTTCGCTATAAGGCCAGAGAACGCTATAGCTTTGGCTTTAGTGACTGGCGGGGTATTTTCGGGTCTCCCGGTGCGGCATAATTAAGTGGGGGGGGTATATCCCCCCCTTTATTTCTGGGTATAATAAGTTTTAGTGACTGCCCCAGCAGACGTTTACGAAGACACTAAGACGAATCCTTTCGTAAAGAGGTGAATATAATGGCGCAAACTACTTTTTCTGGACCCGTTAAATCTTTAGCTGGTTTTATTACTGCTGGCGTTAACAGCAGCATTAGCTTATCTGCTGACACTACACTTACTGTAGCTGCTCATGCCGGTAAAATTATTATGTTGAACGATGCAGACGGCAAGTTTACTTTGCCTTCTATTTCTTCAACCGCTCCTACTGACCCTACTTCTCCCGACCAAACAAACAACATTGGCGCGTCTTTCTTTTTCTATGTTGAAACCGCAGCAACCGATCTTGACATCTTGACTGACGGCACTGACAAGTTTGTTGGTGCGGCTATAGTTGCTGTTGATGATGGCGCGAAGAAAGCATTCGTTCCTGCTGCATCTAACGATGTAATTACTTTAAACGGTTCTACCAAAGGCGGTATTGTTGGAAGTGTTATTAAAGTAACTGCTATTGACAGTGCAACTTACTTGGTTCATGACTCTTTGCTGATCGGAAGTGGAACGATTGTTACGCCTTTTGCTGACGCTTAATTAATTTAGGAGAATAACTATGGCTGATGCAGTCTCAACGACTACCATCTCCGACGGTCTCCATCGTGCAGTTATTCAATTTACTAACCTTTCGGACGGCACTGGTGAAAGTGCCGTTACGAAAGTTGATGTAAGCAGTCTCGCTGCAAAATCAGATGGAACAGCTTGTTCTGGGGTTACTATAGAAAAAATCGCTCATTCAATAACAGGCTTTACTCAAGTTCAGTTATTGTGGGGAGCTACAGTAGATACTATTGCGATTGCTTTAGCAGAGTCAACTAATGGCCATATGGATTTTTGTGACTTTGGAGGACTAGTTAATACTTCTGGGGCTGGTAAAACCGGGGACATAAAATTAACAACACTAGGAGCTGCTGCGAACGATACCTATGTGATTGTTCTTAATCTATTGAAGCATTACTAATATGGCAACTTCGGGAACTAGAGACTTTAGTTTAAACGCGGCTACTGCGATTGAAGAGGCGTTTGAATTAGCAGGACTTGAATACCGTACTGGCTACGACGGTGTCACGGCTAGACGATCTATGAATATTATGTTTGCAGATTGGTCTAATCGTGGTATTCAGCTTTGGGAAGTTGAGCAAGTTTCATTAACGTTAACTCAAGGACAAGTTTCTTACGATCTAAATGAATATGACATCGATATTTTAGATGCTATTATTCGACGGAACGTTAATTCTCAACAAACTGATTTTCAAATTGATCGCATAGATCGAAATGAATATTTAAACATTCCTAATAAGAATACTCAGGCAAGGTGTACTCAATATTATGTTGAGCGAACAATTACACCTAAGCTGTACGTTTGGCCTGCTCCGGAAAACTCGACGGATGTTTTAGTTTCTTCTCGTTGGAAAAGAATTCAAGATATTAGTGCAGCAGTTAATGATGTAGATATCCCAAGTAGATTTATGCCTTGTTTAGTTTCTGGGTTAGCTTTTTATATCGCTTTAAAAAAGAATCCTGAAAAAGCACAGTTATTAAACGGTATTTATGAGCAAAACCTACTTAACGCATTAAGGTACGATGAGGATCGATCTTCAGTTCATTTAGTTCCTCAGCGTAGCTATGTCTAATGTCTTACGCATTAGGGAAGTTTTCATACGGAGTTTGCGATAGATGCGGGTTTAGAACTCGGTATTTACAGATGAGAATGGAGTGGACAGGTTTTAAAGTTTGTCATGAATGTTACGAGCCTAAGCACCCTCAGCTAGAACCACCTCATCACCCAACTGACCCGGAAGCGTTAAGACAGCCTAGACCAGAAATACCTTTACCTCAGTCTCAATTAGGAGTTGTTAGAACAACGGGGCCTCAAACCACTACACCATTAGGCGTAGATATTGGAGGATCTATTTCGAGTACTGCGGATCCTATAGGTACTGCGTTTGACGGTGTTTTTGGAACTGGTGAAATTGGGTCTGTAACGGTGGTGAACTCATGAGCTTTACTTACGCAGAATTAAAAACAACGATACAAGATTATTGTGAAGTTTCAGAATCAACATTTACTTCTAATCTTCCTGTGTTTATTCAAGAGGCAGAGGAACGAATATTAAAAGCCGTTGAACTACCTGTTTTTCGTAAAAATGTAACAGGTACAGCAGAAGGTGGAAATCCTTATTTATCGATGCCGACTGATTTCTTAGCTCCATTAAGTCTCGCGGTAATTTCGTCTAACGAATATACATACTTATTATTTAAACACGTTTCGTTTATGCGGGATTATTCTCCAAATCCTAATACAACAGGATTACCCTTATATTTTTCACAATTTGATGATACAACTTTCTTACTTGCCCCTACTCCTAATCAACCAAGTGTAGGGGTAAATTATACTTTTGAGTTGCATTATAAATATCGCCCAGCTTCTTTAACAGCTGGGGCTGAATCTGGGACAACATGGCTTTCAACTAATGCTCCAAACGCTATTTTGTACGGGTCTTTAATCGAAGCAGTTAATTTTCTTAAAGCTCCTGAAGAACTAGCTAACTATGAACAGCGATTTCAAGAATCCTTGTTAGGCTTAAACAAGTTGGGAGAAGGCTATGGCCTTAGAGATGAATACCGTTATGATATCTCGAGGACAGGCTAATGTTTAACGTTGCTGTAGAAACCTCTATTGGACAAGTAAAAGTTCAAACAACTTCTAACAGAGGGTTTACTTCAGAAGAGATTGCTTTAAACGCAGTAGATAAAATAATTAGTATTAGTGAAACAGCTCAACCAGAGATAAAAGCTCAAGCTGAGGCGTTTAAAGAACGCATGTACTGGGTTATCGTATCTGCATGCGATCAGGCAATAAAGAGTGACAGAACAACGTTGTACAACTTATTTAAATCTAATGGTCATGCAGATATGGCTGAAATATTGAGGACTTTATAATGGCAATTACAACAGCAATGTGTACTTCTTTTAAGAAAGAATTATTAGAAGCAAAACATAATTTTTTAGCTTCAGGAGGAAACACCTTTAAATTGGCTTTATATACGTCTAGTGCAACTTTAGATGCCTCAACTACGGCTTATAGTGCAACTAACGAGGCTTCTGGAACTGGTTATTCTGCAGGCGGCGCTGCTTTAGGTAATGTGAATCCAACTAGCTCCGGGACAACTGGATTCACTGATTTTGATGATTTAACTTTTAGTAGTTCTACTATCACAGCAAACGGTGCATTAATTTATAATGACACCGCAAGCGGTGATCCTGCAGTTTGTTCTTTAGCCTTCGGTGGGGATAAAACGTCTACCTCGGGGGATTTTACGATTCAATTTCCTACAGCAGACGCTAGTAACGCAATTATAAGAATTGCATAGGACTAACATGTGGCCGACATCATTGTTGCATTTGAAGGCTGGAATAGCTCATCTCACGGATGGGGCGAAGGCCCTTGGGGTGAGGGTGTTGCACTTCCGGGAGCAACAGGTTCAATCGGGTCAGTTACAGTCACCGCAGATGCTAATGCGTCTGTTACCGGAGTTGCTGCCACAGGGGCTATTGGGTCAGTTGAAATACTGGCTGACGCAAATGTGGAAGTTACAGGTGTTGCTGCCACCGGAGCGATTGGAAACGTCACAGTCACCGCAGATGCTAATACGGCTGTTTCAGGTGTTGCTGCCACCGGAGCGGTTGGAAGCGTTACGGTATCGGCTAATGCAGATGTCACTGTATCAGGGATTGCCGGAACAGGATCAGTTGGAAGCGTTACGGTTACAGCCGACGCGAATATTATTCCAACAGGCGTTTCTGCGACAGGTCAGGTCGGGACTGTTACGACAAGAACAGATAACGTTTTCCCGGTTACAGGCGTTTCTGCAACAGGCGAGATCGGTAGTGTTACTGTTAGCGGTGAAGTCGTTGTTATCCTTACTGGAGTTAGTGCTCAAGGTGAAGTCGCACAAGTTTTGGTCTGGGGACCGATTATTCCCGGACAAGATGCAAATTGGCAAGCGATTGATGAAAGTCAATCACCAAACTGGCAAAATATTGACGAAAGCCAAACACCAAATTGGCAAGAGGTAGCATAAAATGGCAACGTATGTAAATGATCTTCGATTAAAAGAAATCGC
>Ga0208644_1001770_pt1 | contig 17791 bp, 12 predicted proteins | sample VirMetDEL_Nov_18_FD_184517 | JGI IMG/M metagenome (GOLD analysis project Ga0208644, IMG submission 184517) | Aqueous microbial communities from the Delaware River and Bay under freshwater to marine salinity gradient to study organic matter... | ecosystem: Environmental > Aquatic > Marine >... | reverse complement strand
AATGGGGGCTCGTTCTGATGCCTGAAAGCACCATCATCCTGCGTTCCAATCCTGGAATAAAACGGGACGGGACCAAATTCGAAGGCGACCACTACACCGACGGCCAGTGGGTTCGTTGGCAGCGCGGCTTGCCTCGGAAGATGGGCGGCTATCGCGCAACGCAAAAGTACCTCTCAGAAATCAGCCGTGGGTTCAGCAACTTCACACAGCAGACGTACATTTACTGCCACTCTGGCGGTGCGACGAAGATGGAGCGTTTCACGCTGGATTCCACAGCCAACAGTTCCATCGTCACGGATCGTACGCCTGCCGCAGCACCAGCAAACTGCACGGTCACGCTCGCGGCGGGTGCCGCAGGTTCTGTTGACAGCATCACGATCAACAGCGTCAACGTCATGTCGGGTGCAGTTTCGTTCACGACAGATCTCGCCACAACGGCAGCGGCGGTCGCAGCCAACATCACGGCTCACACGTCCACCCCGAACTACACGGCAACTTCTGCAGGCAACGTCATAACGATAACGGCAGACGACAACGGCTCTGGCCAAAACGGCTACGCAGTGGTGACCAGCACCACGACGATCGTTGCAACCGACACCGACATGGACGGCGGTTGCGATGCATACGTCACCAGCGCGAACAACATGTGGATGTTCGATTATCAGTACGACTCGTCCACCAACCAAAACTACATCATCGCTCAAGTGTCGCCGAACTTGGAGTGCTCGTGCAACGACGAGGGCGGACAAATTTTCTTCGGTGAGGTGCTCGGCACCGCGCCGTTCCAGAGCGTCAACCTCCCTCCAGACGCCAACTGTACGGGTGGGATCGTTTCACTCCACCCGTACCTTTTCTACTATGGCACGGACGGGATCATTGGTTGGTCAAAACCAGGAGAGCCGACGAACCTCACCGATCTAGCGGGTGGTGCAGGGTTGGCTCGTGTTTGGGGCCAAAAGATCATCAAGGGCATGCCGCTGCGAGCCGGTTCTGGTTCTGCACCTGCTGGATTGTTTTGGGCTTACGACGCGGTGATTCGTGCGACTTTCACAGGCGGCGCGACGACTTTCCAGTTCGACGTGGTTGCGACCGACACCTCGATCATCTCGCCGAACAGCGTGGTGGACTACGACGGAGTTTTCTTCTGGTGTGGTGTTGATCGGTTTTTGATGTTCAACGGCGTCGTGCGGGAAGTCCCGAACACGATGAACCTGAACTATTTCTTCGACAACATCAACAAGCGCCAAGGCATGAAGGTCTTCGCCTTCAAGGTTCCTAAATATGGCGAGATCTGGTGGTGCTATCCTCGTGGCGACGCGACCGAATGCACGCATGCCGTTGTTTACAACGTGCGCGAGAACACTTGGTACGACACCGAGTTGCCCAACGAAGGTCGAGCAGCCGGTCAGTTCAACAACTCTTTCCGCGCTCCGATCCTTGCTGGAACACAAGCAACGAACAACGACTATCGAGTTTGGGTGCACGAACAAGGCTACGACGAATTTGATGGGTCCAACATCTCCCCGATCAAGTCCTACTTCGAAACGGCAGACCTTTCCAACCTCGTTCAAGGGAAAAACCAATACGTGCGCATCACGCGCATCGAACCTGATTTTGTGCAAAATGGCCCAATGACGGTGCAAGTGACCGGTCGTGCCAATGCACGCGCTCCAGAAGTTTACAGCAGCTTGTTCACGTTTGTTGATCCTAGCAAAATCGTTGAACCGCAACAGCAGATCGTGATGTTGAAAGAACAGCGCAGGGAACTTCGGGTGCGGTTTGAAAGCGATGCTGTTTATGGCAACTACCAAATGGGACAGATCATCGGTCACATATCGACCGGAGACGGGACGGTGCTGGGATGAGCCTTCGAGTCACTCTTCCGACCGGAATGGGGTTGCGCGACTGGGCAGACCAAATTGCGCTCGACCTCGACCCTTATGGTGCGTTCGGTCGGTTGGATGTCGAAGATCAGTGGCAGAATTGGGCGATGCAGTTTTTGAACAACATGACTCTGAGAGAAAACATTCCGGTTCCCTACAACTTTGAAAACTGGCGGGAATGGGCTGAAAGGTTCTGTCAGGTGTTGGAATGAGAGTGGTCGGGTTCGTGAAAGAGGAAGAGGCTGAACAATGGGCAAGAAAGAAGTTGGGTTTGGAGCACGCGCCGGAGTTTTTCCGGGCGTTGAGTGCTGTGGACGAATCCAACGAATTCATGTGCGTTGTGGTGATGACGAACTTCAGTTCAACGAACGTCGACATCAACATCGCGATGGACAGTAAAAAGATGAGACCAAAGGCAACAATCGAGATGTTCAATGAGGTGTTCGGCTTTTTGTTCGACCGACTGCACGTCTTGCGTGCAACAGGTTTGACAGACAGCGAAAACAAATCTGCGCAGCGCATCATTGAGCACTTTGGGTTTAAGTTAGAAGGCGTCATGCGCAAAGCAGCAGCGCGTGGACGCGACCTGATGGTCTACGGTTTCTTGGCCGAAGAGTATCAAAATCACGCTTGGCGGAGAGGTTAAAATGCAGATCAGAAACGCAATCATGGAGATGGCCAGCGGCGACCCCTCGTTCGCGCAAGGCGTCAATGCAATCGAAGCCCAGCTTGGCGCAACACCGATTGTTCCTGAAGATCTCGACGAAGCGATCAAGCTGCTCGAATTCGTGCTGCAAAACCCCGACCGCTACGAAGAAGTCGTAGCAGCGGCAATCCGTGACGGCATCATCGACGAGGGCATGGTGCCGCCGCAGTTCGATCAGGCGTTCATCGTTTCGCTATTGATGGCGTTGTACGGTCTGCAGGATCGCACGGCGCAGAAGATGGCGCGTGGCGGATTGACTTACGCCGGTCGCCGTGCGATGACCGGCGGTCAAGGCGGCGACACCGAGTTGGTGCACGTCAACCGTCGCGAAGCCGAAATGCTGCGTCGCATGGGCGGTCAGGGAACAATCAACCCCAACACCGGTCTGCGTGAATACAAGAGCGTGAAGAAGATCCTTGGCGCGGTGCTGCCAATCGCCGCTGCGATCTTTGTTCCTGGTCTGGGTGCTGCAATCGGCAGCGCGTTGGGTGCTTCTGGTATTGGCGCGTCGATGCTGGGCAGCGCGATCATCGGCGGTGCTTCTTCCGCACTGACTGGTGGCAACGTCCTGCAGGGCGCACTGATGGGCGGTCTCGGCGGCGGCTTGGGCGGCGTGGTCGGCGGCGCGGCAAACAGCGCACTCGGTCTCGGTCTCGGTCAAACCGGTCAAGCGATCCTCGGCAGCGGTTTGGTCGGAGGTGTGTCAGGATTGGCCACAGGACAGGGATTCCTCAAGGGCGCAGGACAAGGTGTTCTCGGCGGCGCAATCGGCGAACTCGCTGGCGGCGCGGCTGGTCCGACCGCTTTCCAACAAGGAATCAGTTCGGCTGGTCGGACATTCGGTCAAGCACTCACGGCTGGCTACGACCCGAAGACCGCAGCCGTTGCTGGCGGGTTGAGCGGGTTGGCCGCAGGCTTGACGTACAAGCCTTCTGACGTTGCTGTGAACAATTTAAAAACCGACAACAGCGTGTATGACGAATATGGCTTGCCTCAGAATGAACCAGCCGTAATAAAATTGCCCGACGGCACCACGACGACCAACGTTCCTGGAACTCAAGGCGTCAACGCCGCTGGGCAATCTGGCACCTATCAGTTGAACCCGCAGACGGGTGCGGTCGAATTCAAGGTGGCTCCTGGAACATATCAGTTCAATCCGCAGACCAACGCTGTCGAATGGAAAGCGGCTGAACCGACGTTCTGGAACAAAATCACACAGGGTGGTCCATTAGCCGGAACCGGTGCTACTGGAACGGGCAGCGCACAAGGTCAAGGCGGTTCTCCGCTCGGCACGCTCGGCAAAGTTGCGTTAGCCGCTACGGCACTGAGCGGATTGGCAGAGGCTCCGCCTGAAGTTCAACAAGCGGTTTCAACGCTTTCTCCAGAGCAACAAGAATATTTCAATCGTCCAAGTGTTGCTTGGGACTGGAATAAGTTGCAAAATGACGCTAACGCCAACAACATGAGCCTCAGCCAATACATGGCGCGCAACTGGAACAACATCGCATCGGGCCAATACAACATGGCTACGGCTCCTCCTCCTGGAATGGCGCGTGGCGGCTACCACATGATGCCGGATGGCTCGATGATGCGCAACTCTGACCACATGATGGCCAATGGTGGTGCGCTCAACGCGATGGCGCGGTTCGCACGAGGCTCTGGTTCTGGTCGTGACGACACGATCAACGCTCGCCTCTCTGACGGCGAATACGTCATGGACGCAGAAACGGTCGCAATGCTTGGGGACGGCTCCAGCGAGGACGGCGCACGCAAGTTGGATGCGATGCGGTCTCAATTGCGCAAACACAAAGGCAAGACAATGGCCAAAGGCAAATTCAGCCCTGACGCCAAGTCCCCGCTGACTTACATCAAAGGAGTCGCATAATGGGCAGCATCTTTCAAGGCACGCCGCAAACTGCCACTTCGTATGCGACGTCTACGACCGAAACACCGAAGTGGATGCAAGACGCCATCTACAATCAGGTGCAGTGGGCGCAAAACATCGCCAACACCCCCTATCAACCTTACGAGTTGCCGACGGTTGCTGAACTTTCGCCGTTGCAACAGCAAGCTTACGCCAATGTCGTCGCCAACCAAGGCTCTTGGGCACCAGCGATGGGCAAAGCGCAAGCCGGAATGGAAGGCTTCAGCACCAAAGGCACCGCCGATCAGTTGCGTCAAGAACAAGGGCAGTATTTGCGCCAAGACTTGGTTGGCAAAGGTCTCGACGCCGGACAAGAATTGTTCGGCAGAGCCGGTGGAATGGACGTTGTCGGAGCGGCACAACCTTACCTGAGTCGAGCCGGTGGAATGGACGCTGTCGGAGCGGCACAGCCTTACCTGAGCCGAGCCGGTGGAATGGACATCGTCGGAGCGGCACAGCCTTACCTAAATCAAGCAGGAACGACGACCGCGCAGGCACTTTCTGAGCGTGCGTTGGCGGCGGCTGCGCCTTATCTTCAAGGTGCTGGTCAAACTGCGGCGAGCCAAGTTGGCCAGTACATGTCGCCTTATCAGCAAGGTGTGCTGGACGTAATCGCCAAGCAAGGCGCACGCAACCTGACTGAAAACATTCTTCCTGGGGTTTCAGACGCCTTCATCAAAGCCGGTCAGTTCGGCTCCAGCCGCATGGGTGAGATGGGCGCACGCGCTCTGCGGGACACGCAGGAAGCTGTCCTCAACCAGCAGGCTCAGGCGGCTCAACAAGGTTACGGCCAAGCGATGCAAGCGGCTCAAGCAGACCTCGCACGCCAAGCGCAACTGGCCGGAACGGTCGGCAGCATCAGCGGTGCAGACCTTTCCCGCATCATGCAAGGCGGCGCGCAGTACGGCAACCTCGGGCAAACAGCCGGTCAGCTGACGGGTCAGCAGATGCAACAGCTTGCCGCTCTTGGCCAGACAACAGGTCAACTCACCAGCCAGCAGATGCAGAACCTCGCCAACCTCGGGCAGACCAGCGGTCAAGTCACTAGTCAGCAAATGCAGAACCTCGCCAACCTCGGGCAACTGCAAACGCAAGCTGGTCAGGCGCAACAGCAATTCGGTCTCAACGCCGCGCAAACTGCTCAACAAGCGCAAGCGCAAGACTACCAGCGTCAGATGACCGCGTTGCAACAAATGGCTGCAATGGCTCAACAGGAGCAGGGCATGCGTGCGGCAGACGTGGCCGCGCTGGAAACCGCTGGCGCTGCTCAACAGGCACAACAACAGCGTCAGCTGGACGTCGCGCAAGCGCAGTATCAAGCCGAGCAGCTTTACCCGAAACAACAGATGGATTGGCTCAGCACGCAGGTTCGCGGTCTGGCTCCGATCACGCCACAAACACAAACTCAGTCTTCAACGACCACGGGTGCGACTTACTCGCCATCGCCGCTTTCACAGCTGGCAACAGGCTTGTACACGTACAAAGGTCTGAGCAGCCTAAGTTAAGGAGCCGTCATGGGATACGAACTCACCAGATTGATGAAGCAATACGGGGTCGCATCCCCGACCATGGCCAGCGCACCGCAGATGCCTGGATCGCCACCCGTTGCGCCGACAATCGCTGACAATGCGACCAAGGCTCAAAAGACACAATATGAAAAAGACCTAGAGACCTACAACAAAGACAAAGCGGCGTTCGACGAAAGCGTACGCAAGTATGGTCTGGCGCAAAAAGAATACGACCAATACAAAAGCGCGTATCAGGATCGGTTGGCGAACACCAACATGTACAACCAAGCGCAATTCAGCACGACCGGTGCGAGCGTGCCCGCCATCAACACCTTTTCGGACATGCAGAAGCATGCCATGGGTTATGGCACTCCGCCGACTGCCGCGTCTACCCCGGCTGATTACTTGAAGTCTGACGCTTATAAGCAACTTAAAAAAGATCAAGAAGGTGCTATGGGCACGATGGACACGTACGAGTCGCCTTATTTTGGGTGGCTTCCCTCGGGATCGTTAGGTCGTGCGCAAGACGCAGCATATGAAGAGTGGTTGAAAGCCAACCCGACGCAAGTGGTTCCAGCTTCTAAGAGCGGATTCGGCATCGGTCAAGAAGCCGCCAACAAGAACATCCGCGACTGGATGGCGGCCAACCCCAACGTATCACCGGCTGAGTTCGCTGACGTGAAGCAGCGTTACGGCGTGAACGACTACGACATTCGCAACGCAATGGGAACCGGCACAAAATACGGCACACCGCAGTGGACGGACACCGTCAATGCTCCGATTTACGACACGGCTCCGATCTCTCTGGCTGGTAAAACGGCTCAAGAAAAAGCTGACTGGTACCTCGGTCGGCGTGACATCGGTTACACAGACGCAGACCTGCGTGCTGCTGGCGAGAAGACGTTCGGCAAACTGCCAGAATCGGATTGGCGCGGTCTGCTCAGCACTGCGTATTCTCAATACGTCGATCCTTTGAATGCTGCTTACGCTCAACTTGGGCGCAGCGGTTTCGGCACCAACATCAATCAGATCGACGACTCTGGGTACAACTATTGGTTGAACCAACTGAGCAGCGGTGCTGTGAATCCAGAAGGTCTGAACGCTGCAGTTTACAAAGCCGGAGTGGATTGGAACCCCGCTCAGGGAGACGCTTACGACCTCAGCAATGTACCGCAAAACTTCGATTGGACTTATTACGTCAATAACAATCCCGACCTTCTTGGGGCAAAAATCGACACGATGCCGGAAGCGCAAATGCACTACGCCGCGTACGGCATGAAGGAAGGTCGTTCGCCTTACGAAGGTTACGTCAAGCCGATGCCAGACATCGGCACGGGTTCTCCGAACCCTCAATACGATTCTTTGTCGAAAATGACACTCGATGGAAAACCGATTTCCAGCAGCATTCTCTCTGGAAATCCGATTTTCGGAAACATCCTCGGCTCTTATGGCAACTTCGTCGACTCGTACGCCAGTGGTTGGGCGCAAGGAGGTGCAGTGAAAGGCTATCAAGACGGCGGTCTCGAAGACCGTGGCATCGTCGACCATGAAACTGGCGCGATTGTTTACCCTGTTCCAGATTTGCCGTCCTTGACTGTGACGCCGCTTGATCCGGTTCTGGAGGGCGCGGCGAAAGCGATTGACCGAGCGCGCACAAATGACGCAAACATTCCGGCTCCTGCTGTGGCGGGAACCCGTAGCGTCGCTGCTGCCGCACCGCCACTCGATTCGCGTGCAGCCGCTCTGCAATCAATGCTCGAAAAATATGGACCGAGAGACGTTGATTACGGCTCTCAAATAACTGCGGCTCGAACTCGCGCGGCTGACGAACAGCGAGCGTTCGAAGAGATGCTGCGCGCACAACTTGAGTCTCCCGAGGACGCAGCTTCTTCCAAAGCTGAAATGTACTTCCGCCTTGCAGCTGCATTCGGTTCTCCGACCAAGACAGGGCACTTCACAGAGAACCTTTCGCTGGCTGGCAAAGAAATGGCTGAAACAGCCAAATCACAGCGCGAGTCCCGTGCCAAGAAATTGGGCATCCGGATGGAACTGCAGAAGATGAAGATGGACGCCGCAAACAAAGAGCTAGACACTTTGCGTGCGTTGGAACAAGAAGGTGCTCGCGACCGCCGTGTCATCGCGCAAGAAATGATTCGCGAATACATCGCCTCGGGCAAACCGCAATCCACCGCTGGCAAAACAGCTGTGGACATGGGTTTTACGCCAGGAACACCAGAGTTCAACGCGAAAGTTGAAGAGTTGGCGGCTTTGGAAATCCAGCGGCAAACCGCCTTGATCAACGCGCAGTTGGCTTCCGCTGCAGCGACCACTCAACGTGCCGGTCAAATGTCGCCGACCGAGATCAATCTGCGCACCGAAACCGAGAACAATATCGCCAACATCGATCAAGCAATCAGAGACGTTGCCGAGGCTTACCGACTCAACCCCAACAGCTACGCTGGTGGTTGGCTCGATCGCGGTCAGCGTTGGTTGTATGAAGTCGCTGGTTCTGATGATCCGCGCATCGTCAACACTCGCCGCATCGACAATTTGCTGGGTGCACAGGCTCTCAGTTCGTTGCGTGCGATTTTCGGCGGGAACCCGACTGAAGGTGAACGCGCCATCTTGCTGGAGTTGCAAGGTATCGGTTCTAGGTCGCTGGAAGAGCGTCGGCAAATCATGTTGCGTCTGGCCGAAGTGTTGGAAGATCGCAAAGCGTCGGCACAAACGCGGCTCGACAGAATTCTCAGCGGTGCATACCGCACCTACACACCGCTCGAAGGAGGACAATGATGGGAGACGCAGCAAATTTCACCCGTGCTTTGCTCGGTCAAGGTCTTGGGATGGGTTGGGGCGACGAAGCCGAAGCGTGGCTTCGTTCCAAGATCGGCGAAAAGACTTATGAAGAAAACCTCAGAGACATCAACCGCGAATACGCCGAATACGCTCAACGCAACCCTCTCCTGACGGCTGGCACTGAATTCGCGGGTGGTGTGCTGCCGATGGTCGCCTCTTACGCCGCAACGCCATTCACAGGCGGTGCTGCAGCACCCGCCGCTGCTGCGACCACGGCAAGAACCGCTGGCGCATTGGCGCGGTTGGCTCAAAACCCAGTGGTGCGCGGTGCTTTGACTGGCTTGGGAACAGGCGCAGTGGCTGGTGCAGGAACTGCTGAACCAGGAAGACGAGGCCAAGGAGCGGTGGTCGGCGGAACGGTCGGGACCATTGTTGGCGGCGGTGCACCGGTCGTGATCCGAGGAGCCGGCAACGCAGCGGGTTGGCTGCGCGACCGCCTCGCTCCGAGCGAGGAAGTCATCCGCCGAGGCTCAACACGCAGGGTGAACCGTGCTCTTGGACAGGCTCGGGAAGGCGAAGGCATGACCGCGCAAGAAGCTGCTGATGTCGTGGCCGCTGACCGCGCTCGTGGCATTCCTTCGACGCTCGCGAACGTCGATCCGTCGATGGTGGACTTGGCTGAAACCGCTGCGCAACGCACAGGCGTTGGTGCACGGCAAATTGAAGGAACTCTCGGCAGGCAAACCGCTGGCGCAAGAGAGCGTGTCTACGGGCGCGTGCGCTCAGAAATCAACGGCGGAAACTACTACGACGACGAAATGCGCATGGTGGAAGAGTTGCGCAATCAGGCTCGCACGCTTTACGACGACGCGTATGCATTCGGTGAAGTGAGCGACCCAAGGATCAGGCAAATTCTTGAGTCTCCGCAATTCAGAAGTTTCTACAATCGTGCGCGCGAAATCGCCGACAACGAGCGTTTGGCTGCTCAGCTGCGCGGTGAAGACACCAGCCGCTTCGACCTCAACCCGATCTACATGGTTGACTCGGAAGGCAACGCCGTCGTGCAACGCATCCCTGACGTGCGCACGCTCGATTACATCAAGCGCGGCATCGACGCAACGATCGAACGCGGCTTCGATGGTCAAGGTCTCAGCACCGCTGAAGCCAATGCCTTGCGACAGGTGCGTCGTGAGTTTGTGAACGTGCTAGACGAAGCGACCATTGACCCGAACACTGGAGTTTCTGCTTACACACAAGCCAGAGCAGGTTACGCCGGTGACATGGAGGTGCTGGACGCACTGCGCGCAGGGCGCAACGACTTCAACCGCCTCGACCACGAGGAAATCGCTCGCATGATTCAAGACATGAGCGAAGCTGAACGCGATGCATTCCGCACGGGTGCTGTGCGTAACATTTACGACCGCTTGATGGATCCGTCCGGCAACATCAACGCCGCGCAACGCATCATCGGTTCGCCGGAATACGCAGCCAAGATGGCACCGTTGTTTGATTCGCCTGCGCAGTTCGACCTGTTCCGGTCGGCGATGCAGCGCGAGATGCAACTGTTCCAGCAATCCAACCGCATTCTTGGCGGTGCAGCGACAGCCAGACGCACGCAGGCACGCGGTGCTTTCGAAGAAGGCACGCCGGTGGGAGAGGTTGTGGCCGACACGATCACCGGTTCGTTTGGAAGTTCGTTGACAAACCTTGTTGCGCGCATCGCTCGTAGCGCGACGATGACAGACGACATTGCAACAGACGTTTCACGCATGTTGATGTCGAGCGATCCGACCGAGGTTGCCGCCGCTGTCAGGATCTTGGAAGATTATGGGCAACAAGCAGCAACCGGCGCGGCACGACTCAACCGTGCAGAAACCGGCGCGATCATGGGGACTGTGGTCTCCGCTCAACCTGCCCCAACAACGGACGAAGCGCCAAATGTGGCTGAAGACATTGCCAGAGAAACTCAAACGCGCATCGACCAAGGTGGTCCAGACATTCAAGCGGATTTGGAAGCGTTGCGCAGATCTCGTGCGCAAACTGCAGAGCCTCGCGGATTGAACCTGACCATCGACGAACCTGCTGATGCGCGCAACTGAAGCCATGAGGGGTCAGCGATGACCCCTGTCTCCTCGCCGCTGTTGGAACGGCGTTAAAAACCCCGCCTAGTGCGGGGTTCTTTTTCACATGTTGCAGGGCACTTCTTCGCCTTTGTAAGGTGGCCATCCGGCACGCTGGTCTGGGGCGATGCCTTTGGCGGCGTCCATCTCCCACAGACGAACCATGTCGCAGTAGTGTTGTTCTTGGCGCACGGCTTCTTCGTAGTCAGACTGGCCAGCGATGCCGATCAGCAACAAGAAACCAAAAACACCAGCGGTGTAGAGCAAAGCGTTTTTCATTCTCAGTTCTCCAAAGGTTGCCTCCCCCGAAGGGGAGGCTTGACCGACTTAGGCTGCTTCGAGCAGGCGGTTGGTGACGTTCACCTTGAGTGATGCGCGGTCGGTGAGGTGCGCACGCTCGAAGGCGCGGCTCTTGTCGCCTTTGCCACCAGCTTCATGGTCGAAGAACTGGGTCACGGCGTTCACCAGACCCCATGCGGTGCCTTTGGAGGAGCGGAAGTCGTTGCCGAGGCTCTCGCCGTCGTACAGCTTCATGATGCGGCGCAGGACGATGGACGAGTCAACCATCTCATCGCGGGTCATGTCGTCGCCTTCCTTGTTCTTCCACTCAGCCTTGAGTTCGTCGGCAACAATGTCGATCGCAAAGTCGCGGTCGATTTGCAGGTTGGCCAACTTGTCAATGTTCTGCAGGAAGTTGTCCCATGCGCCTTCAACGATGCCCAGCTGCTGCTTGACGCTGTCAGCGTGGAAGGTCGCCGAGTGCGGCACGCGGATCTGAGCGTTCTGACCTTCAGCACCGATCGACATGCGCAGCGTGTTGTTGCAAACAACGCGGACGCTGGTCAGGTGCACGGCGGTGGCCATAGAGCCATCGCAAGAGGACGCCATGAGCAGGTAGGGCTTGATCTCGTCCTGACCCATGATGCGTGCGGCTTCACCACACTTGGCCAGTGCCCAGAACTTGCGACCGCCGAACAAGCAGCCAGCGGTTTCCATCTTGAACCCTTGGTCAGCGATCAGGTCGCGGAAGAATTCCAGAGCCTCACCAGGATGGACGATCTTGTAGTTGTTGGAAACAACACCCAGCGCACCGCTGCTGTCAGAGCGGTAGAGCACGCGGCGGTCGGGAAAGATCACGTCCTGACCTTGTGCGCCTTTGTAGACCAGCGCGGTGTCGTTGACGTTCCAGTTCATGCCAGCTTCAACACGCCACGTGTCGAGGTCTGCATCTTCGGTCAGAGCCTGACCAAGTCCGTGCCAAGGAAGCGTGCCAACGTAAGCCATGTTAGCGCGGTCGTTCGTCATGTCGAGTTCGTGTGCCATTTTCATTCTCCAGTTCTAAGTTGAGTTGAGTAGGTCAATCGACCTGAGTGTATCATGCCTGAAGTTTTCACCTCAGGCAACTACTTTTTGAAACTATTTTCAGTTCTCCTCCTTCTTGGTGATTTCCCAGATGCCCTTGGCGCGGCATGCCTTGCCGCGTGTCCAGTCGTGGTTCACGCCGTCCACGATCGCCAACACGTGGCGCGGGGTTGACATGAGGTAGCGACGGCCATCTTTCCACACAGCGGGGAAACGGTCGGGGTGGTGCGTGGTGACGGACTTCAGCGCGGTGGCGTGGGAGCCGGGATACTGGCGGATGAAGTCGCTGGCGGAGCGGCGCTCTGCCTTGAAGCCCAGTGCGTTCAGCGTGTCCCAAATGATGTTCCATGGCGTGCCCTTGCCGTGCTTGCGACCGGCGCGAGCCATCATGGCGTGCACGGTCTCGTAAGACGTTTCGGTCAGCGCGGCAATGGCGCGCACTGCGCAATCACCACGTTCACGCATGTCGTGGCGCTGTTCGAGATGAGCGGCGTAGAGTTCAGATTTTCCAACGGTCGCGATCTTAGGCATTTCAGTTCTCCAGTTCTTCAGTTCTAGGGCGGTTGAACTCCTCAACCTTAAGTGTATTATGCCTGAGTGTTTCATAGTCGGCAACATATTTATGAAAATATTTTTAGTTGTGTAAAAACAACGACTTACGTTGCTTTTTAGCAACGGAACAGGGAAAGCCCTCGGTCAATGATGGTGTCGGCGATGTCCTTCTTGCTCATCAGCGTGCGGATCACCACCTCGTCGATGGTGCCTTTGGCGGCGATGTTGATGTACGTCACGTTCTTCTTCTGGCCGATGCGGTGGGCGCGGTCTTCCGACTGCAGCCGGTCGCGCAAGCTGAAGTTGTTGCTGAAGTAGATCACGTAGGACGCCGCCACGAGCGTGATGCCTGTGCCACCGGCTTGCTGGTTGCCGACGAACACCTGCGCGTCGCCGCGCTCGAATGATTCGATCGCATCCGTGCGGTCGTCCTTGTTCACGCCGCCGTGGTACTGAACGCACGGGATTCCGTCCAAGCGCAGTCGCTTGACGATGTCCTCAATCTCAACACGGTAGCGTGCCCACACGATGACTTTCTCGCCGCTTTCGACGATCTTGTTCACGCGGTCCACCAACAGGTCCAACTTGGGGTTGTCGCCTTCGATGCGCACAGGCTCGTCGGACATTGGGTGAATGTAGTAGCCAGACGTGATCTGCGCCAGCTTGGTGACGGCCACCAGCTTGTTGAACGGCGTCTCCTCATTCTCGAACACGATGCGGCACTCGTCCTCGGCTTTCTTGTAGACCTTGATCTGCTCTGGCGTCATGCTGAAGACCAGCGTCTTGTAGATTTTCTCGGGGAGGTCCAAGCACTCGCTCTTGAGCACGCGGAAACTGTGGGGTGCGATCAGGCGCGACAATTTGTCTAGGTTGCGGTACTTGGGTCTGCCTCCTGGACCACGAGCCACGACCTGCGGCACGCCGCGCGAGTTGGTGCGACGGCGGATGTTCTCAAGCAAGGGATTCCCCTGCTGCAGCATCTCGGCGTACTCAGCCTTGAACGCATAAAAACTGGTCGTTCCAAGGATGTGTTCGTCCAGGAACGAGAACTGGCTGAAGGCGTCGAACGGTGCGTTGTTGATCGGCGTTCCAGACATGATGCGCCGCCAGTAGCTGAGGTTGCGCAACTTCATCAGGTTCTTGGTGCGCTTGGCGGTGGGGTTCTTGACGCTGTCGCTCTCGTCGCAAACGATCATCAAGCGGCGTGCGCACAATCCGAACCGCTCGGCTTCGGCCATGCCTTTGGTGGTTTGCAGGGCTTCCCAGTTCATGGTCAACACTTTAAGTTCGCCGTTGGACGGTTCGTACAGCCGATCCAACTCTTCTTTTTCGGCTTTGCGCGGCGTTGCAGCCCACGCTGCGGAGCGGTACCTGACCCAGTCGGGCATGTGCTTGGGCAACTCTAGGCGCGTCCAGGTTGTGTGCACACCGTTGGGAGCGAACACCAGCACGGCGTCACAGTCTCCTGACGCCCAAAGGTCGGCGACGTTGTTGATTACGATCCAAGTTTTGCCTGTGCCCATCTCGGCCAGCAAAGCAAACACCCGCTCTCGACCGAACTTGTTCAAGCACTCTAGCTGGTGGCGGTAGGGTTTGGTTTTGAACTTAGTGTCTGGCGTAATTTGGTCCATGATTCTTTGTCCCGTACTGGTTTGGTTGTGTGCCATAGTGCGACCCCCATCAACTCATTGACGGTCATTTCATTGATCTTGTCGGCGTGCTCTCCACCGATCAGCATCCAACGCTTGTCGGTCACGATCAAGAAGTAAGCATTCCCCTCAGCCTTCATCTGCCGCAAGAACCAATTGGTCTGCTCCTGCGACACCTTGTGGTTGGAACCGAACAGCTTGGTCGTGGCGCGGACAGGCTCCTTGGGCGACTTTTGCTCGATCCAGCACTCCACCCCGTCAGAGCAGAAGTTGATGTCGGGCATGCCGTTCACCACCACGTTCTCAACGCGGTCGAGCCGGTCTCGACCTTGAGGGAGGTTTGCTTTCAACACCTTGTAATCGTTGCTTTCAGCCATCGAGCCTCCGCCACTTGGTGATGAACGCATAGCGAATGTTGTTGAAGAACTTGGCTCGGATCATCAGGTGCGACCCCGTCGGCACCCGCTCCAACAACTCCCTGCCGAAACGCTCGAAGTCGTACCGGCCAATGCGACCGCCGATCGTCCCAGAGTCGTCCCGCAACCGCACGTCCACGAACTCCAGTGGTCCGGTGCCGACCTTGCCTCCGCGCTTCTTGACGTTGACCTCTTCGTTGTAGTTGCGAGCGTTCTTGTAGATCAACTCGCCGAGGAACACGCGCTCTTCGTTGTGGCGGATGTTTTCCAGATCCTTGATCTCGACAACGTCGCTGGCGATGCCGTGCGTGGACGGATCCTCGTACAAGTGCAGGTAATGGCGACGGAACGGGAAGATGTCGGCGAAGATGTTCTCAGCCTTTTCGATGTCTTCGCGCTGCTTTTCGGTGAGCGTGCCGGAGTTGCGTGCTTCGATCAGCTTGGCGGCTTTGCTTTCGCCGATGCCTTTCAACGCCATGAACCCGCCGTAAAGCATTCCGTCCTTCGCCGACCAATTCATCTCTGATTTGTGCAGGTCGAACGGCACGTACTCGATGCCTTCACGAACCATCTCGCGCAGCAACTCGACCGCGCTGTCTTCGTCCTTGGCGTTGCGCAGGTTGGCAGCAGCAAACTCCAGCGGGTGGTGCGCCTTGAGATACGCTGTCCAGTAGCTGATCACAGCATAGCTGAACGTGTGCGCCTTGTTCATCTGCCAAGCACCCATCGCGTTGATGGTTTCCCACGTGGCGCGTGCTTCGGGTTCGCCGATTCCTTGGCTCGCCGCTCCGTCCTTGAACTTGGTCCAGTAGGTGTCGAAGAATTCCTTGCCCATGCGCTTAGACATCGCCTTGCGGATGGTGGAGGTTTCCTTCCAGTCGAACTTGCCGATCTCGCGCACGATGGCGAGCGTTTGCTCTTGGTAGACCGGCAAACCGTAGGTCTCCTTCATGTGCTCTTCCACCAGCGGGTGGATGGGCGTGTAGGCTTCGCCTTTCTTGCGACGAACGTACTTTTCAGTCACTCCACCGCCGAACGGTCCAGGACGCGCCAGAGCCGTAACCGCGTCGATCTCGACGATGGTCTTGAAGTCGATGTCGCGGCTGATGGCTCGCAGAGCGTTGCCTTCGAACTGGAAGATGCCGCACAGCCGACCTGCGTTGAACACGTCGTAGGTCTGCTCGTCATCGAATGGCAGGTTGTACCAATCAATGCCCAAGCCGCTGTCTTCAAGCACACCGAGCGTTCGCAGACCGAGCACGTCAATCTTGAGCAACCCCAGCTGTTCAGCCGCGCCTTTTTCGATGTGGGCGATGCCGTCGGCGTCCACGGTTGCGTAGTTGGTGATCTCTTGGTTACAAACCAGCAGCCCTGCGGCGTGCACACCGGTGTGGGACGCGTGACCTTCCAAGAGCATGGCGGCTTTGGCTTGTGGGTATTGCTTGATGAACTCTTGTCCAGGAGTGGTTTCGTTGAACGTGTCTTCCAAGCAGTTGTTGGCGCGTGAGTCGGCGGACGACCGCTCGATCATTGCAACCTTCACCGCACCGGTCGCCTGCGCAGGGATGTTCAACGCCTTGCACACCTGAATGAGCGCAGACTTGGGGCGGAACTGACCGATGGTGCCGATGTGGGCGACGTTGGTCGCGCCGTACTTGTCGGCCATGTATTCGAAGACCATGTGACGCTTGGAGTCAGGGAAGTCCAAGTCGATGTCGGGCAGGTCGGTGCGGCTCACGTCGATGAAACGCTCGAAGTACAGCTTGGGCGGGATCGGGTCGATCTCGGTAATGCGGGTCAGGTAACAAACCAGCGAACCAGCCGCTGAACCGCGCGATGGACCAACAAGCATGTGTTGCTTGGCGTAGTGCACCATGTCGGCAACGATCAAGAAGTACGACTCAAAGTCCTTGGACCGGATCAAGTCCAGTTCGTACAGCATGCGCTCTTCATACTCTTGCGTCCAGCGGTCTTCCATCTTGCGGAACTTGATGCCTGAGCGGCACAGTTCTTCAAGGTTGCCTGCGGTGCGCACCATTGGTGCTTGGGGCAATTCCAAGTCAGCGCATTCGGCGGCGACAGCGGAGGCGGCGTCTTGGTGGTCGAGCGTTTCCAGGATCCACTGCGGCGTGGTCTTGTTGCCAGCCTTGGAAGCCAACTCGAACACAGCATCGTCCTCTGGGTAGGCGTAGGCGTTGTCGCCTGTGCTCACGACGCGCAACCCGTGTTGTTCGGCGATGCGCTGCTTGCGCACGTTCAGAATGCGGCTCGACGGGTTGAGGTCGATGATTGCGTCGATCTCCTTGAGGAACTCACCGTCAACGATCTCGCCAGCGAACTTCAGGATGTTGTCCGACATGTTGAGGACGTCGTTGCGGTACAGGCGCGGCAACGCGCCCGTACGCGTAGGGATGGTCTGCTGGTGGCTTTTGCTGGTGGCCCTATACAACTCCCCAAGACCGTCCTTGTTCTTGGCTAGGAACCACATCCTGTGGGCCATTTCTTCGTCCGAAACGACGCACTCAACGCCAAGCATCGGTTGGATGCCTGCAGCCTTGCATTTCTTGAACCAAGTGACGTGTCCCCATGTCGACCTGTCCACGATCGCCGCAGCCGTGCAGCCGGTTTCTTTCAGCCGCTGGATGACGCGGTCGATCGGAGCGAACGTGTCGCCGAAAGAATATTCAGTCTTGATTTTTAGATGGATCATCGGCTTTGTCCTCCTCAAACAAAAGTTCAAGGAACCCGTCCTTGGCGATGCATTCGTGCAACGCCTTCACGTCGTCCAACGCTCGGTGCGTTTGTGCCAGTGGGAACCCCATGATCCGCTCGTACAACTCCAACAGCTTGGGACGCTTGCCGAATTGCGAGTGAT
>Ga0208644_1001769_pt1 | contig 17799 bp, 25 predicted proteins | sample VirMetDEL_Nov_18_FD_184517 | JGI IMG/M metagenome (GOLD analysis project Ga0208644, IMG submission 184517) | Aqueous microbial communities from the Delaware River and Bay under freshwater to marine salinity gradient to study organic matter... | ecosystem: Environmental > Aquatic > Marine >... | reverse complement strand
TATCAATTTCAGAAAAACCGTCCCACTGGTGGGTAAGTTTTTCTTTAAAACATAGCATTTTTTGATTAAACTGTTGGAAAGCATATACTAACCACCAGTCAGGGGTATGCCATCCTACATTATTAAATAAATGCTCATAAAATGATTTAGAATTTTCATTTACTAAATAACAATGCCCTAACATAACTTGATCACACTCAAAAATGTTTTCACTTATTTGAGAAGTAAAAGTAGTAGCAATTCCCTCATTAGGGGCTTCAAACCTTACAATATGATACTGAGTTGAGTTTAGGACTTCAATTGCTTCTTGGAGTCTTAATTTGAATTTTTCTATATCTAAAATTTTGCAATCCCCTTCACAAATAAGAGAATGTCCCTTATCAGCAAACCCTAATGTAATAGATTGTTTGTGGGATAAAAAAGCTCCATAGTGCCTAGGGGTAAAACCGAATTGATTAAAATCTTTTTCTTTACCTACATACCAATCCTTCCTCCCATTATACACTTCTTCTAATGGTGGTTCCTCATTATAAGGGGTATTTTCAATCCTAATATATCTTTCTCCTAATGATTTAAGTTGTTGAATCGATTGGGATTCTCTAGGAGAAGAACTATTAAGTCCTGCATGTATAATTTTCATTATCTTCCTTTTTGTACCCAGGCATGATTTTTTAAAGAAGTAGAATCAAACATCAAATTTTCTTCAAAAAAATATTTACCTTCTATATGAGGTAATAACCAATATCTCCCATTTTCACAATCTTTTATTCTTTTTGCTTCGACGGTTTGGTTATCGGCTGTAAATTCTAGAGATTGAATATTTTGAGGAACATTTGAAGCTTGGAGTAACCATTCATTTCTGTCCTTTATAAAATTTGCTACAAAAGTACCATACTTCCAATATAGAGTACCATTTGAAATGTTACTACTAATTTGGACATCAGAATTTATATGGTGGGGGGTTAAAGAATCTTTAACCATCCATCTGAAAAATACTTCACAAAACCAATCTTTTCTATGAATATTTGGGGGGTTACTATTTACATAATAAGTGAAATATTTATCGCACATCTTAATAAAATCATTTACTAAAAAGGTATAAATACTAGTAGCATATTCTTTTTTCCAGTCAAATACTATATTAGGGGTTTTGCTTACCTGAGTAGTAAGTTTATCCCAATTTTCGGGAGTGATTTGGAGATCATAATTTAAATGAATTACATGTTCATACCCTAAACTTTCAGCTAATTTAAATCCTCTATAAGCTTGGAGTAAATGAGCATATCCATAATCAGGGGACATACTGTATTTATAATAACCATCTCCAAACCCAAAATCAGGTAAAAGACCCCATCCATAAATATTTCTATTAACAAGGGGGTTTTCTTTAGTATAAAGAACCCAATCTACTTTTTCCTGGATAGATTCGGGGATAAAATTATTACCAGCAAATATTATAGGTAAATTTTTATCTAAAAGGGAATCAACAAGTTTTAAAGCTTCATCTATTTTAGATTGATTGTTTAAGTGTGAAGTAATTAATATACAACTTTTCATTACAAATCTTTAGGGGGTACTGCTCCAAGTGAATCTAATAAATCTCTCACATTTGTAATCGAATCAATCTCAAATGGTAAATCATTTGCATCAGTTGGGTGAGCATCAACTTGATCTGCTGTATCAGCAGTACAGCATGTAGTTTCCTCAGTAGAATTACAAGCTACTAGGCCTACTACTGCTAGTGTTAAAAATAACTTTTTCATTTTGTTTTAACTTTAATAATAATATACCAAACGCCATTGACAAAATCAAGCCTAGTGGGTTAACTTCTAAAGGAACATTAGCATTAGGACACCAAGGGGGTGGATTTGGATTATCACATTGGTGATCATATCCAATATCATCAATTACTATGTCTACTTCATCTCCTATACTAGGATATGTTGTTAAGTAAGGGTTATCCTCAAAGGCAGGATCATATTGGTATTGCATTCATTCATTTTTTCAACAGTTTACTTATAATAAATATGAGTGACCCCTCTGGGGCTCGAACCCAGGACCCTCTCATTAAAAGTGAGATGCTCTAACCAGCTGAGCTAAGAGATCAGATCCGCACCCCCGAAGGGGTACTTGCAGTATCAGACTGCCAACTGGATATCTGTTTCGTACATTGATATTCAAAACGCTACAATTAAGTAGTATTTCCTAGGCCCGTGAGTGGTTAGCCTCCGACCAGGTGTTGTGCTGCTATCTAACCTTCACACAACTAGTGTCGTCTGGGTGGGGATTGAACCCACATGTAACCAATTACGGTTTCAACTGCGTATAAGGCAGAGCCGATACCAGACAATATTGAGTGCACCTGCTAGGACTTGAACCTAGGACCTGCCGATTATGAGTCGGATGCTCTAACCAACTGAGCTACAGGTGCTTGAGTATTAGTGCCTCGCTTCATCTAACACAAGGACTCCTCCTATTTTAAGGGTTGGGGGTTAATTTAGTTAACGGCTTGGGATTCGAACCCAATCCCCGTGAGTCGGAGTCACGTGTCCTACCATTAGACGAACCGTCAATGAAATACTGACGACTGTTGTTTTTACTTTACCGCTTCACCTTGCCTCATAATAAGACAAGTCACACGTCACGCAAAGGTTACAGCCGATTTCATTACACGCATTCGTCAGTAGATTGAAATCAATATGTCAAAGAACACCCAGTACCCCAAGAAGGACTCGAACCTTCAACCCTCACTTTAGAAGAGTGATGCTCTATCCTGTTGAGCTATTGGGGCATATTTTAGTACTCGGAGTGGGAATCGAACCCACACTCCCGTATTTGGGAATCAGATTTTAAGTCTGACGTGTCTACCTATTCCACCATCCGAGCATATCTTTTATTGAATATACGAAGTATCTACTAAATCACCAACCATAGCAAAACGATCTTCATACATTTCGTTAAATTGTTCTTCTGTCATCATTTCTTTCTTTTGATTAAATATACGAACGAATTTTTAAAATCCCACACCTTTATGGAAAAAATTCTTTATAAAATTCTTTAGGGGTAGAAAAATTATTAATTTTATTTTCAACTTGTTCCCAATATTCTTTCCTTAAGGATTTATTATAAATTTTAGTTAAATTATTTGTGTCTTCAGTAGCAAAATATAAAACTTCTGTGTGTGTCTCAATACAATTAGGAATATTTTTAAATTTAGAATAAAATAAAGAAGCTCTTGTTATATACTCAGTATCTCCTGCAAATCGAGTATTATCATAATAACCTATATTTTCAAAAACTTCTTTTCTATAAAAAGCTATCCCTTCAGAAGTTCGTATATTCCATACTCCTGTAGTAGAATTAGTTCTTTTATAAGTAGTACAAATGCATTTTACTTCAGAATTATTAAACAATGGAAGTATTTTTTCAAAACGGGATGGGTCTGAAATGTCATCGGCTCCATGAAAATGCCAGTAATCCCACTCTAAATCTTTAGTTTTATGTAAAACTTTATTTAAACTATAGTAACATCCTTTATTTTCTTTATTTTGGAAAACTGTTACATTATCCAAATGCTCATAAGATTTAGCTATTTGATATGAACTATCAGTTGACACATCATCTATTAGAACTAATTCTATATTTTTATAGGTTTGGTGGAGGATGCTTTCAATTGTTTTTTGTAAATATTTTTCTGCGTTATAAAAGGGTATTATAACTAATAGTTTTTTATTCATTTAAATGATTTTAAATGTTTACACATTCCATCTTTTGCTCTCCACTTACCAGGACAATTACAGTACATTTTTACTTCACCTGAAGGATAGGTAGTGCGAGTTGCTTTGTAAGTAATTGTTGGGTCGCTCTTTGAAGTAAATGTTTTTTCTTCCTTGACTGGTTTTTTTACTTCAGGTTTGATGTGGAAAATATCTTCAAGAGTAGCATCAGCATGGACTTCTTTCCATGTAGGGATAATATATTTTTTATCTCCAATGTTAACTAATGCCGGTGGCATCCAATGCTCATGTTCATACATAATTCTTTGAATTGAATAAAATTTCGTTTTACCATCAGGAATGATAGTAAATTGAGATGATTCTTGGCTTACCGTTTCGGTGACGCCATCTTTAATAATTTTGAAAATAGCCATTCCTTAAATCTTCGTCGTAAATATACGAACCAATTCTCGGATTTCCTATCTTCTATCACGACAGGTTTGTGAAAAGATTTACCTTCACGATTAAGTTGTTGTTCAAGAGATAGCATTGCACACATTTGTTTAAATGCTACAGGGTTGTAGGTTGCTATAAACACCAAATCCCTTTCGGGTAAGGTGTTTATAGCTTCCTCAACACTTATAGGCTCTTGGTCAAATTCCATACTGTGACAAATCTAAATCTTCGTCGTCAACAAATGGAATTTCAGCAGGTCGTTTACGGCGTTTTTTCTTACGTTCCTTATACTTAGGGTATTCGTTTTCCATAAAACGATCCCATTCCTTAAGCTGTTGCCAGCGCTGTTGCATACTATTTTTGCTCATCGTCCTTGACCTCTATAGGCTTTTTTATAATTACGTGAATTTTTACTTTTACTGGATTTAGTTTTAGCGTGAACTCCAGGTCGTTTCACATGGTTTCCTTTGACAAATTCAAAGGCATTCATTTTTCTAGCCATTTTTTGCTTTTAAATAATTTATAGCTTCAATAATTTTTTGACAACCTTCATATGCCTCTTCATTTTCATAATGAATGAGGTTTGTTTCTAATGTATTAATAAACTGATCTGTTTCAACTGAAAGTGTATAGATATCACCTTTGCTTTCTACTTCTACTTCAAATATTGGTAATTTATCTCTTTTAGTATCTATATTATCTAATATTGTTTCTACTATTGTTTGTGAAATAGTGAATTTTTGGGTTAAAGCCATTTTGAGCCATTCATCATAGCTATTTACTTGTATTTTTTTTACGTAAACCACTTCAAAATAAATCTAGAAATTTATCGTTTATGTTCTTTTCCTTAAATTTACGCATTTTTTCATCATTCTCCAAGGTTTTTGTGGCAAGTTTTTCAAGATGTTTATTTTTTTGAGTTTGATAATCATCTACTAACTTTTGATGTTTTCTTTTACGTTTCACAATCTAGAAATTAAATCTAATTCGTTATCATCTTCAAGCCCAAGTTCTTTTAAACGTTGTAAGTGGTAATCATCAATTTTCCAATCTACTTTACTTTCATACACTGTTTTATGTTCTTCCATTCCTTGGATTTGTCTATCACTAAATATGTTTCCAACTTGTAGGAAGTAACAATTATAACAAAGGAGTTCTACGTTATCTAATTTATAGTTCTTTTTTTCTCCATCTTTAAAGTGCATAATTAAAGGAACTTTGTAATCTAATACTCTTCGTTCACTAAATTGACAATTACTACAACATTCATCAAGATAACCTTCAGCTATTAATTTATCTTTAATTTTAGCGGCATCAAAGTGAGAAGGATCGATTCTACCCTCTATAATATCTACTATTGCAGGTGTTTTTTTACCTCCGTTTAAAAATTTAGGTATGCCTTTACCTGATTGGTTTTTATGTTGTTCAAAGATATTCTCATAACCTTCTTCAGTAGCTTCGTAGTTTTTAGCCCATTTCTTATAGTGGATATAAGAAACACCCAAGTACCTACTTGCTGCCCTATTGCTTTTAGTTTTATTAACAGCAGCTAATATTTGTTGTTTACTTAATGGTTTTGCTTTAGGCATATCAATTATTTAACATCATTTGGTCTGTGAGATACAACAAATATTCCCACAAATCTTCCGAATTAGCCATTAAATGTTCCTCACCATCCGCATCAACAAAAGGTATAAGTTTATCTTCTTCATCATATCTAGAATAAACATAAAATAAAATAGCTGCTGAGGCTTCAGGGGCAAAACTAAAGTGGATTATACCTTCAATTACTTTAAAAAAATCATCATCATAAGTTGAAAAATCAAGCCCCATTTCATCTTCTAAATGGTTTTGACGTTTCCAAACTTTTTCAAATAAATCTATAGTATTAAGGAATTCTAATTTTAGTTTATCTTCTTCAGTGTTACTTGTAACACTCATTTCAAGAGAAGAACCTAAAATTTTCTCAATTACCTCTTTTAGTTCCTTTCTTTGTTTCATTAACCTTTTTCTTTAACTTAATTAGTTCAGCACACTTATCATAATCTTCTTTAGCTTCATAAAACTTTATAGTTTTATCTATAACTTTAGGAAAATTAGATTTTTTTAAAATAAGAAAGCAATCTAAATTAGTTATTGAAAATAATTTAACTTCGTTATCTTTTATTTTTAAAGATTCCTCTATTACTTTTATAGATTCATCTAATAATAATTGATGGAAATCTTCACTTTCAACTAATTCATTAAGTTCTTCCTTATGATCATAGAGTATTTCTAATTGAAGAATTTCTCGTGTTTTTTTCTTCCTACCCATGGTTATAAATATTAGAGTATTTTTTTATCTTTCAACATTTGTACTCCTTTATTAAGATATTGTTGCATACTAGATTCAAATTGTTGCCTTTGATTTGGGATATCATTTAATACTAGTAAATCCTTATAGTGAGATACTAATTTGCTACCTTTTTTATTTTTTAAAGGACCAACTGAGTATTCAAGTATAGTTTCTCCTTCTAAAAGGTATTGTTGAAAATCTATCCCCTGAGATTGGGAGTATTCACTTAGTATCATAGAATACCAGTCCCAGGGACCGTATCCTTCCCAGTCTTCATGAGGGGGACATAGTTCTTCGTAAAAAGCTTTATTATATAAATCAAACCATCCCGCAAATTTGGATTTTGTAATAGGTTTTAAACTAATGGGTTGTTCCGAAATATTATTATTGTAGTAGATATCAAATACATCTACTTTATCCCACTCTGGGTAGGGGACGGACATATATTCAGGATTGGTAATCTCATCCCAAGTGGGGTCCCAAAGTTTGTGGGTTTGAGGAGTAATTACAAAATATTTGTTGGGTATATTAAGTGCAGACTGTATCAGATAAGATAGAGCGTACTCACTAAAGCAAATGTCGGGACAAATTGGTAGGTAATATTCTACTTCGGGTGAAATTATTTCTGTTTGAAAATTTAAATGTCCATACAATTCATCTCCATCATAAATTTTTGATATATGCTCATAACCTGTTAATATAGAAGATAAATTATTATACTTAGATGTAAAATATTCTTTAGGTATTAGGCTTTTTTCCCAATTAATTATATAAGAAGATAAATTAAGTACAGTTTGCACTTTAATCTCAACACCTTCAGGAAGATAAGGTTTAGATTTTTTTAGTTGGGTCAATGATAAAAGAGCCCCATCAAGATCCCAAGGCATATAATGTTGTACAATTTTTATAACCACTACAAGTGTTTTTATATATAATTTTCCCAATTTTTGATTTGAACAAAATTGGGGAATACCTCATCAACTACTTTTTGGAACCCACTAGTAAGATGATACAAAGAAGTATTATAGAAATTTGGGAATATTGCTGTTTGTGAGGGTTTGGATAAAACATGTCCTAAAAGGGGAAAACTAGAGGGACAAATAACATTATAATCACTCATGGTTATAAGACTTAATTGAACATAATCTTTATAATTAGCCTTTATAATTTCTCTCCCCTCTAAAAGATTAAGTAAATCGGGAGAATTATTAACCCATTCAAAATCATCAGACATTACTAATATAACAGCATCAGATGGGATTAACTCTAAGGCTTTTTTATAATAACCCATGTAATTATCCATATAAAATGAATACACCCCTCTTCTAAAGTTAAAACAAGCTAAAGGTTTATTTATATTTTGAATAATATTTTTAGCTTCTTCTAAGAATATTTGTTTTATTTTAAATATAGATTTTAATTCTTCTAATAATTTCCCCCAATAAACATAACTAAAATCCATTCGAGCATTTATAATGTAATTTTTATTAGGATTTAAATTAAATAATTCTTTTTCAATTACAGGGACATGGCACAAACTAGAATTATAAATTTCATAAGGAGCGTCTTGAGGAAATAAAGAAAAGGGTAAATCAAAACATTGAGGCAACAAACCTTGATGGAGATGAGGGGCTGTAGAGATTGCTACTTCATGTCCTGTTTTTTTAGATATAGCATATAGTGCAAAATAATTAAAAGTTTGAGAACCTAACATTTCATTGTGACTTATACCATCATTTGTTATATAATATTTTTGTTGCATTTGTTATATGTTTGTTTAATTCCTTGTTCTAATCCTACTGATTTTAAATTGGGAGTAGTATTACCAATATAATCACTTCCCTTCGTAGAATCAAGCACTTTTATAGGAACTTTATAATCATCTAAATTATTAATAAGGTTTGCTACATCAAATAAAGTATATTTTTCTCTATAAGAACATTCTGTAACTTTAGCAAGAGAAGTATGGGGGTTTCCTGTGATATACTTATTTACTAAGGCAATTAAGTCTCCCATATAAAAAAAATCCATATACTTGTTTTGATGGATTATGATTTCTTCTTTGTTAATGTACCTTTTAATATTAGCTTTAATAAATCTAGTATTTAATTCATTCTCATCAAATACAGCAAATATTCTAAGATTAAAAAATCCATATTCGTACTTAATTACATCATTAATTATACGTTTACTTAAACCATAAGGATCACTAGGATCCCCTAATTCAGCACCTGATCCAAAATGAATAAGTTTATCAAAACAATGTTTGTTATAATATAAGTTATAAAACATTTGGAGGTTCTGATAGAAATCGTTTTCATTTTCTTGTTTTAGTCTGCTTCCTCCTTTAATAGCAGTATGGATTATAACATCAAAATATTTGTTTTGAAACCACTTATCTGTTGCTTCTTTATTTGTTAAATCAAAATCTTGTTTAGTAATAGAAGTTATATCATATTCATTACCTAAAGCTTTAGATAAACTTTTAGCTATATACCCATTACCTCCTGTTATTAATATTTTCATTCTAACCATTTTATATTATGTAACTCACCTGGTGTAAAATTATTATTTTTATCCAACTGGGTTATTACTTTGGGTTCATGAGCTTCTTCAGGGTCTGTTTCAACTTCTACTACAACTGGGCCTTCTAAAGAAAATATAGTAGGTAATATCTCATCAATTTCATTGTGATTTTTTATATTAAAATAAGGTAAATCATAAGCATCTATTAATTTTTTCCAATTAGGAAAAGATACTCCACTTTCAGGGTCTGAAGCAACTTTATTACCTTGGAAAAAGGTTTGTTGAGATATTTTTATAGAGCTATAACCATTATTGTTAAATAATATCAATTTAACTGGGAGGTTATAGTGTTTTAAAGTTTGGAGTTCGTGGACATTTAAATGTAAACTACCGTCTCCCTCTAAACAAACCCATTTACTTCCTTCTACACAAGAAGTTCCTATAACACAAGGTAAACCATGGCCCATAGGAGCATTACCTTTATTAGTAATAAGCCTTTGCTTATCTTTTAAATCTAATAATTGCATTGTAACCACGTGAGCTGATCCATCACTAGTCACAACATCATAATCAGAAGGGAGATATTGGTTTAATTTTTCAACGAACCTATAATGGCTAACAGTGTGGGTTTTATTTCTATGCCTATCTAAGATTCTAGGAGTAGTTTTAAATAATTTAGAACAATAATTAGCCCATTCTAAATTACAATTATTAAGATGTTCTTTATTTAATAGATCTAAAAATATTTTAGCGTCACTGTTAATCCTTAAATCAGGATATAATGTGGGTTTATGTAATTCATTGTTGTCTATATCAACAACAACTTTATAGGCATTTTTGGCAAAACTTTTAAAATTATATCCTATCTGTCTAACGTACAATCGAGATCCTATAGAAAGAAGAAAATCACATTCATTAAGTAAAGTATTAGCACATTTTTGGGCATGAGTTCCAAATCGTCCACAATAATATTCATAATCAGGATTTACTATATCATTACCATTTGTTGAAGTAATTACTGGTATATTAGTTTTTTTTAGGAATTTATATAAAGATTCTATCCCATTTGCCAAACGAATTCCATTACCTACTATAACTAAAGGTTTTTGAGCTGATTTTAACTTAGATATTACTGTTTGAATCTGATTGTTAGTAGCCTCAATTTTAATACTAGGTTTGGTATATCCTATTAAATCTGAAGGGGTAATCTCAGCTTTTTGAATATCTAAAGGAATATCTAACCATACGGGTCCTGGTCTTCCGGATTTTGCTTCATAGAGGGCTCTTTCTAGATGATATTTAATAGTATTGGGATCATTTACTTGAACAGAATATTTAGTTATATGTTTAACAGTGTCAACCACATTAAATTCTTGGTCTCCTAATTGACGTAAAGGTTGATTAGTAAAATTAGTGGTCATTTCTCTATTAACTTGACCACTAATAACCAACATAGGGGTACTATCTAACCACCCTCCTAAGACTCCTGTTATCGCATTAGTACCTCCGGGTCCACTAGTAACTAAACATACACCAATATTATTAGTTTTTCGAGCATACCCTTCAGCGGCAATTGCACAGGCTTGCTCATGGTGGTTGCAAATATATTTTATATCTTTTATTTTAGATAAAGAATCTATTAAAAATATACATCCTCCTCCTGATACCGTAAAAATGGTGTTTACTTTATAAGTTTCTTTAATAAAATTAATAATGTAATCAGATACTCTCATAAGTTGTTTGTAATATTTGAGTTAATATTTTTGGGTTTTGTATATCATGTATAAAAGGTTTATCACTTAGCAAAATCATAGTTAATTTACCTGTACTTTTTTTATCAGATTTTACAATTTCAAGTAAAGGATTTAAATCAAACCATTCAGGTTGAAATACAATTTTACTACTTTTAACTAAATTAATTCCTTTTTCTATACTTAACTCATAATTAGGCACTTGATATCCTAGTTTAGTTGATAACTTTAAAGCTATTATACTTCCTAATATAACAGCAATTCCATGGGGGATTTTATGATTAGAAGTAGATTCTAAAGCATGACCAAAGGTATGACCAAAATTTAAGAATTTTCTTTCTCCTTTATCAAATTCATCCCTAGTTAAAATATCTATTTTATATTTTAACCCATCTAAAATCATAGGTTCAATAGAAGAATTTAAATCAAATTCAGATATTTTATTTTGTAATAAATAAAATTTATATATTTCACCTAACCCACTAATATAATCTAATGGTGAAAGGGTTTTCAAAAACTCAGTATAAATAATTATATTACTAGGAGGGTAAAAAGTACCTAAAAGATTTTTTCTATTATTAAAATTTATAGAAGTTTTACCCCCAACACAACTATCAGTTTGAGCTAATAATGTAGTAGGTATTAGAATATATTCTATTCCTCTACCATATATAGAAGCACAAAACCCTACTAAATCTTGTAATATCCCACCACCAATAACAACTAACCTAGTATTTGTATTTGTTTTTAGATTTGATAAGGTTGTGATTAGATCATAGGCTCCTTTTAAGGTTTTTAAATCCTCATTGCATTCTAAAACTATATTGGTATTTCGATTTAAAGAAGGGTATAATTTATTTACATTACTATCTATAATAGTAATAGTGTTTTGACTATTAATATAACTTTGTATTTCTTCTATGTTAGAAATAAATGTTAAGTTATAATCATTTAGTTTGGAAGGTATATTTAATTTGCTATACATGAGTATCCCCCGTCTATTATAATATTTTGTCCTGTAATGAAAGTGTTTTCAATTGTTAGTTGGTATGATACTTGTCCTATTTCTTCAGGAGTACCTAATCTTCCTACAGGAATATTTTGAGCTATTAAGTTGAGTTGTTCTTTAGAATTATTTTGATATGTTAAGTCTGTACCTATATATCCTGGGGAGAGGGTGTTACAAAGTATCCCATGAGGAGCGTACTCAGCAGTAATTGATTTAGTAAGAGCATGAAGGGCAGATTTACTAGCACTATAGGTGGATCGTTGAGGTTTTGAAATATTAATCCAGATACTCCCAATATTAAGTATTCTTCCATATCCGTTAGAAATCATATAGGGTAAACATTGTTGGATAATTTCTAGAGGAGCAAAATAATTTACTCTCATTGTTTCATAATCAGAGATTTCTAAAAATGGTTTTAAAGGATTAATCCCAGCATTATTTATAACAATATCAAATTCAGGGTTAGTTAATTTAACAGATTGAGTTAAATTAAGTTCTTGCCTAGTAGGAGAATATACATTATGCCCCCTAGATATAAAAATATCTTTAATAGCTTTACCAATTCCTCTAGATCCCCCAGTAACTAATATTTTCATTACTTAAATGATATAGATTGATTAATTCTATCTTGAATCATTTTAATTCTATTTAAATCCTGATTAGCTGAATTTAAGTAGGATTCATGTTTACACATTAACCACTCATATTCAAACATTTGGGCTTTAGATAAAGCACGTGATAAGTTTTTTAGAGTAATAGAAGGATCAAAAATAGCATAACGTGTTTCGAATTTATCTAATAAACCTTCAGAATGAAGTTGTTTAAGAAATTTCAATGATTCAATAGATATAGCTCCCCCTATACAGGCTTTTAACCCCTTTTCTTTAGCATATGTAAATACCTTTTTAGCCATATTATAAACTTCATCGCTATTAACATATTTACGATCTTTACCCATAGAGGATACTAAATCTACTCTACCTACAGTAACCCCATATAAATCATTGGCTTCATCAATATTTAAAATTTCTGAGGAGTTTTCTATAGAAGTAACAGTTTCTAAATTTACATTTAATTGTAAAGAAGATAAAATATCTTTAGGGATATAGTTTTTAGTAGCTAAAATAAATTTCTTTAAACCAAATTCAGATTCAACCATAGGAGCTACTAAACCTTTTACTCCAATAATATTAGAATCTTTTAAATCACGAACCGCCTCAGGCCCACCTATTTTAAGGGTAATTTTAGTTTTAGCTTGATTACAAATTTCTTTTAATCTTAAAACTTCATTAAAAGTAGCTCCTTCATCTTCAAAAGAAGTTTTAATCCCTACTAAACCTTCATTTTCAACAAGATCTATAAGGATCTCAGTACATTTAAATTCTCTTTTATTCATTACCAAATATTTTTTATTTAATATATTGTATTTTCATGAAATACTCTTATAGATTGCCATTGTAAATCTGATTGTCTAAGTGTTACATTGTTATCTTTTATGTAACTCCCAAACGCTGTTTCATATCCACTTCCACCAAGTGAATTTATCCCTTTATTAAAATAATACTGTTCTATGTAACTAGCATATTTTGTTTTAATATCCATTAATTCTTTATTTCCATACATCCACACATCATATGGAAGTCTAATATCTGGAGTCATTAAAACTCCATCTTCATATTCAGATATGTTTAATTTAGTTGTATAGTTTAAATCCATCCTTGTTGAAAAAAATACGTCATAATTATCATATTTACAAGCTATTTCAAATATTTTTCTTGAACCTTTTAACATATATTGTGTTCCTATGCTTGATTTTTCATGGTTACTCATATTTGTTAAATATTTTCCTTTATCTTCTTCAATTAGCAATACTTTAGGTTTATATGCTTCGCATATTCCCTTAAAATCAGGTGTTTGGTTTGTTATAATTTTTTCTTCTTCAGTAAGATCTCTATAATGAGCCCACCAAGATCCAAAACCTGCGTTGACTGTATCCCAAGTATGAATAAAAATGTCTCCGGGTAATATTGAAAAAACATTATTGAAAAAATTGTGATAACATGACTGCCAAATTCGAGAATGGCCATGAAAAATATAAGCAGTTTTAAGCATTTTTATAGAAATTTACTAATTTATTAATAATATAATTTATATCATACTTACATGTATAACCATAATTTGTTAATTTAGTTGTATCTAAGTATGAGTTTTTTACCTGTACTACATTGTGGAAATGTGGGGAATCTACTGTGATTATTTTAGATTTAGAATTGGCTAATTGTATAGCATTTTTTATTATATTTAAAAATAAATAAGGTTTTCCACTTCCAACATTGATTATTTCATTAACGGGAGCTTTTTCCATACAGTGGTAAATAGCATCACATACATCATCAACGTATATATAATCTCTTAAAACGTTTCCCCCATAATACAAATTAACATTATTACCATTAACTATTTCTTTAATCATAAATTGGAGGGCATTTTTTTGTTTAGATACTTTATTATCACCTTCTCCTAACACATTAGCTAATCTAAATATTCTATATCTTATATTAAAGGTTTCACAGAAACTTATAATTAGTTGTTCAGCACATCTTTTAGTTATAGAGTAAAATCCAGTTGGATTACATTCTAGATCATTTTCTTTAAAAGGAATATTTTTATTTTGTCCATATACAAACCAAGAACTTACAAAGTTAAAAACAGTATCAGGTTTGTTTTTAATATCTTCTAATATACTTAATAATACTGTTAGATTAGTATCAACGTCAATGTGTAAATTTTTATGGACATTATAATTATCAACTGTACTGATAAAGTATAATATATTATTACTTTTTGTTTTGTAATCATTTCGATCATTTATTATTACTTGATCTGGGTATAATTCGCAAAATTTACTTCCTATAAATCCTGTTCCACCAAATATGTTTATTTTATTCATTACCATATAAAACGATTTTTATAATATTCTACTATTTTAGGTAACTCTACATCAAATTGTTTTATAGGCTTCCATCCTAAACCCCTTAATTTTGAATCATCTAAAGCATATCTAACATCTTGACCTTTCCTATTAATTGTTGTATCAATATACGAAGCATAATCTACTTCTCCAAGGTATTCTTTAATTATTTTTTGGACAGTTACAATGTTTTCTTGTTCAAAACCACCTGCTATATTATAAATTTCATTTGTAATACCGGATTTAATTATAGTAATAATAGCATTAGCCGTATCTTGAGCATGTAACCAATTTCTGATAGGAGTACCATTATTGTGTAAAGGGATTCGTTTATCTAATTTAAGATATTTACATGATTTAGGAATAAGTTTTTCAACGTATTGTCCTATACCATAATTGTTAGTAGGACGAACTATAATATAAGGTAAATCATAAGTACGAGCCCAAGCTAATACTAATTGATCAGCAGCTGCTTTAGTAGCTGAGTAGGGATTGCTAGGGTGGAGTAAATCTGTTTCTGTGTGGGCTCCTTTTTCTATATCTCCATACACCTCATCAGTACTAAAGTGTAAAAATATAGGCTTATCAGAATTTTCTCCCCTGTGATTTCTAATAAGTTCTAAAAGGTTATGGACGCCATTAATATTAGAATGAACAAAATCATCACTATTAGCTATACTATTACCTACGTGAGTTTCAGCCGCTGTGTTAATTACATAGTCACAATCGTACAAAAATTTTAAATCGTTTATATCACAATGAACAAATGAAAAATTATCATATTGTTTAAATTCATCTAAAAGATACTTATTAGCAGCATAGGTTATTTTATCTACACCTTTAACATACCATCCTTTTTCAAGGCAAGTTCTAGTAATATAAGATCCTATAAAACCTAAACAACCTGTTACATAGACTACTTTCATTTAGCAAAAAATTCTTTAATTTTATCACAAACATAGTCTACATCTTCAAGAGTCATCCCATGATGAGCACCTAATAAGAAACCATTTTTCATAATAGTATCTGAGTTGGGGAATTCTTGGAGGTATTCTCTATAAACAGGATGACGAGTTACGTTACCTGCAAAAGTAACTCTAGTTTGGATATTGTTATCTTCTAGGAAGTGGAGGAGTTCAAAACGTTTTTCGGTTTGAAGTGGGATTGCTAACCAATTAGGTTTAATGCTATCATCAGGGAGTATCAAATCACCTACACCTTGAAGATTTTCAATATATCTTTCAATATTTGCTCGTCTAATTTGTTCAAAGTTTTTAAAACGATCAAGTTGAACTAAACCAAACGCCGCATTCATTTCAGATGACTTCATATTATAACCTAATACACCGTATAAAAACTTATAATCATACGGAATACCATCTACACTGTGATTGAATCTATCTGACATGTCTTCTGAGTTGTCTCCTATTCGGCCCCAATCTCTAAATTGGAGACAAACGTTACGAAGTTTTTTATCATTAAACATTACCATCCCCCCACTTCCTCCAGCTGTAATAACGTGTGAAGCATAAAAACTAGTAGTAGCAATGTCTGTTTCTGGGGTGTGGGTAACGGTGTCAGCTGAATCTTCGATTAAGATAATATCTTCTCTTCCCATTTGGAGTAAACCTTCTTTAAGTGCCTTCCAATTTGGTTTGTTTCCAATAAGATTTGGAATCATAAGGACTTTTACATCTTCATCAAGGGATGCTAATACTTCTTCTATATTAGCACAATATGTTGTTAAATCTACATCAACAAACACAGGCAATAACCCTAGTTGGATAATTGGGGCTAATGTAGTAGAAAAGGTACAGGCAGGAGTAACTACCTTAGTACCTTTAGGTAATTGAAGACTAGCTAGAGCTAACAAACAAGCAGATGAGCCTGAGTTTACAAACACTCCGTACTTTTTACCAAAGAATTTGGCTATTTTTTCTTCAAATTCAACTGTACGAGGACCGAAACCTGCTATCCATCCATCCCTAAGGCAAGCTTCTACCGCTTTAATTTCTTCTTCCCCATAAGCTTCAAATTTGTTGGGGGCGTACCATATTTTTTTCATAATTTAATAATTTATTTTTTGTATATTTCATCACACCCTAATCTAGTGATAAATTGGTAATTTTTAGATGTTAAAAAATTAAAAAATTTATCATTATAATTATTATTTTCTACTGTTATCACATTTATATCAAAACTATTAAAATCTATAGTTTGTAATATCTTCATCTCATTTCCCTCAGTATCTAAAGATAAAAAATCAATTTTAGTATTGGGAACTATGTTTTCAAATGTATCACATTCAACATCAATATAATCAAAACTTTCAGGAAATGCTTCTAACTCATTATGTATTCTAGCAATAGACTGATTAGTAAATTCTTCAACTAAACCACTTAACATATCGGGGCCTTCAGTAATTTGGAAAAATTGGGATATGCCTGTAGTATTAGTTATGGCCTTTTTAACACAATTACATTTTCTATTATTTAATAATAGTTCAAATACTTTAGGGTTAGGTTCTATACATATTCCCTCCCAACCTAACTCTTCAAAAAATTTAGAATTACTAAAAGTTATACCATCATGAGCTCCTACATCTACAAAGTATCCATTTGATTTCCCCTGAAAGAAGTTTTCATAGATGAATTGATCTTGTTTAAATTGGGAGTAATATTTCATATCAAATTATTATGTTTAAATATTTTTGTAATAATATCTACTACATTTTGTTCGTAATCTATATAATTTTTAGCTAACTCCCAATTTTCCTGTATTGCTTCTTTACGAGAATTATAAAAATTTTCATCTAAAGAATTTATAACATAAATCATATCATCTACATTATCAACCCTTATAATTCCTTCTTTATTGAAAAAGTCTTCTATATTAGAACACCCCCAATATATAGGAATAGTTTTTAGTAAAAAGCAATCTAATATTTTTTCAGTAAAATATCCTCTATGTGAAGTATTTTCGATTGCAACCCCAAACATAGAATCCCCAAATACTTCTTCTTTACCCTTCCTAGC
>Ga0208644_1001763_pt1 | contig 17834 bp, 52 predicted proteins | sample VirMetDEL_Nov_18_FD_184517 | JGI IMG/M metagenome (GOLD analysis project Ga0208644, IMG submission 184517) | Aqueous microbial communities from the Delaware River and Bay under freshwater to marine salinity gradient to study organic matter... | ecosystem: Environmental > Aquatic > Marine >... | reverse complement strand
CCCACCCCCCTATTTGACCCCCTCCTCCCCCCTTGTTCGCACCCTATACGCGACCCCCTCCCCCGAACTGTTCGAAAGGGGGCTATGCGCCCCCCTTTGCTTGCGTATACATAATATGCTTAACACATTTCTACTTGTGATGGTATTAAAACTAATGGAATAAAATCATCTAAATAAGGAATGTGTATTGTAATAAACCCATCTTCATTTTTAACGACGTCGTGTATTGTTCCTTTAAGGCCGAATGCATTTGTTTTTAATTTCACTTTCATATCTCTTTGTTTTTAATTATACTTAAATATAAGCAAAATAATGTTAGGATCCTAGTCTTTTCTTAACTTTTTTTATTAAAAGAAATAAGTCCAAACCGGCGCATCCGGATGCTTAAGAGACCACACATGATAGTCCCAATAAACCGATCCGACGGCGATTAACGTTAATCCTAATACAATTGCTACGACTTTTAACTTTTTCATATCTCTTATTTTAAGATATTATCGTTTAAATGCTTAATTGCATTTTCTATTTCTTCTTTTGCCACATAATCAAACACACCAAATTTTAAACCAGTTTCCTCAAAAATTAATTTAACATAATTATGTGCTTCATCATAACTATAACCCTGATTAAATACGTGCCTTTTGCATTCATTAATTTTTTCACCTAATTTTAAAAATAACTTCATGTCTCTATCTTTTTAATTATACTTAAATATAAGAATAATATTGCATAAGTCCTAATCTTTTCTTTACTTTTTTCTTTGACCTAATCTACGTGTACCATGCTCAACGGTAACTGCTGTAAACGAAACTTCATTCTCAAAGTTATACTTATCAAATCTAATAAAACCTTCTTGTGTCATTCTTTCAACGGTATTTCCTGACAGGATCATGTTAAACATAGCCTCATCAACTACCATCTCATCTCCTACTCGATACTGTACAGCTTGGCTTTCATATCCAGCTGATTCGAGTATTTCCTTCTTAACGATCAATTTAAATTCTTTGTGTGTCATATCTCTTATTTTTTAATTATACTTAAATATAAGAATAATTTTGTTAGGATCCTAATCTTTTTTAAACTTTTTTATCAGATATTATCCGATAAAACATAACCACTACTGCTATCATGTACAGTGTCATTACTCCTAATCCTATTGCTGCGTTCATCATATCCGTTTTTTGTTTAAGGCTGATCCGTGTATGTCGGATCGCAAATCTCCCACATTAAATTTATAACCTTGTCGTATACTCCATTCGCTCTGAGTATTTCATCGAATTCGGGGCGGAACATGTAAGCCCAATTATAATACCTTCTAGCCGCTAACACATAATTTTTTTCTGCTATGTCTGCAGCGAAATCTCTAATTGCAAAATGGTTTATCATATCTCTATCTTTTTTAATTATACTTAAATATAAGTAAAAAAAGTGCGCGAACCAAATTATCCACACACTTTTTTCAAACTTTTTTTACTCGTCCCAATTTTCAATACTGTAATCCTCACTTACTAAATCGAGTATTTCGTCATATATTTCAAACCCCTCATATTGCGCAGTCAAGCCAATTTCCTCTAAATCGTCTTCATCCTCCAAATTTAAATTTTTGCCATCTACTACAACATTAATACGTGTGAAGCCGTCATCCGTCCATAAATTCCATTCATACTCCGTGTCATTAATAACAATAGTGCCTTCAACTTCTCTACAAAGCTTTTCGTCTAAATCAACCCAACCGTCTAAAATTTCAATTTTTTCTACTTTCATTTTTCTCTCTTTTTTAATTATACTTAAATATAAGCAAAAAAAGTGTACAAACCAAATTATTTGCACACTTTTTTCAAACTTTTTTACAACTTAAATATTTGCGTAAAATGCCAACCGTCACCATTAACCTCACTCACATAACTTAAAAATTCTCTATTTGAGGGATCGGTTCCATTTTCCTCTACATACTCATCTTGCCATTCCTCATAATTATACATTTCTTTAAGAAATGCAAATACACTTTCACCATTACCTTTAAATACCTCAACACCACTACTATAACATCTTTCGTCTTCTTCAAACACGACAAAATAATTAAGTCCTGGAATTAAGTCCATAATGTCAATACTAATTGCTTCTTCTAACCGAGCTACATTTTTTTCTTTTGCCATTTTTCTATCTTTTTAAATTATAATTAAATATAAGAATTATTTTTCAATTAAACAACCTTTTTGTTAACTTTTTTTTTAAATTATTGTGCAGGATCCAAATCCATATACAATACTACATACAATAACGGCTGCGGCACTTACTACTACTAATGCGCATGCGATACTAAATTCTGCGTTTTCTACAATTACTTTTTTCATTTTTCTCTCTTTTTTAAATTATTAACTTATATTAATATAACCTCGTTTTTGTGAAAAGATAACCCTTTTTCAGCAACTTTTTTTAAACTTTTTTACTCAGGAAATCCCACCTCCCCACACCGTCTTCAACACAAACCTCAGCCTTGTCATATAAAACACCAACAAGCGTGTCAATTAAGTCACGTGTATCCGCATGATAAATAGTTCCACAACCCGCGCCTCCAAATTGATACTCGGCAATTAATTCTCCATTCACAAATATTTGCGCAATGTCGTCAAACTCCTGCATTTCAATTTTACTCGCATAATTGTCTAACTCAAATGTGTACTTTGTCATATCTCTCTTTTTTAAATTAATACTTAAATATAAGCAAAATAATGTTAGGATCCTAATTTTTTAGCATCTTTTTTTAAACTTTTTTTACTCAAACTCCCACAGCTTTTTAGTGATAATGTTAACTCGAGTCTGCACTGCACTTATCAAATGCCTTTTAGCATCATTAGTCGGATCCGCTTTGTGGTCCCTTTTCCTGCGCTCCAGTCTTGCCTTTTGCACCACTAACTCCGACTCCAAGTCTCTTTTCTGTTTTGCCTTTAGTTGTACGTGATTCATCTTGCTGCTGCTATTACTATTATTGCTACTAATCCTGCACACATTAACAACCCTACCGGCTCCGTTAAGCATGCTATTACTGCTGGCACAAATATTGTGAAGAATATTAGTGTCATTATAATCCAACCTATAAAATTTAAAGTGTATCTGCTCATGTTACTTCTTTTTAAATAAAATCCAAACTAATGCTACTACTGCGGCAATTGCTCCTAGTGTTCCTCCAAAATATGCCGCTATCTTAATTATAAAAGGACCTAATAAAGCAATTATCAATAATGCTATTAAAAAACTAAATACGCTTGCTACTTTTTTCATCTCTCTATCTTTTTTAATTATACTTAAATATAAGCATTTTTTTTCACTCTGCCAAATCTTTTAGCAACTTTTTTTCAACTTTTTTTAGTTCAAGTTAATTCCGTCAATTCCTTTAAGCAAATCGTTTACTGCGTCGCCTGCCTTTTTGCTGTTGTCAATATTGTGTAACACTAATTGAGTTACAGCGCGGGACAATTCTCCTTCGTCGCCTTTCTCATACATATGCAACATTCCTGCCAACATTAAGCCTAATCTTATAATGCGAGTATCCTCACATCCTGCATTCATTGCCTGTGCTGTCAAATCCTCAATTTCAGCTACCATTCCCAATAACATTTGTAATAACTCTGCGTCTCTTCTCATTTTCTATCTTTTTAAATTATACTTAAATATAAGCATTTTTCTGTTCGGATCCTAATCTTTTTGAAACTTTTTTTAAACGTATTGCAACAAACTTTCGGATCCTGCTACACCGCGTAACGCCTTTTCTGCTGCGCGGACTAGTTGTCTCGCCCTTTCCCCAGTTACCTCTAATTTTTCAGCAATTGCCTCCATACATAGCGGATACTCCTGTCCTATGCCGTAAAACAAAACTAATGCCTCTGCCTGCTTAGCGTTAATCTGTTCCAGCAATCGTGCTAACTCGTTTTGGAATTGTTGTCTTTCGAAATCGCCTTTCACTTCCTCAGCCTGCAAATATCTGCTTCCAAACGTATCTGAGTTTTCCTCATCATTAATTTGCACATCCGTGCTAACCTCACCATACTCCTCACTGCGTGTTTTGTGGGATGGGATCCGCACTGTGCGAGAAAAATCATTTAACGCTTTCTGTATCTCTGCGCGGATATACCAAACTGCAAAACTAATAAATTTAATATTGCGGCTAGGATCGAAACGCGTTGCTGCCTCAAATAAGCCTATATTACCAAAGCCAATTAAATCCTCCATTGCGATACCCATTCCCTGATAGCTTCGTGCTACTTGTGCTACAAACCTCAAATTAGCTGCCACTAATTCATTTAGTGCCTGTCTGTCGCCTGCCTGGATACGTTCTGCTAGTTTTCGCTCCTTTTCTTTGTCAATCATTTTAACACGCTTAATGTCCCGCATATATGCTTTTGTGCTATCAGCCGTGCTATTAATTGCTCCTTTCGTAACAAATATATTCTTTCCCATAACTACTTTCCGTTTATTAAAAAATTAAATGAATATCTTACCTTTTCTGTTTTCTCCTTTCTGTTCTTCTTGCCTAACGCAATTGCCTGGTGTACTGCGTCTGTCGTGCTTGCCGGCTTCTTTGCCGTTGCTAATGCGTTGCCTATTAGTCCTGTTTGCGCATAAAATCCTGAGTTTCTTTTTCCTTTTGCCATTTTCTATCTTTTTAAATTATACTTAAATATAAGCAAAAAAAGTGCGCGTGTCAACCTTTTTGCACACTTTTTTTCAACTTTTTTTAAAATTCCAAAAAACAATCTAAATCAGGATCCTCCTCCAATATTGCGGCAATAAGTTGTGGCAATAATTGTTTATCAATTCCATCCACATAGGCACCATAATCGTCTGTCTCCAATTCAAATTTGTGCTTTACATTGTCAACCTCTACAGTGCCTTTTATGCGGATACAGCTATCCTCATTAAACGTGTATTGTTTCTCAATAACTAAATTTTCCATTTTCTCTCTTTTTTAAATTAATAATTAAATATAAGCATTTTTTTTCACTCTGCCAAATCTTTTAGCAACTTTTTTTAAACTTTTTTTAATAGCTATATATTATCTCGTCATATATCTCATAGCCATCCTCAATACCAATTTCCTCTAAATCATCATCATCTTCCAAATTGTATCTGTTATCGCCGTCTATCAAATATATACTTGTCATACCGTCATCTGTCTTCAAGTCAAAATTGTATTCAACACCGTCAATACTAACTACTCCATTTCCATTTCTTCTCCTGCCTTCTAATTTTAAAATTTCAATTTTCATTTTCTCTCTTTTTTAAATTTATTACTTATATTAATATAACCTTATTTTTGCGAAAAGATAACCCTTTTTGTTAACTTTTTTTAAACATTTATTACTGAGTTTTCATTAAACTCTCTCACGTCAAAATCATAACTGTCATCCAAATCGGATATTTCCACTCCGCAATCAACATAATCTTCTATCAATATTTCGCGTACTACTTTTTCGGCAACTTCTGTATTTTCCGCCTTAACAAAATACAAATCGGTAGCGTGCATTCTGTCTACGTCATTAACCATTACTGCAAATAATTTTTTCATTTTTCTATCTTTTTAAATTAATACTTAAATATAAGCAATTTTTTTCACTCTGCCAAATCTTTTAGCAACTTTTTTTAAACTTTTTTAATCTTCTTCACCTAATTCAAATCCATTCTCACACACAAAAGTCAATATCTCGTCATATATCTTCTCTCCATCCTCTTCACTAATGTCATACATATCCAAATCCTCGTCACACTCTAAACTAGCCGGAACCCAATGCCTGTTATCCCAAACTTCATTTTCCTCTTTTTTAATCCAAATGCCCGTCATGCCGTCATCTGTCTCCAATTCAAATTTGTATTCAACTCCGTCAATATTAACTACGCCATTTACTTCTCTTTGTCTGCCGTCTACCCAGCCATCCAATTCTAAAATTTCAATTTTCATTTTCTCTCTTTTTAAATTAATACTTAAATATAATGATTATTTTGTTCGGATCCTAATCTTTTTGTAACTTTTTTTAAATTATTTTTCTAATTCAACACAATCAAAATATATATCCTCCGCCAACATTATGCCAAAATCTTTTCCATTTTCACCATCACAAATTAAATCTAACAAAAACTCATCGTCTACTTGTCTATCCCAATTATCACTACTCTCTATCCACTCCACTAAATTTTTGTCATCATAACAACGTGTATAAAAACGTCTTCTTATTTTTTTAACTAAGTCTAACTTATCTTCCGCAAACATTTTAACTCTGTCTAAAACCTCTTCGACTCCTCTAAATGCATAACCCATTTCTACTAAATACAATTTCATTTTCTCTCTTTTTAAATTAATAATACTTAAATATAAGCATTTTATTTCAATTAAACAACCTTTTTGTTAACTTTTTTTACTAGTTAATTTAATAAACGTGGATCCATCATATCCGGATCCGGCCCATTTCATTCTGTCCTCAAATGATAACATGTTTGCTAAAGACTCCAATTGCTCGATTGACATTTTGTCGATTTGTTTTGCCGTGTAACTCATTTTTCTCTCTTTTTAAATTTATTACTTATATTAATATAACCTCATTTTTACAAAAAGATAACCCTTTTCTGTAACTTTTTTTAAAATTGTATCAAATCAATTGCCCGCTCGCCTGTACCTTTGCCATTGCGGGTAATCTCATAATTCGGATCCATCCCGGAGGAAACAACGTCGTCTAGCAACTCAGTTACCGTGTTAAACTTTTTCTGATAATACTTGCAATCTAAACTATACATATCTCTATTTTTAAATTAATACTTAAATATAAGCAAAAAATCAATGCGTGTCAACCTTTTTCCGAAAAAAGTTTCAAAAAAGTTTACAGTAAGAAAGGAGCCAGGGGAGATAGAGAGAAACCTGACTCCTTGCGATCCGACATATTGACGGTTGCGTTTTCCGCTTGTGTACTAATATGTGGATCTAATCTTCTTCTTCAACAGTTATATATTCAACATCCGTATCGATATCCTCTAATATGTTAATTGCATCCGTCAAATAATCTATCATGTTACTAACGATCCCGTCCAGATCACTAGCCCTTTTGCAATGCTTTATTTCATAGATGTCATGACCTATCTCTTCAATCATTCTGACTGCATCCATCAACTCAGGAACGCAGTCCCATCCATCTTCCGTTGTTTTAATTTGTTCCGACATACTCTATTTTTTAAATTCTTTACGTATTAACTCTTGTGCTTTTTTATATTCTTCTTCAGTAACATCGCCAAAAATTCTCATTGCTTCTAATACCGATCGAGCTGCTTCTGCTTCTGGTGCCTCTTCGATCATTTGTTTAATCTTCTTTCTCATTCTTTCTATTTATACTTTAAATATAAGAATAATATTTCTAAAAACCAAATCTAAATCTAAAAATATTTTTCTAAATATTGCTCTAAAAATAGCCTGGTATCGATCTAAAAATAGGCTCGACACTGATCTAAAAATAGTCTTCTAAAAATAGTCTGATATTGGTCTAAAAATAACTACCAGCTCCTCCATCCTCTTTACGTGCTAAAGCCGGATCCGTTAAGATCCGACTTTGCTATTTGAGAGATATGTTTACGAAACGATAATTTGCTCTGCTACCATTGCCTCCGGGTCTTCAAAGCCCATTGCACATATTCGGGCAGCCTTAATAAAACTACGCAAATTGATTTGCACTCCTTCAAACTTGCTGTCGAGTTTTTGCATTAATGAGAATGCCTGCTCTTTTGCTGTTAACGGAATGCTGGGTTCCATTTTATGCATTAGCTGCTCTATACGCTCAAACATTTGCTGAGTAGTTAAAGCAATGTCTGCCACAAAACTACGTGACTTGATTGCTTCGTCTAATGCAGATTGGGATATGTTACTGATAAAAATAACTTTGCCTGTAAACTCAAAACTAGTAGGGATAGGATCACCTGTTTCATCTTTAAGTGGCTTACTGGTAATATAACTAATTTTGCGAGTGTCATAACTGTCTAATGCTGCTTTCAACATGTTAACTGCATCAGCATCTTTAAATATGCTATCACAATCGTCAAATACAACTATTTTGTTGCTATTCTGATAAAGTGTAATAAACATACCCGCAGCCGTGCTACGTCCTTTGTAATGCACAAACTCATAGCTTTCGCGTAAACCACAGCTTTGCAATGTCTGCTTAACTAAAAACGTCTTGCCTAGTCCTGCACCTCCAGTTACTAGTAAGCTGGGTTGAACGCCTCGTGCTACCATTTTAGTTAGTCGTGTTAAATTGTCAAACATAATTTGCGGATCGCGTTTGCTTGTTATGTTCATAAAATTAAGCTTAGCGCCGCTGCTTGTCGATTTGCCAAATATGCTAGCATTAAGTCGAGTTACTCTGCCGTTATCCGGATCTACTGCTAATACTTCGCCATTCTTAAATGCGTTGCGAATTTGCACATCTCGGATTTTGTCTGCAGGAGCTATACTCCCAGTCTCAATACATTTTGCTACTAATTTACCCTGCAGCTTAACGGGTTCAAAAACATTTCTCATATCTCTCTTTTTAAATTATACTTTAAATATAATAATAATTTTTCAATTATCCAACCTTTTCAGTAACTTTATTTTTTAATAACTGATTCACTTCTATCACTCCATTGCTAGCAACTATTGCGGATTTGGATCCAACATGAAATGAATACACTGAATCCATTTTTAGTGGAACATATTCTTTCCAATCATATATTGTGAATACATGACCCGATTCAGTTTCACATACCCAATCAAAATTGCTTTTGTCTTGTCCGTCATTGTATCCATACTGTGGTTCACCCAATGCTTCAATTAACTGATTAGGTGTTGCTGTGATTGTGTGTCCGTGCCAACTTGTTCCTGCAGGCGACTTTCTTGATAATTTTGCCATTTTCTATCTTTTTAATTTATTTAAATATAAGTATTATTTTGTTAAGATCCAACCTTTTTGCTAACTTTTTTTTAATCTTTTTCATAATTAATATGAGTTAAGTCAACATCCGGATTATTCGGATCTATAACCCAAGCCAACACTGTGTCGGCTAATATGTTGTAAGTGGCCATTCCTTTCTCTGAAAAATCATCAGGATATTCACAAATTAAATCTCTAACTGCTTGGGGCAATTCGTCGGAGTCTGGGACATAATCCTCTATTAACATTAAAAACTTGTCATAAAATTCAGACACAGTTACTTCTGCTTCATATTCCTCTTCGATATATCCCGAACCACAGCAATCATAACATTCTTCCTCTTGCTCTTCATCAAAGTAACCTGCGCCACCACAACCCCAACATGATTCTTCTTCCGTTTCGTAATGAACCTCTCTTGCATTTCCATTTCCATTGTTGCAATGCTCATACACTAATCTACCAATTGCTCTAACTAATTCGCCTTTAAGTGTTTCTGCGGATCCCGATCCCGGAACTAGTTCATCATACAATGTGTTATACTCAGCTGAGTAAGCTCCATTATCATTCCAATAACTTTTACCTGCTTCTGTTAATTTGATTTCTTTTGTCATATCTCTCTTTTTAATTTATTTAAATATAAGAATAATTTTTCACTTATCCAAATCTTTTTGCTACTTTTTTTTTAATATCCTAGATACCAACCTCTACCATCCATGTTATTCACACAAATTATAGTTTCATTTTCTACTTCAAATCGAATATCTACTCCCTCGATATATAATATAACCTGATCTGTATCTGAATCAAATTTGATTTTATATGATTCAAAATCCATAACCACGCCTAATGCGGGAGTCGGCATTCCCGTTTCTTTTTGTAATGCTTCTGCATATATATTGATAATCTCATCATGCGAGTAATATAACTTATCAAATTTTGCAATTGTTTTTACCATGTTTTCCATATCTCTATTTTTTAATTACATATTAAATATAAGCATTATTTTTCATATATCCAAATCTTTTTTAAACTTTTTTTAAAACTTTTTTTCAAGCTCATTACGTTCTTCGATTAACGCTTCTACTAGTTCGGCCGGCTGCGTTAACATTAATTGTCTTAACATTTGATCTTGCATTCCTACTTGTTGTAGAATGTGTTGCATTGTTTCTCCATCGACGTCGATCATGATGAGTTTCAAAATAATATCTTTAACTTCTTTGTCTTTTGCCATAGCTCTATTTTTTAATTACATATTAAATATAAGTATTATTTTTCATATATCCAACCTTTTTACCAACTTTTTTTTCGGATCCTTCTGCCGGATACTAATAACCTCTTATCTCATGCTTAAACACATTAGCCAACACGACATACAAAGTAAACAGCCAGAACCACCACCAACGCCGGCCGAAATGACCTCGCACATACCACACCAGCACAAGGATCCAAATAAAAAATACGGCGGCATTGCCCAGATTCTTAAGCCAGTCTCGGAGATTCACGTGCGATCGGATATACATTATAATAAGAATATTCTGCCGGATATCCGAATAAACATGCTAAAAAGTTTACGCTGTATAGCTACAGAACCGAACACGCAGAGCATATATGAACGGTTTTGCTGAATTCTATATGTATACAATACGCATATATACACGCGCAAACCCGTCTAAATATACATCGTGCATCCAGAAATACATCTAAAAATAGCCTGGTACGCATCTAAATATCGATCTAAAAATAACCTATATACGTCTAAAAATAAATCACATATCGGTCTAAAAATAACCTAAATTTAGGCTATATACGTCTAAAAATAACCTATATACGCCTAAAAATAGCCTAAAAGTAGACCCGCCTTATTTCCCGCATAACGTTCAGTCCCTGGCGACCTGGTGTATCTGGAGTCTGGCTACCCGGGTTCTGGCAATAAAGAGCATACGCTATATTAAAACGTGAATACTGGCAGGAAGAAGCCTAAATCTACCTCCCAATCCTTACTAGACACCTAGTGCAAATCTGCATGCTGTATATACCCTTCTAAAAATACATCTAAAAATACATGTTCCGGAAATCTAAAAATGCATACTAGACACCGGGGAGAAGCTGGACCGGGTACAATTAATTATCTTGTTCTGGCGTCTATTCGCATACTCGTTATAACTATTATACTTATTATTATTACTTGTGTTAGTATTATTGATTTGCTTCGTATACGTATTATACTTCTTAGATCCGTACAAATACAGATCTACTTTTTAGTTCGGTTCAACTTGATAAACTCTCCTAGGAACCATCCGGTAAGAAATGCAGCACTCAGATTGAATGTGCTGCACCATATGGCCCAACATGTTAATGATATTGTGAATGCGATCCATTTCATTAAAATAAATCGTCTAGGTCTTCCGGTACCGTATCTATTACATGTTTACGCCACCACGCCTTTATGAGTTGCATTATGTGTTTCATGCTTTAAATTTTGTTTCGGTTCTTACCGTGAAATGATAGTCATGCAAAGGCATCCATACACCACGAAAGCGCACCTGCACTTGTTTGTGGTACACATACACTTTCAAATACTTTGTGTCAATTATGCGTTCTACCTCTATGGTTTTTCTTCTGACTTTTTTCTTTTTAATCATACCACCGATTCTTGTCTGTTAAAACTTGTTGAATTGCTTTTTGTTCTTCTGCGGTAAACGACTGATTGCGATGCTCTTCTAGCAGTTCTAGCCGCAACAATACTTCTGATTGTGTTAATGGTATTATGTCACAGTCCGGATAGATTCCTTCGGTTGGTGATACGGTTATCCATGCATAGTATTTTTCTGATCCGTGCCTACCAATATCTTGTATCATTACATATGAGTCATAATGATCAAATGCTAATTGCAATTTCAATTTAGTTTTCATTTTGATTTATATTGTACAATAGTTCTTCAACTTCATTAACTTGTTTCTCTGTCCATTCGGGATACCTAACATGAAGCAACTCATGAATAACATCTCTTTCTGTTAATTCCCTATCATGATAAATAGTTGCCATTTGTTTGTTAAAACCTGGTAGATGTTTTGTTTGTACACCTACATAATATCTATCTTCTACAGGAATAACCGGATCATATGTTACCGATTCGGGTTCAATAGGTTCTGTTACAATTGTCCAATCGTTTAATGATAATATTTTTTGCCATTTATCAATCATCGCTTCCTATATCATTTTGTTGTTCATCAACTACTTCGATTTCTTCTTCTTTTTTCAATGCGCAGGCAGCACAGCAACCAGCATCTCCTTGATTAATTGTCATAGGAGAAAATAGGCTTACTAATCCTGCCATGAAAAAACTAGTTATTTTCATTAAATTCTTCATCTTTGTTTTGGTTTAATTCACAATCAATTAAGTATAAACAATTTGCAAGTTTATACATTTCAGATCGAGTTAACGAGTAATTATCTTCCTCAAATCCTACATATACAGGACAAGTTTCCCCTTTGGATTCTAATAGATCTCTACACTCGTCTATCTCTTGTTGTATTTCTTTATTCACCTTTATTTTGTATTAATTATTTCTTTTAATCTCTTTATTTCTTCAATAACGTCATCACCTAATTCTATTTTAGACATCATTGTTAAATCTACGACTTGATTCATTAACACTTCAATTAACTTATCTTTTGCTTCTTCTTTAGTCATCTTTGTTTTGGTTTATTTAATAACAATTCACACTCATTAAGTTCTTCTTTCAAAATATCTTGCCATATTATTTTGTTATTCCTAAATCTTTAAGTTGTTGATCAGTTAATTTTACAATCGGTGGAATATTACTAACATCTGGTTTTGGTTCTGATAAAAACATTTCCTTAGCTGATGTTGGAGCTTTTGAATTTATTCTAGATAATGGTTCTTTTTTAAAGAAGTAACCTGATATATCAACATATCTAAATAATTCTTTATCACCTTCAATAGTAGTTGTACCATTTTTAGCTTTTAACATTATAATTTTATATCCAAATTTATTGGATAACCATTTAATAAATTTTACGTGTAATCTTTTCATCTTATTTATCTTTGTTTTGGTTTAATTAAATCCTTTACCACAATGGATCATTGCTTTGATTCGTTCTTGTTCTAACCAAACTAAATGTTTGTGAATTGCTTTTAATTTCTTAAATATCTTTTTCATTTTCTTTTAATTTAATAAAATAAAATACATTGATATCAATGCTCCTGTTGTATAACCTATACTACTTGAAAGTGCTAAAAAGAATCTGCCTCGCCAAGTCTTTTCATCTGCTACAAACCCTGCAAATGGTAATGCAATAAATGGACCTAAAAACGCCCAAAACATTGTTGCTGCTATTTGCTTATCAGACACTGAGTTGATATACATTGTGCTACCAATTTCTAATGCTAATGCAGCAGCAAATATAACTAGGTACCTACTGTGCTTTTTCATTTTTAACAACATAATGTATTACATTCATGATCATGAAGTTCTTCTTCTAACAATTTAATATAATCTTTTAATATGATTATTTCTTGCTGCAATGTTTCTGTCTCATCTGTGTCTTTCATTGTAGAATAAACAGATAACATACATAAGAATCCTATAACAAATCCTAAAACGAATCCACCAAACCATAAATTGGCTTTACTAATATCTTCAAACATATTCTATTTGTTTTGTCGGTTATTATCTTGTTCAATTTCTCTTAACATCTGATTTAATTCTTGCGTGTTATCTACCGTAACATGTTTATCAACATATACCACACGTACTGGATATCCTTTTTCATCAAAGAATATTTCCTTGCCTACTTTAACTCCATTACTCCATTCTGTATAATGTTTGATAGTTCCATCCGTTCTGAACGTAACTCGTTCACCTTTCAGACGTCCTTGATCATCAAATGTTTCAACCATTGCTACTTCGCCATGCTCATAATATGTAAGCCATCTTCCACACTTGAATGTATCGCAATATGGTCCTACTTGTTCGTATTCTGTTAATGGTAGTTCTAGTTCATTCTGCGAAAAACTGCCGAATGAAACTGCTAATGCTACTGTTAATATTAATTTTTTCATACTATACTACTTAATACATATATAATATAAGAAAAATAAAGCAAACATCCAAGAAAAATCCTAACAAATTAATGCTAGGATTCTGAAAAATTTATATGTTTTTCGTGTTAAAACTTGCCTAATCTGCTGGCTAATGTCCAACTTAAAACTGAACGATTTGCTCCGGTGTTTAACACATCAACAGTTACATTTGTTCCTGCATCTGCTTCTATATTTGCTAATCCTTCATATGAAACATATCCTGTTGCTGCAGCTCTAAAATGACATTGAACAGAATCAGTTGAAATGAATGTTCCATTTGTTAATGAAAAATCTGCAACTAATGTTCCTTCGGCACCATCTAGTTCTAAAGCATGATCGGCTCCATCAATTTCTATCCAGTTGTTTAATGTTCCTGCCCATGATTGATCAACATCATATGAATCATCACCTGCATTCCATACTACTGTGTTTGAAACATTTACTGTTCCACCAAAGAATTCTATTCCATCATCTTGGTTTCCAACTACCTCAATGTGTTCAATCGTGGTACCATTACCCACACCACCAAGTGTTAATCCATTTATTTCATTTCCCGAACCAATGTTTGCTCCACCATGGCGAATAGAAATGTATCGTAATACACCTGAATTGTCTGCAGGGTTGTTTCCGCCATACAATCCATTTTGATCAGATGCTGGAATTCCTTCTATTTGTACTGCATCTGCATCTGCTGAAATTGGAGCATTTCCACAAATAATTAAGCCACCCCATAAACCATTATAATCAGGTTCCAAGTTAGGTGAAACAAATCCACCTACTTCAATTTCATCGGCAATAGAGGTAAAAATAATAGGCAAATCAGCTGTTCCTTCTGCCATCAATTTTCCTCCTCTTGCAATAATTAAAACAGCCGCATTTGCTCCACTTCCACTTTCTCCTTTAATAATAGTTCCAGGTTCAATTGTTAACGTAACTCCACTCGTTATAGTAACTCTTCCACCAAGTATCCAGATTCGATCGGCAGTTAACACGGTGTTTTCTGTGATTGTTCCCGTTAAATAATTGGAGTTTTGTGGTGTGTCATACGAACACGTACCATCATCTTTTTGAGCTTTTTCGTTGTAATTTGTTGCTAATGGGTCTGTGCATCCTTCTTTCTGACAGGACATAAAAAAACTGGCAGCTATAGCACCAGTCAAAATTAATTTTTTCATTTACTTGTTTCTTTTTTAGTTTTTAACAAGTAATTTTATTCTTTCTATTTCATTATATTCCAATTTAGGCTCATACATAGTGTCATTATACACATATGTTGCCGCTGGAAACCAAAAGCATCTGGTTACTTTCTCAGAATGATGATGATATTCGGGTATATGGATGTCAATTTCTGTAACCACATAGTTGTCTTTCGAATATGCATCGCAATTTGGCTTTCTTGTTGCACATGAAATAGTTAAAAATAAAACTACTACATGTATAAATATTTTTGTTATTTGCATTCTACATTAATTTAATATTAAATAAATATTAAGTTACTTGAAAAACTTGTTGTATACAGCCCGCACAGATTGTGAATTTCTGATATCCAAATTTCTGTTCGCAGTGTTATTAGTGCGAATAGGCTGCGTATTTATTAAATGTCCTCGTTCCCGAGTTACATGTTGTTTAACGATTTCTGAATACGGAGTATGCACTGCAGTTTCATTATCAAAATTTCGATTAGGACGTATTGCTGACATAAAAAACAAAGGGTTACTTGTTAATACTATCCTTTAATCAATTGTTTCTCTTGCTTTGCAGCAAGTTTATCTATACGAGAATCGATTGTTCTGTAGATATCATCAAATTGTTTTTGAGTTTCTTGTGAACGCTCTTCTATTTCTCGATGTGTTCCATTAAACCTCTCATCTAAATCTCGATACAATTCATTGAATCTTCCATCTAAATCTCGAAGATTGTGTTCGATGTTATTCATTATGGTTCGTTCAACCATTGTTATGTCTCGATGGGTACTTGCAAATTGTTGAGCGACATCATTCAACATTGCATTCAACTTCGCCACCTTGAACATTGCCCACACGGCTCCTACAGCAACAGCTGCAACAACCACAGAAGCAATACCTAAAGTAAAATAAAGTGTTTCCATTTTTGTTCTTTCTTTTGTTTGTAACCCTTTGTTTTTATTATTATAAAGCAATTATAATTCCTCCGAAAAATAGTGCTCCACCTGATGCAATTGCAAGGGCTTTGGCGCCTTGTTTGTAAAAAGGTTTAGGAACTATTTCTCCATATTTATTTTCTTCTGTTACCGAACCAGTACATAATCCAGCTGTTGCAATTGCTGCTCCACCTAGCATCATTCCAAATCCCATTGCAGGAGATACTTGTACTCCGTAACGTGGTTTATACTTTTTGGTTGATGTGTACTTTGGTAAGTGTAAATCAATTTTTTGCGAAAACGCTATACTACATAATAGTAATAGTGTTAATGTTAATGTTTTTTTCATGTTTTACTATTTATTCCATTGTTGTTCAATTAGTTCTTCTACAATATAATCCATGCCCCATTGATATGCAGCATCAGATGTATCAAAGCCAGATTTACATGTTTCTGTTATCCAAGACTTTTTGCCTCGTTTAAGCACTGCAACAATCCATTCATCTGGATCTATCTTAGCTAATGGACTAACTTGTAACCACCAGCCGGCAGGAATATCATTTACGTTCATTTCTGATTCTTTTTTGTCGTTTTCTCATGAAAGGAGTTTTGACAGCATCATACCATTCACATATCATAAACACAACTAAATCATATATTCCTGCTAACAAGAATATTAATGTAATTGCAAATCCTTTCATGTAAAGAAATATTTCTTTCATTTTATTAGTTTATCTATATCGATTTCATACTGCCGTAATAACTCATAAATTTCTTCATAAACTAGTTCGGCTCCGTCATGTGCCGACAATTCTACGTTTGCAGAATTAATTTTATTTGTTATGGCTGTTTTTCTATTTTTTAGTATCTCCCATAGTATCAAAGCTAAATCAGTCGATCGAATAGCTCTTTCAAATGCTAGTTCTTCGTAAAAATCATCTAGATCGTATTTAATCGTTACTTGGTTCATCTTCTTGTTCTTCTTCTACATCCTCCCAGGCAACTTCTGGTATAGTATTACAAAATAAAAACTGAGTAGCATTTTGTAACACATGATCACACCCTAACCAATCACGATACAATTTCACATTTTCTTTGATTACTCGTTGTTCTTTGTCAAAGAATCGATCCATTGGCTTCACACGAACTATTTCATATGCTGTATCGTTATGTATGTGTATTGGTTTTATCATGTTACATCATTCCCGGCATTCCGCCCATTTTGTTATCGTCATCGGACTTAATATCTGTAACAACACATTCAGTCATCAACATCATGCTACCTACGGATGCGGCATTCTCTAATGCTATTCTGGTTACTTTGGTAGGATCGATAATTCCATACTTGTACATATCTCCGTATTCATCCGTACGAGCATTGTATCCGTATTCCGGTTTCTTAGATTCTGTTACATGATGAGCTACAACCTGTCCGCTTACTCCTGCATTTGCACAAATTTGAAGCAATGGAGCTTTGACTGCTTGTCGTATAATATCAATACCGAAGTTTTCTCCTTCTGTAACTCCGTTTAATTCAGACAACACTCCCAAACAACGGATCAAAGCAATACCACCACCAGGCACTATTCCTTCTTCTACTGCCGCTCTGGTTGCTGCTAAAGCATCGTCGACTCGGTCTTTCTTTTCTTTCATTTCCATTTC
>Ga0208644_1001761_pt1 | contig 17843 bp, 21 predicted proteins | sample VirMetDEL_Nov_18_FD_184517 | JGI IMG/M metagenome (GOLD analysis project Ga0208644, IMG submission 184517) | Aqueous microbial communities from the Delaware River and Bay under freshwater to marine salinity gradient to study organic matter... | ecosystem: Environmental > Aquatic > Marine >... | reverse complement strand
AAACCCTCATCGTCCTACGCCGAAGACGGGACGATGCTGCATGATGTCATGCACCGCGTTCTGTGCGGCGACGCGCTGGACGAGGCGGCGCTGTCTGACGCGCATCTTGAGAAAATCAAGTTTGCGTTGGCGTCACTCAACGAGATTGATCCTGATAACCAGATGGAGTTCGTCACCGAACAGCGCGTGCATTTCGGCGGGTTCCTCGCCGGGGTCTTTGGCAGTTGCGATCTTGTCGGCCGCATCCGCAATCGCGCCATCGTTCTCGACTGGAAATTCGGAGATGGCGTCACGGTCGAGGCCGAAGAAAACGAACAGGGCATGTTCTACACCGCCGCCGGAATGCGGACGCCGGAATTGCGCTGGGCGTTTGAGGGTATCACGGAGATTGAAATCGTCATCGTCCAGCCGCCGTTCGTGCGCCGCTGGGTGACGACGCCCGGTCGCATCGTGGCGTTTGAGCGCACGCTGGCGAGCGCGGTCGAGGCGTCTTTCCTCCCCGACGCGCCGATCAATCACGGGTCGCATTGCCGCTTCTGTGCCGCCAAGCCGGTCTGTCCGGCGCTCACGGGCGAGGTCGAACGGGCGCAGCGGACGCAGATAAAGGGGCTTGACGCCGAGGCGATTGCGGCTAGCCTAGAGGTTTCCACTCTGCTGGAGTCCTGGATCAAAGAGGTCCGCGAAGTCGCGCAGACCATGCTCAAAAACGGCGTGCAAGTGCCGGGCTACAAGCTCGTCCCGAAGCGCGCCACACGGCAATGGGCCAATGAAGCCGAGGCGCTTGACGCCCTCGCGCAGCTGGTCCCGTCGCAGGAATTGACCGAGATGAAGTCTCCGGCACAGGTCGAGAAGGTGCTGAAAAAGCACAAGACCGCCATGCCGGAAGGGCTCATCGTCTCGGTCTCATCGGGTGACACCATCGCGCCGGAGAGTGATCCCCGGCCGGCGGCGATCACAATAGGTGCGGACATCCGCCGCGCCTTCTCTAAACTTAAGGTAAAGTAATGAACATCGTGAAATTCGGTAACGCCAACCTTCCCGCCGCCTCTGATCTTTCCGCCGCGCTCCGTAGGAACACCGAAGCCGTCGCGGGCGGCAGTGGTCAGATCATTCTCAAGATGGACCGTTCCGGCCATTGGGTCTACGGCGCGGATCAGACCGAAGTGGACCGCGACAGCCTCTGGGCCGTCAATCCCTTCTCGTTCGTTCACGGCTATATCGCCTGGGGTGAAGGCGAAGTTGCGGCGGAAAAGATGGTTTCGATCACCGAGCCGTTGCCGGAGGTTGACGTTGCGCCGCCGCAGGCGAAACGCGGCTGGGAGACGCAGATCGGCATGTTCGTGAAGTGCATTGAAGGTGACGACAACGGCATGGAAGCGCGCTATACGGTTACGTCGGTCGGCGGTCGTAAGGCCATGCACGCGCTGGCGATGCAAGTCGCGGATCAGCTTGACAAGGATCAAACGCATCCGGTTCCCGTCGTCAACCTGACGAGCGATTACTATCAGCACAAAGCCTACGGACGGGTCTACACGCCCGTCTTCGAAGTTCAGGAGTGGATCAGCCTCGACGGCGACGACGCCGCGCCTGTCGAGGAAACGCCGGCGCGTCGTCGTCGGGGCTAATGAGCGGGGGCTTCGGCCCCCGTTTCCTTCTGGGAGGGTTGAATGAAAGCCATCATTGTCACTTGCGACATAGCGGTCCCGGTCGCGGACGTTGAGTATATTGATCTGCCGGTGCGCGGGCACATGAGTTTCCCCGGCGCTCCGGCGTGCCCGATCTTCGAGGGGCTGGCCGGGCCGTTCTACGAGGGCGACGGACAAGTTCGTTACGAGTCGTGGTCCGCCATCAACCTGTTATCCGAATGACCATCTGGATAGACTTCGAGACGGCTTCGGAGTGCGACCTGAAGACCGCTGGCGTCTACAACTATGCAAGGCACCCGTCCACGCGGGTTCTTTGTATGGCCTACGCCATTGACGACGGCGACGTGCGCGTCTGGACGCCCGGCGAGGCCCTGCCGGCGTTCACGTCGCAGATTCGGGCGCATAACGCCGCCTTCGAGCGGCTCATCCTGCGGCACGTCCTGAAGCAGGACATTCCGCTGGAGCAGTTCTATTGCACGGCGGCGCAAGCGCGCTCCAACTGCGCGCCGGGCAGCCTTGAGGATGTCGGGCGCTTCGCTGGCGCGTCCATGCGCAAGGACCATCGGGGAGCGTATCTTGTCCGGCAATGCTGCATCCCGCCGTTCAAGACCGATCTACTGCCCGAATTGTTTGAGTATTGCGCCCAGGACGTGCGTGCCATGCGCGCCATCAGTCTCGGCCTGCGCGAGCTCACCGAGGAAGAACTGGCGGATTACCACGCCAACGAGCGCATCAATGATCGGGGCGTCCGCGTCGATCTGGACCTCTGCCGCGCTGCGCAACGCTACGCCGCCGAGGAATTGCGCGAAGTCACCGAGATGGTCGCGGATATAACGGGTGGGCTCAAGCCCCGCTCGCCGCGCCTGCGCGAATGGGTGTTCGCCAACGTCAGCGAAGTCGCACAGGAGTTAATGACCGGCAAGGAAGGCAAGCTATCGCTCGACAAGACCGTGCGCGGCAATCTGCTGGCGCTCGCCAACGAAGGGTCCAACCATGTTCAGCCGCATGTCGCGGACGTTATCCAGTGCGCGGACGATATTTGGGCGTCCAGCGTCGCCAAGTTCGCCCGGCTGGAGGGGCTGGCTGGTGACGACGGCCGTGTGCGCGGGGCTTTTGTGTTCGCTGGAGGGGCTGCTACAGGCCGCGCTTCGTCCTACGGCGCTCAGGTCCACAACTTCGCGCGCAAGTGCGCTGACGACCCCGAGGCTGTCCGCCGCGCCATGGTCCGGGGGCACGCCATCGTCCCGACTTACGGCAAGCGCGTCACCGACGTTCTCAAAGGTATGCTGCGCCCGGCGCTGATACCCGACGAGGGCAAGTCCTTCGTGGTATCCGACTGGTCCGCTATTGAGGGGCGGGTGAACCCTTGGCTGTCGGGGCGCGGCGATAGCAAGTTGCAGCAGTTCCGCGACCATCTTGACCCCTACATCGTCAACGCCGCCGCCACCTTCGCCACGACCTACGATTCGGTCACGGACGATCAGCGTCAAATCGGGAAGGTCCAAGAATTAGCATGTCTTTCAGAAGATACTTTGGTGTTGACGCTGTGCGGGGATAAGCCCATACAAGACGTGTTGCCGGGCGATTTCGTCTGGGATGGGGAACAATGGGTTATAACCGATGGACCAGTCTATAAGGGCGAAAGATACGTCGTTGACCATGACGGACTGTGCGCCACCCCGGATCATCTCGTGTGGGTTGAAGGGAAAGCGGACCCGGTTGAGTTCGGATGGGCCGCCGCCAACGGGTTGCCTTTGGTTCGACCGAGGGCACCGCGTGAAGCTCCAATATCCGAAGATTGCCAAGCGCCTATCGGCGGCCAAACAGCGATGCGAGAACCCAAATTCTCCGGGTTACGCCACTTACGGCGGGCGCTCGATAAAGTTCGAGTTCTCGTCAATCTTGGAGGCGTATGTTTGGGTGTTGGAGAACATCGGTCTTCCGCCATCCATGGATATGGAATTAGACCGGATAGACAACGCGAAAGGGTATGCGCCGGGGAATCTTCGTTGGTCTACGAAAGTGCAGAACCGTCGGCATACGTCGAAAACAGTCAACACGTCGGCCTTTCATCATTTCCGGCAGAAACACCCCGATATTCGCTACGCGGACAATACGTTGAAGAACCTTCTGTCGATGGGGCTGACCTTCGCGCAGATAGCAGAAAGGTGGGCGCGGCCAAGCTGCAAACCAAAAGGCGTGTATGGGACTTGCTCAACTGCGGACCCCTTCATCGCTTCACTGCACAAGAGCGATTAGTTCACAACTGTGGTTTCGGAGGCGGCGTCGGCGCTTTCGCCGCCATGGGCCGCGTCTACGGGCTGCGACTGCCCGAGCATGAGGCTCGGCGCATGGTCGCGGCGTGGCGGGGGGCCAACCCTTGGGCTCCCCTGTTCTGGTCCGAGTTGGAACTGGCTTATAACCGCGCCATGCACAACGTCGGAAAGCAGTTCACGGCGGGGCGGATCACCTATATGTTCGACGGGCAGCACCTCTGGTATGCGCTCCCGTCCGGGCGGGTGCTCTGCTACCCCCATGCGCGCTTCGAGAAGGGCCAAATCACCTATGCCAAAGCCGCCTGGAAGCCCGCCGCCGACGCCAAGCACTGGCCGCGTGCCAAGCTGTGGCACGGGCTAGCCTGCGAGAATGTCACACAGGCGACCGCCCATGACCTTCTGCGTGAGGCTGTGCGCCGTCTTGATGGCGTGGTCCTGCATGTTCACGATGAAATTGTGCTGGAAGCTGACGCGGCGGGCATGGCGAAGCTTCAGGAAGTGATGACGACGCCGCCGGCATGGGCGGACGGGCTTCCGCTGGAAGCAAAATCAAAGGTCATGGGAAGGTACGGAAAATGATTGATTTCCTTATGGGGCTCGCTGACGAAGGCGAGACAATGCTTTTCGTGCAGCAAAAGCCCGTGACGCGGGATGGCGTGCAGCAATTCCACCTGGACGGTTCGCCCAAGTATACCTATCCCGCGTTCAGACCCGGCAAGAAGGCGCTCAAGGGCGCGTATTACATAAACACCGGCATCTTCATCGAAGACCGGTTGGCGAAGAACTTCTCGGCGTCCAAGGATAACATCGAGTTCGTCGCCTTCATGGTGCTGGACGACATTGGCACCAAATCAAAGGTTCCACCTCTGGAACCGACGTGGAAGATGGAAACCAGCCCCAATAACTACCAGTGGGGCTATGTCTTCCGTGTGCAGCCCAACAAGGCTGCGTTCAGCGCCGCCATCATCGCCATAGCCAAGGCAGGCTTTACCGATAGAGGCGCAATCAACGCCGTCCGTAATGTCCGGCTGCCCGGCTCGGTCAATCTGAAGCCCGGCAACAATAACTTCGAAGCGCGGCTGGTCGAATTTCACGAAGACAGGGAGTTCACCCTTGATGGAATCTGCGAGGCACTGGGCGTTACGCCGGAAGAAGAAAGCGCACAAGCGCCGTCCATCCACGTCAAGGATTCGGGCGGCGATACGGTCTTGCAATGGCTGTCCGATGCAGGGCTTGTTCTTGAATCTGCTAACGCCAGTGGATGGGTGGGCGTTGTATGCCCAAATGCCGCCGAGCACTCTGACGGCCAACTAGGCGCGCGTTACCTCCCCTCGACGCGGGGCTTCTGCTGCTACCATGGGCATTGCCATGACCTCGACAGCCGCGCGTTCCTGCAATGGGTGTGCGACAACGGCGGCCCCCGCGTCGAACACGGGCTGCGAGACGACCTGACGGCCGGGATCATGGCCGAGGCGCTTGCCAAGATAAAGCCCACCGAGGCTTTCCCCGACCGGGCGTCCGAAGTGCTCGAACAGGTGAACCGCCGCGAGGCTGGCCGGCAGGATCGGGCGCAATGGTTCGAACGGTTCGCCTACACCATGTCAGACGACGCCTATTTCGACCTCGAGACGCGGCGGGAAATGCCTCGCGGCGTCTTTAACGCCGTGTTCCGGCATATCCAATGCAACAGCCGCCACAACGGCCGCCGTATCGAGGCGGCGATATGGTTTGACGAGCATCGCCAGGACGCGGGCGGCCGGGCGCTCGCCGGCATTACCTACGCGCCGGGCGAGACGGCCATCGTCGCCCGCGATGGGCTGGTCTACGGAAACAAGTGGATGGACGCCCGCCCGCCCGCCGGCACTGGCGACGTAACCCCATGGCTGGAACACGCGGAGCTCTTGATTCCCGATCCTGACGAGCGCCGCCACGTCCTGGACGCTATGGCGTTCAAGGTTCAGAATCCTCGCGTCAAGATCAATCACGCCATCTTGCACGGGGGCGACGAGGGCTGCGGCAAGGATACGCTTTGGGCTCCCTTCATTTGGTCCGTTTGCGGCCAGCACTTGCGCAATCGCGGGCTGGTCGATTCGGACGGGCTCTCTGGCCAGTGGGGCTACGCTCTCGAAAGCGAAATCCTGATCCTTAACGAGCTCCGCGAGCCCGAGGCGAAAGAGCGCCGGGCGCTCGCCAACAAGCTAAAGCCGCTTATCGCCGCGCCGCCCGAGACGATCACTGTGAACCGGAAGGGGCTCCACCCCTACGAGGCGCTTAATCGCCTGTTTGTCCTAGCGTTTACGAATGATCCTGTCCCGATCACGCTTCCCTCACAGGATCGGCGCTGGTTCTGCACTTGGTCGCACGCGCCTCGCATGGCTCCTGACGCCGCCGAAGCTCTCTGGCGCTGGTATACCTCCGGCGGTTATGAGGATATCGCCGGCTGGCTGCACGCGCGGGACGTGTCCGGCTTCAACCCGGCGGCCGCGCCCATGGAAACAGACTTCAAGCGCGCGATGATCGAGAACGGAATGAGCTCCGCCGAATCGGCGGTCCTGGATATGATCCGGCGCGGCGAGGGACCGTTCAGCGTCGGGGCAATCGGCGGGGCATGGTATAGGATCGAAACCGACGTGCAGGCCGCGTTGCCGATCGACGCGCCTAAGGTCTACCGCGCGGCCATCATGCACGCGCTCAAAGAGGCGGGCTGGCGCGACCTGGGGCGGCTTCATTCGGCCGCGCATAGCACCAAAAAACAGGTGTGGGCGTCGCCAACGCTTGCGAACGTCTCAAAGAGCGCCATCCGCGATATGATAGAGCCAGGAGCCACGGTCGTGGCCATGAAAAAAGCCCCGGCGGGTTAGCGCCGGGGCCAAAGTCGTGACAGGGAGGCTCAGCAGCAAGTGCCGAGTCCCATATAGAGCAAATCCAGACGCCTAACAACCTCTTGTTCCGTAAAGACAGGGTTACGGGGCGCCTGGGGTTCCAAAGTCTGCCAGAATTGCCACAGAGGCGCGTTTACCTCATAGGCCGGCGCGTTCCGTGGCATGTCAGGAATGACGCATTGCAGCGCCTCGTATTGTTCTTCAAATGTCATTGGTTCACCCCAGGATCGTTTCCAGCACCACGATTATAACCAGAACGATAATCCCGCTCATAGCGTTTCACCCCGCTCATTATCGTGGCGTGCGTCCGGTTCATTAGCTTCCCTATCTGTGGATAGGATGCGCCCGTCTGTCTCATTAACCAGTAGACGCGGAATCGGACTGCCAGCATATGCGGCCGCCGGTCGTGTTCCAGGAGGTGCGCCGGCCGCATCCCTGCTTCCCGCGCCTCGCGCGCTAGAATCTCTTGAATCGAGCTCACGTCTAACCCTCTCCGTAAATATGCCGCCATGGTCAACCATGGCTTGCAAAGCTTCATCCGATAGGCTTGCCAATAGGCTCACAACGTCTCCAGACATGCCGCAGCTATCCTTTCTGTCTCACGATACAGTGCCGCCTCGATCAGTTTGAAAAGAGGTTCAGAGGGGTCTAAGACGCGGCCAACGTCTATCGAACACACCCACAAGTCTTCGACATACCGGTCGAATATACCTATGTCGGGCTCCGGTTTTCCGACACTAAACTCGATTTCCGCCTCGCCGTAGGCGAACACGTCGCAGCCTTCTTGGAGGTGAAGTTCGTCAAAGATATATGTCGTTTTCATTCGTTTCCTCACAAGTTGGGACGAAATCCCAGTTAGGAATCCAGACGGATTGCGCGCCAAAATGCACGACTCGCGCGCGTTTCGCGCGTCTGCCGCCTATCGTCACATGGGACCATTCGACGCGGCCATCGCCAGACAGCGCCACGCCATCGCGCGCCGCAAGCCAACGAGCGTAGTCGATCGCCTGTCGCTCCTGGTCCAGCACTGGGCGGGGCGGATTCTTGTGCGCCCGTTTAACGCTTTTCAATAGACTCATTGACGTGCCTCGCAAGATACGGCCAGTCGGCCTGATCAAGATACGCAAGCGCCGCCGTTCTGGCGACGCCTGGGTTGGTTGTGTCCTTCACAATCGAGACGAAGGCGCTGTGAAGCGCCTCGGGGGTTGTCTCAACAGTCCAGTCGCGCCCTAGCAGGGAAAGAATGTAATGCGTCGCGTTCATGCCCAGTGCCTCCTGGCGAAAGCCGCGCCATATTCCTTGCGGAAGCGCGCGCGAAGCGCATGGCCGTCCAGGTCAGGACAATCTTCTCGCATCCGGTTCCAAAGCGCCGAGGCGCGGCGCGACCAGTCCCGCTCGCGCGTATCGTATAAAGCGCCGTCGCTCACGAATAGGTGCGTCATGATTCCCTCACATAGTCGCGGTAATCGTCCCGCGTGGCGCGGGAAACGAAGACCCCATGGCAATAGTTGCGCCGCGCGTGGGGTGGCGCGAGCGGCAAGGCATAGGGAAGCGTGAGGGAACGCTCGCGCCATGCGGCCGTCGCGACGGCCGATACTGCGCGCGCGTTTGCGCCAACGAATCCCGCTTCGCGATAGCATTCCGCTTCGTAGGCGATGGCGGCTCTCAACTCGCGCCGCGTTTTGACGTAAATCACGGCCGCGTTGTCCGGCATATAGCAGCCACGCGGGCCGCTGGAAATGTGGAAATATGGCATAGGCTTGTCCTTTACAGCCAAGAGGGAAGGGAATTATCGAGCTCGATGCGGCGCAATGGCATAATCAGGGCGTAGTGCGGAACGTCGATCGGCAACACCACGCGCGCCGGGTTGCCGCCGGCATGGTAGACGCGGAAAAGAGACTTGCCGCCCAGAGCAACGGAAAACTTGCGCAGCTTCTCTAGCAGAACGGCGTCAAATTGCGCCGCTTCCCCGCTAGCGGGCTCCCTTGGCAGGATGGCGCGCCAGTTAGGGTAGTTATCCGTCGCGTCATACTCGGCGCGGACGCCACCGCAGGCAATGACGCCCGCAACGGATAAATCGGCTTCACCTTTTTTGAATGGTTTTAGCGCGGTCGTCGGAACGAATTGCGGCGCGATGGCGTCGGCCGCGCCTAAATCGAGCGCAACCAATATGTGGCCATCCGTGGCAACGCCGACGGCGCGGTCGTCTTTGTGTTCGATGTGAATGCCGGCAATGTGCGGGCGATGTGAATCAGTTGAGGCGATGGCCGCCAAAGCTTTTAGGGTTTGCATGGGTAGAGCTCCTGATCAGAGGGAAGGCGTGGCGTAGAGCGTATTGCAAACGCGGCCCTTGGAATCGAGCAACGTCCAATGAAAATCGTCTCCGGTGGAATAGCGGGAAATGTTGCCGCGATGGCGTGCCCACATCTTGCGATAGGACGCGGGCAGGCACTCGGCGATGGCATCCGGGCAGGGCGTGCGGCCGTCCGCGTCCGCGATCATGCCAACGGCCGGAATCGTGCCGACGGGCCCCTTGGCTAGCCCCTTCACCAAGCGGGATAGACGGAGAGTGTAGCGCATAGGTAGAGCTCCTGATTAGAGAGGCGCGCGGCGCTAACCGCGCGCCAGAGAGTTAGCCGATGCAAGCGCCAAAGCGCGCGCGGTGGCGGGCAATCATTTCCAAAACGCGCGCGGCGGCCGCGCGAGTCTGCGGGTGGCCAGCGCCGTGGCGACGCGCGGTGGCGCGCGCCATGGCGGCGAAGTCGAGGATTAGAGCATGAGACTGGATAGCAGCGAGGTTGACCATGGTTAAGCTTCCTTCGTTGGTGACAAGGGTGATGATATCGATATTTACAGGCGTGTCAACTAATGTTTTGCAAGTTTTGGGTAGTTTGGGTTATTTTTGGGTAGAAGCGTGGCCCATAATAACCGGCGGGAATCGTTCGGTTTAGGGGCTGTTTGGGTAGTTTGGGTATATGATTCTGTATTGTAGAAAAAAGTAGTATATATTAGGAATGGCTAATATACCGTCGAGGCGGACGGACTTTTCCGGAGTGCCCAAATTGCCCAAATGACCCAAGATTGCCCGCCACCGGCCGCCCCACGCCCGCGCCGCCACGCCATCGGCTTGGGCAGTTTGGGCAAAAATAAAACCATTGCCCAAACTGCCCAAAGTGCCCAAGAGGCAAGATAGGAATAAATGCCTATCATGCCGCCTGGCGCGCGACGGCAGCTCCGCGTCGACCGGCGTCGACCGGCGTCGACCGATCCCGATCTCGATCTCGATCTCGATCTCGGCGTCGACCGATCCCGATCTCGATCTCGGCGTCGACCGATCCCGCTCCGCGCCTGTTTGCTAGTAGACCGGTCGGTCTATGCCTGTTTGCTAGTAGACCGGTCGGGCTATGCCAGCCTCCGGCCGTCGGCCGGCGGGGGAGCCCGGCCCTGGCGCTCGGGGGTAAAAATACGGAGGGGCCACAAGAAATTTTTTATTTTTAAAACGGTCAGAAAATGCGTTAATTAATCATGTCTTTTCACAGCCTCCCCTACGAGCCGCGCGATCTGAAAGCCACAGAGGCGCGTCTGACGCAGATATATGAGATGGCTAAACTGGGCCTGCGCGGAGACGCGCTGGCGTTCTCGCTGGACATGACGCCGGACGAATATCGGGCGCTGGTCAGCCGGGACCGAATGGCGCAGTATGCAGAGGATAGGGGGCGCGCAGAGGCCGAGGCCGAGATGTCCGGCGTTCTCCGCGCCGCCGCGCTGAACGGCGACACGAAGGCCGCGCTCGACATCTTGAAGCATACGCATGGCTGGGTCGCCAAGCAGGCGGTCAGCGTAGAGGTCAATCAGACAATCAGCATTACGGCGGCGCTCGAAGAAGCCAAGATGCGCGTCATAGAGGGTTCACTTGCAGACTCCCATATTTTCCCCGCAGGACGAACAGACGTTGATGGCGACGCTATGGAGCCGTCAGATAAAGGACGACCCGCTGGCGTTCGTGAGGCTGGCCTTCCCGTGGAGTAAGCCGGGAACGCCGCTGGAGCACTTCGAGGGGCCGCGCCACTGGCAGCGGGAGGTTCTGGCTGAACTGCGGGACCACATACAGCAGAACAACGGCCGGCTGGACTTCGAGACGTTCAGAATGGCGACGAGCTCCGGGCGCGGCATCGGCAAGTCCGCGCTCGTCTCATGGCTGGTCATCTGGATGCTGACGACCCGGATCGGCTCGACAACTATCGTGTCGGCCAACTCCGAGGCTCAGCTTCGGTCGGTGACATGGGCGGAAATCACCAAATGGCTCAGCATGGGGCTGAACAGCCACTGGTTTGAAGTCTCCGCAACGCGGGTGGCCCCGGCGAAATGGCTGACGGAACTGGTCGAGCGGGACTTGAAGCTGGGCACGCGCTACTGGGGCGTCGAGGGGCGTCTGTGGTCGGAGGAGAACCCGGACAGCTACGCGGGCGTCCATAACTTCGCGGGCGTCATGCTGGTCCTGGACGAGGCCAGCGGCATACCTGACTCCATCTGGAGCGTCGCGCAGGGGTTCTTTACCGAGAACACGCCAAATCGCTTCTGGATGGCCTTCAGCAACCCCCGGCGCAACTCGGGCTACTTCTATGAGTGTTTCAACTCCAAGCGGGCGTTCTGGCGCACCAAGACCGTGGACGCCAGGGGCGTCGAGGGCACGGACAAGAACGTCTACCAGCAGATCATAGACGAGTATGGGCCGGACAGCGTGCAGGCGCACGTCGAGGTCTATGGGGAGTTCCCCAACGCGGGAGACGACCAGTTCATCCCGGCGTCGCTGGTCAAGGACGCCACCGAGCGGCCCAAGTGGAACGATCAGACCGCGCCCATCGTCGTCGGCGTGGACCCGGCGCGGTTCGGGTCGGACGCTACCGTCATCGCGGTGCGGCAGGGGCGGGACATCATCGCCATACAGCGGCACCGGGGCGACGACACCATGACGGTCGTGGGGCATGTCATCGACGTAATACAGAGCTACAGCCCGGCGCTGGTCGTCATAGACGAGGGCGGGCTGGGCGCGGGCATCGTGGACCGGCTGAAGGAGCAGCGATACAAGATACGGGGCGTCAACTTCGGGTCACGCAGCAGCAAGCCGATCATGTATGGGAACAAGCGCGCTGAAATCTGGGGCGCGATGAAGGAGTGGCTGAAAACGGCGAGCATCCCCAACGACCGCTATCTGAAAGGCGACCTGACCGGGCCAATGGTCAAGCCGGACAGCAAGGGGGCCATCTTCCTGGAGAGCAAGAAGGACATGAAGGCCAGAGGGCTCGCCAGCCCCGACGCGGCGGACGCCATCGCGGTCACTTTCGCCTTCCCCGTCGCGCACCGAGAAGCGCGAATGGACACACGGTCAAGAATAAACTATAGTCCGGGCGGAAATCCTTCTAGCTGGATGGCGTCCTAGTGCCGTATAAAAATGCTGAAATACGCCGCCAAAAGGCTAGGCTTTATACGGCTGCTTACCGCGCGCGACGAAACGCAGACGCGTCTGCTCCCGCGCTCCGACCGACAAGGCGTTCAAAAGTCCGCTAAATCGAGGCAAAAGTGATTTATTCTCTGAATCCGTGAGGTGTATGTTTCATGTGTTCAAGAGAATGACAAATAGGACACAAAACTTCTAGATTAGACAGTTCATTATTGTTTCTATTTCGGTCTTTATGGTGAACACCTAATATACGAGGTTCGCTATCATACCCGCATCGCTCACATTTAATAAGAAGCTGACGTTTTTCCATATTTTTACGAACAGTTGTAAATGTGGGCTTCCAAACATCTTTAGCCGCCTTATTAATACAAGCCCGCGAGCAATATTTTCGTTTATGCGATGGAGAATCCATAAACTTTGTGCCGCAATGCGCGCAAGTATGTTCGACAGAACCTTTTCGGCTCATTGCTTTATGGTAGCATTTTGGGCTGCAATACTTGGCTTTGTTGGCCCTGCTTGCTATGTGCGTAAATTGAGTTCCACATTCTTCGCAAATCGTGGTAGTCTCTTGCCGCGCGTCCAATGCCTGACAGCTTCGGCTACAATAGATAGCCGTATCTTTTCGGTAATTCGCCACTGTAAACAAAGACTTACAATGTTTACAGGTAATTGTTACTCTTTCGCGGGAGCGAACCGTGCCCTTAGTCAAAAGCGCCTCCAAAAAAGCGTTTAGAGAAAACGTGCGAACAGAGATAAAAGAGGCTAAGAGACCTGTCAAGCAGGCCGTCGCCATCGCCTACTCGACCAAGCGGGCCGCAGCCGCCAAGAAGGGCAAATCTTGTGGCAAATGACGTTAAAGCCGCCGGGAAAGTAGCCTCTGGCGACGACGACACGCTGAGCACCATGCGGCACCGCCTGAAAATGGCGGTTTCGGCGTTTTCGGACAGCCGCGAAGACGAGCTTGACGACTTGCGTTTCATGGCGGGCAGCCCGGATAACGCCTGGCAATGGCCCGCCGACGTGCTGGCGACGCGCGGCGCGGTGCAGGGGCAGACGATCAATGCCCGGCCGTGCCTGACAATCAACAAGCTGCCCCAGCACGTCCGGCTGGTCACCAACGAGCAGCGGCAGAACCGGCCGCAAGGCAAGGTGATCCCCGCCGATGACCGAGCTGACGTTCAGGTGGCGGAAATCTTCAACGGCATCGTCCGGCATATTGAATATCTGTCCGACGCCGACGTGGCCTATGACACCGCCTGCGATAATCAAGTAACCTACGGTGAGGGTTACATTCGGATACTCACCGAATACTGTCGAGAAGACAGTTTCGACCAAGATTTGAAGATTGCTCGCGTCCGTAACAGCTTTAGCGTCTACATGGACCCCACGGTTCAAGACCCGTGCGGCTCCGACGCCGAATGGTGCTTCATTACGGAAGACATTAGCAAAGACGAATATGCGCGCCAGTTCCCCGACGCGCAGCCGATTTCGTCTATCCAGCAGATGGGCGTTGGCGATCAGTCGCTCAGCATGTGGCTGAACGAGGAAACCATCCGCATCGCGGAATATTTCTATATCGAGCACCGTTCCGCGACGCTGAACCTCTACCCGGACAACGTGACGGCTTTTGACGGTTCGCCGCAGGACAAGATGCTGCGGGGGCAGTTCGGCGGCCCGCTGCGCAGCCGTCAGGTGGACCGTAAACAGGTCAAGTGGATCAAAACTAACGGCTACGAGATTCTTGAAGAAAGAGACTGGGCCGGCAAATGGATTCCGGTCGTCCGCGTCGTTGGTAATGAGTTCGAAGTGGACGGCCAACTGTATCTGTCGGGGCTTGTGCGCAACGCCAAGGACGCGCAGCGCATGTATAACTACTGGGTGAGCCAGGAAGCCGAGATGCTGGCGCTGGCCCCCAAAGCGCCGTTTGTGGGCTATGGCGGGCAGTTTGAGGGCTACGAGAACCAGTGGAAGACGGCCAACGTCAACAACTGGCCCTATCTTGAGGTGAACCCGGACGTTACGGACGGCGCGGGTAGCCCGCTGCCGCTGCCGCAGCGCGCGGACCCGCCGCAAGCCCAGATGGGCCTGATACAGGCCAAGATGGGCGCGGCAGACGACATCAAGTCCACGACGGGGCAGTATGATAGCTCCATCGGCGCGGACTCTAACGAGCGCACGGGCCGGGCGATCCTCGCCCGCGAGCGCCAGGGCGACACCAGCACCTATCATTTCGTGGACAACCTCTCTCGCGCCATCCGGTATGTGACGCGGCAGTTGGTGGACCTCATTCCGAAGATTTACGACACCGAGCGCGTCGCGCGGATCATCGGAATTGACGGCGAAGTGGGCATGGTGAAGATCAATCCCGCCCAGCCGGAGCCGGTTCGCGTTCTGAAGGATCAGAACGGCATCGAACTGGAGAAGATTTATAACCCGACGATTGGCCTCTATGATGTCATGGTCACGACGGGGCCGGGCTACATGACCAAGCGTCAGGAAGCTCTCGACGCCATGCAGATGCTGCTCCAGTCCAATCCCGACCTGTGGAAGGTGGCTGGCGACCTGTTCATCCGCAACATGGACTGGCCGGGCGCGCAGGAGATGGCGGCGCGATTCGAGCGCGTTCTTGACCCGGCGGTCATCCAGAACACGGACGACTCCCCCGAGGCGCAGATCATGCGCGCTCAGATGGAGACGATGGCGAAAGAGATGGAAGCCACGACGGCTCAGATTCAGGCGCTTGTCCAGTCCTACGACATGCAGAAGCTGGCCATTGACGAGCAGAACAGCCAGATCAAGGCGTTTGAGGCCGAGACTAAGCGTATGCAGGCGTTCCAGAACAGCATGACGCCGGACCAGATTTCTGACATCGTGCAGGGCACAATAGCGGCGGCGCTGGATTCGGGCGACCTTATCGGCGGCGTTGAGGAACGTGGAGAGATGATGTGACCTGTGAAGTTTTTATAGGGCATCTCTTTCTTGCCCGAGACGTGGCGCATAGCTCGCACTTGAACACGCGGTCGTATGCCAAGCACAAGGCGCTGGGCAAGTTCTACGGCGACGTTATCGACCTCGCGGACACGTTCGCGGAGGCGTATATGGGCCGACACGGGATGATCGGGCCGATTGCCTTGCAGTCGGCCAAGAAGACCAGCAATATCGTGGACTTTCTCGAAGACTCTTTGAGGGACATCGAGGATTTGCGATATAAAGTCTGCGACAAGGACGACACCGCGTTGCAGAACATCATCGACGAAATAGTGGGGCTGTATCTCAGCACGCTCTACAAATTGAAGTTTCTGGGGTAAGCGACATGGGCCTGAAATCTACTACGCAATGCCTTGGCTATCAGCAGATTACCAGCCTGTCGTCTGCTACCGGGCTCACGGTCCCTGTCGGGGCTACCATGGCGGTCATCGCGCCGCTGACGCAGGGCGTCCGTTGGCGTGACGACGGCACGAATCCGACGGCAAGCGTTGGTATGCCTATCTCGGCGGGGGCATACTTCAATTATGACGGCGACCTCAAGAACATCAAGTTCATTGAGCAGACCGCTTCGGCAGAATTGAACGTGAGCTACTATGCTTAAAATTCGGAGTGGCGGACAGGTCATCTACGTCAACATGGCGCGCAGCTATGAGACTGGCGATGGCCCTTACGTCATCGGTCCCGCAGGCCCGTATGTGCCGCCGGTAAGCGGAGACAGCATCCTTCTTGAAGATGGGGTTAGCTTCCTTCTTCTCGAAAACGGCGTTGATAATCTCCTTCTGGAAGGCTCCGCGCCCGCAGTAACCACCGGCATCCTTTTGGAAGATGGAATTAGTTTCCTTCTTCTTGAAAACGGAACCGACATCTTGCTTCAGGAATAAGACGCCATGGCCAACACAGCTATTTCCAACCTCACGGCGAGCGCCGCCAATCTCGCCTCTACGGACCTCGTGCCTGTCGTGCAGACGGCTGGCGTTGGCCCGGTGAAAATGACCGGCACTCAGCTTGCCAGCGGCGTTCTTTATGCCAACGCCGGCCCTGCGCGTGTCGGCGCGTCTCTCGGGCAGTCTTTGGTGCAGCTTGCAGTGATGACGAGCAGCGACACGACGCTCACACTGTCAACCGGCACCACTACCGGCTTCCCTTCTCAGGGTTTGCTGTTCATCAGAAATAACACGCCCGCGAACAGCGAGATTGTGTCCTACACCGGCATCACGTCCACCACATTCACAGGCGTGACGCGCGGGCTTTATGGCACGACGGCCTCGTCTACCGGAGGCGTGACTAATTTCGCGCTGATTACTTCGATTGTCGCGTCCACCACGTCAACCGTCCCTGACCAGACGGTGCTGCACTGGCCTTACTATAATTACGTGCAGACCGTGTTTGGTCGTGTCAACAGGACGTTTGCGCTCGATGCTGGCGCTTCTGCCAGCGCGGCAAGCATTGTGTCGGAAGCCATCGGGACGACCAAAATCTGGTTCGGCGGGATTCAGTCGAACACGATCCCATCTATGGAAGGCAGTGGCTCTTCGGCATACATCAACGCTGGCGAGCTTGTCCTCCGTCCGGCAAACGCGGCAACGTCGGTCGTTCTGAACAACGTAAGCTCCGGTGTGCTGCGGCTTGATAACGCCCTTTTGCTAAACGGCATCCTGTTCGCCAATGTCCCCGGAACTCCGGTTTCTGGAATGCTTGTCAAAATCACTGACAGCTCGGTGACGACTGGCACGGTTGCGGGCGGCGGGGCCAACACCGTGCTTGCCGTATACAGGGGCTCTACGACGAATTGGCAAGTGCTGTTCGCGCTCTAATAAGGAAAACCCCAATGGGCTATTTTGAAATGTCTTCGAAGCGGAATGCGGACGCCAGTCCGCTCTCCGCTCGCGTCACGATTGCGGACGCGGACATTGATCGTATCACGGCGGCATATGCGGAAATCTACTTCCCGAATGGCGTCGAGGTCTCCCCCGGCGACCCGACCGCCGACCCGCCGATCCCGCCCGACGTCCGCCCGCCGACGGGGCAGGAAGTCTTTAACGCCGTGACTACCGGCGTCATCCAGAGCCTCGTTGCGAACACGCTCGGCGTCGAGAAATCCGACGCGGCGCGTGTGGCCCAGGACGCGGTTCCGCCGATCCCTGTTGCCCCGGCAGCAAAGGCGTAATATATTCAATGTCAACCGACTGGCCGGAAAGCTAGGTAGAGATGGAAAACGAACAGGCTGTAGCGGACATCAGCCCCGCGCCGGAACCGGAAGCCACGGCAGCGCCGGAAACCGCAGAGACGACGCCGGAAGAACAGCAACCGTCAAAGACGTTCACTCAGGATGAGTTGGACGCGATTGTCGGGAAGCGTCTTGCGAGAGAACAGCGTAAGTGGGAAAGAGAGCAGGCCCAGCGCCTGGCGGAATCGCGGGTAAAATCCGCGACACCTCCCGCAGACCCGAATGATTTTGAGACGGCTCACCAATACGCGGAAGCGTTGGCCGAGCAGAAGGCTCAAGAACTTCTGGCGAAGCGTGAGGCCGCCAAGCAGCAAGCCGCTATCGTAGACGCCTATCAGGAGTTGGAGGAATCCGCTCGGGACA
>Ga0208644_1001759_pt1 | contig 17864 bp, 23 predicted proteins | sample VirMetDEL_Nov_18_FD_184517 | JGI IMG/M metagenome (GOLD analysis project Ga0208644, IMG submission 184517) | Aqueous microbial communities from the Delaware River and Bay under freshwater to marine salinity gradient to study organic matter... | ecosystem: Environmental > Aquatic > Marine >... | reverse complement strand
GCAAGAGAATATTCAAAGACTTGCTCACTAAGAGAGACAGCATCTTGGCTACATAGAAAAACAGGAAGATACATATCACATGTCGGACTTAAAAAAAGACTTGCAAGAAATACAACCTCCGAAACCCAAGAAGATAATTCAAAAGAAAGCCAAGAAGTCAACACAACAGATTCTAGCTCGCAGTCGTAAGAAAGTTGCAAAGGCAGAACAATCTCTAAGATCTGCCAAACAGTCAGCAGAAAATATTAAAAATAAACTGTTAACTATAGATAAGTCTTTAAAAGGAAAAGAGACTCAACTACTTACGGAAGATCAAATCGAGAGTGCTCCTAAAAATATACAAGAGCACATAAATCAGCAAGAAGTGATCTTTAAACCTAACTCAGGTCCACAGACACAATTCCTTGCAGCTTCTGAAAGAGAAGTTTTTTATGGTGGAGCAAGAGGCGGTGGTAAATCATATGCGATGCTAGTAGATCCGCTTCGATACTGTTCCAAAGCTCAACACCGAGCACTCCTAATTAGAAGGACAATGCCAGAGTTAAGAGACTTAATTCAAAAGTCTCAGCTATTATACTCGAAAGCATTTCCTGGAGCAAAATGGAGAGAGCAAGAAAAAGAGTGGCGATTCCCATCAGGGGCAAAGATAGAGTTTGGTTACGCAGAAAACATGACGGATGTTTTAAGATACCAAGGTCAATCATACACATGGATAGGAATAGACGAACTTCCACAATATCCTTCGCCAGATATATATAACTTTTTAAGATCATCACTTAGAAGTGTAGATCCTGAAATACCAGTATACTTAAGAGCAACGGGTAATCCAGGTAACATTGGTTCACAATGGGTAAGAGAAATGTTTGTAGAACCAGCAGAACCCAATAGTGCTTTTGATGTAGGGATAGATACACCTAACGGTAAAAAATATATTACTCGTAGGTTTATTCCTGCTAAGCTACAAGACAATCCCTATCTAATGCAAACTGATGATTATTATATCATGCTTGCATCATTACCTGAAGTACAACGAAAACAATTTTTAGATGGAGATTGGGATGCATATGAAGATTCAGCTTTTCCAGAATTTAGTAAAACAACTCACGTGGTCGAACCTTTTGAGATACCTCGTAGTTGGTATAAATTTCGTGCTGCTGATTGGGGTTATAGTTCTCCTGCTTGTGTCCTTTGGTTTGCTATTGATTATGATAACAATATCTGGATCTATAGAGAATTGTATACCAAAAAGGTTACAGCAGATTATTTCGCACGACAAGTCCTTAATTTAGAAAAAGGTGAGTATATACACTACGGTGTATTAGATGTTAGTACATGGGCTAAGAGAGGTGATGTTGGTCCTAGTATTGCAGAGACAATGATACAACAAGGTTGTAGATGGAGACCATCAGATAGATCTCCAAAGAGTAGAATTAATGGTAAGTTAGAAGTTCACAAGAGATTACGAGTAGGTGAAGATAAAGTACCAGGTATAAGAATTTTTAAAAATTGTAGAAATTTAATTAGAACTTTAGGGACATTACCTACCGATGATAAGAATCCTGAAGATGTTGATACAAATGCAGAAGATCATGCATACGATGCATTAAGATATGGATGTATGAGTAGACCTACACATCCTAAATATGCAGCAAGATTTAGATTGTCATCAGTTCAAGATAGCTATCATATGGTAGATAATAAATTTGGATACTAATGCCACTAAATAAAAAAGGTAAAAAAATTAAAAAGGCAATGGTAAAACAGTATGGCAAGAAAAAAGGCCAGTCTGTTTTCTATGCTATGGAAAATTCTGGAAAATTAAAAGGTGTCAAAAAAAAGAAAAATACCAGAAATAAATAAAAAAGATTTCCCCTATCCCTTAGTAAGGATTTATTGGGAAGACATTATTGGTGAAACTAATTGGACTGATCTAATTGATATCAAAAAATCTAAAACAGCAATATGCTGTAGTGTTGGGTGGCTGATAAATGAAAATTCAACAACAACAGTTGTAATGGCAGATTTTAGTTTTGAAGATAATGGAGATATAAAACAAGGCGGTGGTTATACAACCATACCTACCAAGAATGTTTTAGCAATAAAAAAACTTAAATTATAGGAGACAACATGGAAACTAAATTTGATCCAAAAGCAAAAGTTAAGCAAGGTCAATTAAGTGATGGTCCTGATGGCAAACAGCCAAACAGGGAACATACTAATATTGACTTTTCTCAACATGCACCTAAGAAGTATCAAGAGTTTGAATATGATCCAAATGTTCCAAGTAAACCTGGAGCAGAGCATGTTCAAGAGTCATTGTTTAAAATGGCTGATGAAAAGGATTACTAATTATGGATAATAATAAACTAGGAAAAGATAGTAATTTTATACCTGAAGTTATTGCTGGAGTAAAAGAAGCTCATAGCATGGTTATGGATAAATATAAAACAAAAGTTAAAAAAGTTATATCTGGAGTAAAAAGTACTTTTAAAAATAAAAAGTATGGTGAAACAGATTTATTAAACGGAGGAAAATAACATGATGCAAAGATACAAACAAGGGGAACTTGCACCTGATGCACCTAAAAGACCAAATGAACCTATGGCGATAGATCCTAATTCAAAAGTGAATCAAGGAGCTACAAGTGGTGATGGTAATGATGCTAAAGGTAAATCAAAATCAAAAGTAGACCCAGCGATCTTTAGAATGGCTGAAGAAAGAGATTACTAATCTAAATGGAAGAAGATAAAACTAAAAATGGCGGCTATGAAGCTGAGGGTAATCCTCTTGTCGGTTTTGTAAGAAGTAGATTTCAACAAGCTGAAACATCTAAAATATACGATGAAAAAAGATGGCTAAAGGCTTACAGAAATTATAGAGGTATATATGGACCTGAAATGGCTTTTCGTGAAAATGAAAGGTCTAGAGTTTTTGTTAAAATAACAAAGACTAAAGTATTAGCTTCATTTGGTCAAATTATAGAAGTTTTATTTTCACAAGGTAAATTTCCATTAGGAGTTACTCCAACTTCTATGCCAGAAGATATTGCTGAAAAAGCACATCTTGATCCACAGCAACAACAACAAATGCAAAGTCCTTATGGATTTAATGGTGATGGAAGAAATATAGAACCTGGTACAACAGCTAATGATTTAATGAAAACATTAGCACAAGATTATAATAATTTAGGATTTACTGAAGGACCTGCATCACAAGGTCAACCTCAAATAGAACCAGCAAGAAAAGCTGCTGAGGCAATGCAAAAATTATTACATGATCAACTTGAAGAAAGTAAAGCTATTACAATTATGCGTCATGTATTTTTTGAAATGGCATTACTGGGTACAGGAATTTTAAAAGGACCATTTACAGATTTAAAAGAATATAATTATTTTGATGTAGCAGAAGATGAAAAAGGTAATAAGGTAAATGTTAATGTTAAAAAATTAAAAACAATACCATCAATAGAAGCAGTATCTTGTTGGGATTTTTATCCAGATCCAAATGCAACAAATATGAATGATTGTGATTATGTTATTCAAAGACATTCTTATAATAAACAACAGTTTCAAGATTTAATGGATAAACCTATGTTTAATGCTCAGGCAGTACAAGAGTGTTTAGAAATGGGTCCTAATTATCAAACAAGAGGTTTTGAATCATCTCTTTATGATAGAGAAAATATACAGACAATATATAAAAATAGATTTGAAGTTTTAGAATATTGGGGTATTGTAGATAAACAAACTGCAGACGAGTGTGGTTTAGAGTATGAAGGAACAGGTGATGTAATATCTGTTAATGTATGGATATGTGGTAATAAAGTTTTAAGGATGGTAGAGAATCCATTTACACCAAATAGAATACCATACTTAGTATGTCCATATGAATTAAATCCTTATCAATTTTTTGGTGTAGGTATTCCTGAAAATATGGAAGACTCACAGCTAGTTATGAATGGTCATGCAAGAATGGCTATTGATAACTTAGCACTAGCTGGTAATTTAGTATTTGATGTTGATGAAACAATGCTAGTACCAGGTCAGGATATGAAAGTATTTCCTGGTAAAATATTTAGAAGACAAAGTGGTCAAACAGGACAAGCTATACATGGAGTTAAGTTTCCTAATACAGCTTATGAAAATTTACAAATGTTTGACAAGTTTAGACAGATTGCAGATGAAGCAACTGGTATTCCATCATATTCACATGGAGCAACAGGTGTACAGTCTACAACAAGAACTGCATCAGGCATGTCAATGCTTATGGGTGCAGCAGCATTAAGTATTAAAACAGTTATCAAGAACATTGATGATTATTTATTAAAGCCCCTAGGACAATCTTTATTTTATTGGAACATGCAATTTAATGAAGATGCTCCGCAAATAAAAGGTGATCTAGAAATCAAAGCACAAGGAACTTCTTCTCTAATGCAGAAAGAAGTTAGATCTCAAAGATTAATGACATTTATGCAAACAGCAGCTAATCCTGCACTTGCACCATTTGTCAGATGGCATACATGTTTAACTGAAATAGCTAAATCTTTAGATATTGATCCAGATCAATTAATCAACGATCCAGAAAAAGCTGCGATCTATGCAAAAATAATGGGGATGGCAAATGGAAATCAAAACAATACAACCGCTACTGGAGGACAAGGTGAAATGGGACAGACTGGCCCAATACCTACAGGAGCTTCGCCAACAGATCCAACAGGAGTTGGAGGTGGCAACATCGGAACAGGTGATGTACCGATGCCAGGGGAAGCTGGCTTTAGTGCGGCAAATACTCAACCTAGAAGAAGCGAACAAACGGAATAAATTAAATGGCTAAATTTGATCCAAGTAGAGTAACTGGTGGTACAATAGAACTTGTAAGAAATACTGATGGATCTTACAAATCACAAGTTACTGGCTTTAATCAAATAGCAAGTTTAAACTTACCTGAGATTACAACTACAGCTGCTACGACTACTTCAGATGCAACAACAACTGCAGCAGAAAAAGCTCAGGAAAATTTAGAAACACAAACATCAACAGCATTTAAAATGCCAACTGCTATGCAGCAAGATACTCAAACAGATTTTTCTGGTGATATGACAAAAGAAGCTGCACAAACAAGTAAATTATTAACTGAAACATTTGATGAACCAGTTGAAATTAAAAGTCCAACTGCACCTTTATATGATGATTTTCCTGAAGAGCAAGCAACAACTCAAGTAAATCAACCTGAGTTAGGAGACCCATCACCAGTTGAAAATATTTTAAATGAAGCAAAAGTTAAAGAAGATGATACAACTATAACTTTGTCAAAAGCTAGAATAAGAGGACCAAGAGATTTAGGAACAACTCAAACAAGAACAGCTCGTACACCACAAGGTTTTGATCCACTAGGAGCATTTAGCCCTAGACAAGAGAGAGACCAAAGATTTCAAGATGATGCAGGTATGCCTGAACCAGCTTTAACTGATTATCCAGATTTAGGACCAGCATTAGGAATTACTACAGATACACAACCATCAGCAACAAGAGAAGCAAAAGAAAGAGATTTTGCTAGTGGAACATTAGGTATTAGTACAAGAGAAGCAAAAGAAAGAGATTTTGCTAGTGGAACTATAGAACCAGTAAAAAGATCATCATTACAAACTTTTGCAACATCAGTTAAAGAAACTTTTAAAGATATAACAATACCTTCAGTTGTTGGGACTGTATTAAGAACAGTTGCTCCACCTGAAACATCTGTTCAATCACATGCTAAAAAATATTTTAATGTGGGAAGTGATGGTATGAGAATAGCTGGTAATCCAACTACAGATTTATATGCAGGATTTAATAGAGTCTCAGCTTTTGGTAATTTAGAAAAAGCTGGAGAAAAAAGAATTGAAACAAGAGAAAAAACTATAGAAAGAAAAGGGTATGGTCCTGGAGATAAATTTTATGATGATACTCAAAATATGAAAAATCAACAAGATGATTACAAATCATCAAATGCAGCAGCTAAATCTAGAGATTCGGCAGTTAAACAAGAAGCAGCTAACAGAGATGCAGCTAGAGGTGGTAGTGATGATAGTGGTAGTAGTAAAATAGTTTGTACAGCTATGTATAAAACTACAGGTTTAGAAGAATGGAAAAAACATATTAGAGTTTGGCAAATATTTGAAAGAAAATATTTAACACCATATCACGAAAAAGGTTATCACATATTATTTAAACCTTTTGTAAAAGGAATGCACAAAAGTAATATTATAAAAGCATTAGGTGCACATGTTGCAAAACACAGAACACAAGATTTAAAACATATTATGTTTAATAGTAAACCTTCTTGGATAGGTAGAGTATACAGAAAAATATTAGAACCAATATGTTATTTAGTAGGTAGATTATGGCGATAACTGATATGAAAGGAACTGTTGCAACAACAACTGGTTTAATGAATGAAAAACCAGCAGCACCAAAAGTTCCTAATATGTCTAAAATGAAAATGCCAACTAATAGAGAAGTTAGATCTACAGAAAGACCAGTTAGAACTGTAGCTCAACCTAAACAAGTTACAGCTGATTTAACACAAAAAATTGAAGGATTAACCGATGAAGATAAAGCTACACTAGGTATAGTTCTATCTCCATCTGTTAGTAAAGTCATTAGTAAGATTGCACCAGAAGTAAAACCACTTTTGGATCAATTTACTAAGGATGAAGAAAATGTTGTACTACCAGTTTCATTAGTAAAAAATTTTGCTAATAGAAAATATGGTGGACAAACTGAACAAGATTCATTAAAAAGTTTTATTAATGATCTTGCAGGACAGATGGAAACACAACAAACAAATGTGCCACCTGATAATCAAATGGTTGCTCAGAGTAATACTCCTGAACAACCTGAATCTGGTATGGATTTTAATTCTATAGATTCTGATGTCAGCCCACAAAATATGGAAACAGTTTAGAGCTACCCTTATCCATAAGGCACTCAACCTAAGAGGTAAAAATAATGGAAGAAGAAAAAAAAGTTTCTGAAGAAACTAAAGTTAAAATGCCTAATCCAAATCCTTATAAAAAGGATAGAGGAGAAGATGATGCTGAAGTAGAAGCATTTGCTAAAGGTGAATTATCTAAGTTTCATAGGGAACAACAACAAAACAAAGCAGAAGCAGCAACCGAGCAGAAGGACACCGATGCATCTGAAGAGACTGCAGAACCTAAAGATCAAAAGGCTACTCCTATCGCTGAACGCCCTGCAAAAGCTGAAGATCGTGTTTTTAAGAAACGTTATGACGATCTTAAAAGACACTATGATTCTACTATAAATAAACACAAGGAAGAAGTTAATTCTTTGCGTTCTCAATTAGAATCAAGTACTACACAATTTGTGCCACCTAAATCTAAAGAAGAGTTAGAGGCATGGAGAAAAGAGTACCCCGATGTTTATGATATGGTTGAAACTATAGCTATAAACAAAGCTACTACTCAAACTGCAGAAATTGAAGATAAATATAAAAATCTTCAACTCCAGCAAGAACAAATTGCAAAAGAAAAAGCAGAAGTAGAACTTTTAAAATTGCATCCTGACTTTACTGAAATTAGATCGCAAGATTCATTTCATGAATGGGCTGCAAATCAAGATCCAACTATTCAAGGTTGGTTGTATGAAAATACATCTAATGCTAAGTTAGCTGCTAGGGCTATTGATCTATATAAAATGGACAGTGGTCAAAGTAAACTAACTAAAAAAGAAGAGAAGGATGTTAAAAAAGAAGCTGCTAAAGCAATTTCTAAAACAAGAAAAAGTACTGAGTCCGATATTCCTAAAAAGAAAGTTTGGACAGCTAGTGAGATTTCAAGATTGAAACCTCATGAATTTGAGAAGCATGAAAAAGATATTGACCTTGCTCGTTTAGAAGGTAGGATTGAACAACGTTAAACAATCTAACTAAACAATAAGGAGAAGCATATGGCTTTTACAAATGCTAGTGGATACAATAACCTTTCTCAAGGTAATTTTACTCCACAAATCTTTAGTCAGAAAGTTCAAAAATTCTTCAGAAGAGCATCAGTGGTAGAGGATATTACTAACACTGATTACGCTGGAGAAATTGAAAACTTTGGTGACACAGTAAAGATAATAAAAGAGCCTACAATCACAGTCAGAGATTATGCTAGAGGTCAAACAGTTGATACACAAATATTAGCTGATGACCAAATAACTATGACAGTTGATCAAGGTTCATACTTTGCTTTTAAAGTAGATGATATTGAAGAAAGACAATCTCATGTTAACTTTGAAGCTCTTGCAACCTCTTCAGGTGCATATTCATTAAAGAAAAACTATGACTACAATGTATTGAAGTTTATCTACGATAACGCTTCTACATCTGCTAGTGACACAGGAACTGATGGTTCACCAATTGATGGTGACGCAGCAACTGACACTTTAGCAGAAGTTGTATCAGCAGCTAAAAAAGTTTTAGACAAAAATGATGTGCCAGAAGAAAATAGATGGCTAGTTGCACCACCTGAATTTTTTGAGCAATTAAGAAAAACAGGTGCTAAACTTTCTGACCAATCAGTAATGGCTGATGGTGGAGTATCACAAATCAGAAACGGTAAAGTTACAGACAGACCGTTATTTGGTTTTAACATGTACTCAACAAATGCTATTGCTGTGTCTAGTGGAAGTGCTGCAAATCATACATTCGGTTCAGCTGGATCAAATGAATTTGCGTTCTTATACGGACACATGTCAGGAATTGCAACAGTAAATCACATTGCAAAAACTGAATTAATCAGAGACCCTGATTCATTCGCAGACGTAGTCAGAGGCTTACACGTTTTTGGAAGAAAAATTCTTAGAAGCGAAGCAGTAAGATCTGGCGTAATAACAATAGGTTAATTAGGAGGATTATAGAATACTATGGCTACATATGACTTAACAGCAGCAGGTGGTACTACTGGACATCCGTCTAATGGTAGAACACCTTATTTAGTTGAAAATACAATTGACGTAGCGGCAATCAATGGTGACTCTGGAGCAGCAGCAAATGATGTTCTTAGAGTTCTTGACATCCCTGGAGAAACTTTAATCATGGAAGCTGGAATCGAGGTAATCACTGCATTATCTTCTTCAGTAACTCTTGATTTAGGTATCACAGGTGGTGACGTTGACAGATACGTTGATGGAGATACTAACGCTACAGGATTCTCTGCACCAACAGCTACAGCTAGAACTATAGTTGCAAGTGCAGATACTTTAGACGTATTAGTACTATCAGCAAATGCAACAGCGGGTAAAATCCGTGTATTTGCAGTACTTTGTGACGTATCAGGTATTGATGAAACTGACAGAAATACAAGTACTCAGCAAGACACAGCTGTGTAATTTGTATAATTTTAAGGGGGGCTATATGTCCCCCTTATTACACTACCCCTTATAATATATAGGAGATTTATGGCATTATATGATTTAACAAAAAAAACTAGAGCAAGTACAGGACAAAAAGTTACAAGGTTAGGTCCACCTGATAATACTATGAGGGTTATTAGATTAGAACAAAGAATTAATAATCAAGAAGAAAAACTTAATAAAATATTAGAGTTATTACAGAATGGCAACAACCTACTTAACGTTAGCAAATAGTGTACTTAGAGAATTAAACGAAACAGAGTTAACCTCTAGTACGTTTAGTTCAAGTCGAGGTATACAAACTGCAGTAAAAGATTTTATTAATAAGGGTATTCATGATATTTATAATGAAACAGGTGAAATACCTTTATTATATTCTAGAACTACACAAGATTTAACTATAGGAACTAATGAATATACATTTCCTGCTGATTTTAGAAAAGCAGATATGGATTCATTTTCATTAAGACCAAAAGAATTAGTAACTAATGGTGAATTTACATCTAATATAAATAGCTGGACAACTGGAGATGGATCACCATCATATACATCAAGTGGTAATGGTAGATTAAATTTAAATAGTGCAGCAGCTTATCAAGCTATTAACACTACAGTAAATAAAACTTATAGATTACAAGTTAGAGTTTTAAGTCCAAATAGTTCTAGCACTGCATTAATTGTAAGAGTTGGAACATCAGCAGGTGGAACACAAAATTTAAATACAACAAAAGCAGTAACTAATTTTAGAGAAGGTGATATATTACAAACAACATTTACTGCAACAGCACAAACTTCTTATATATACTTAGAAGCATCTGGTGTTCAATTAGATGTTGACTATGTTAGAATATCTAGAAGTGATATTGCAACTAGAAAATTATCATACATAACATATGATAGTTATTTACAAAATCATAAACCAACTGATGATACAAATAATGAAGGTAATTATTCTGTGCCATTAAGAGTTTATATTTTGCCAGATCATTCTGCATTTGGAATAAGTCCAAGGCCAAATACAAATGAATACACAGTAAGTTTTGATTATTATACAACACATACAGATTTGTCTGCTCACGGTGATAATATGAGTTTACCTGACAGATTTAGAACTTTGATAGTAGATAGAGCTAAATACTATACATACATGTTAAGATCAGATCCACAACATGCACAATTAGCTGATAGAGACTTTCAAAGAAAACTTAGATTATTAAAAGTAGATTATGCAACTAAAAATGATTATATGAGAACTGATGTAATTGGTGAAAGTATTGCAACAAACATAGGAGGCAGAGTTAGTTAATGGCTATTAAAAAAGATACAGATAAAGTAATAGAAGAAAAAAATGGAATGAATGTCACTGATAATATGAATGGTGATGTAATGGCTGATGAAAAGTTAGAAGCTGGAATAAAGTTTAGAGACTTTAAAAATATGCCTGGAACAACTATAACAGAAAAATTAAAAAAAGCTGGTGTAAAAAATATTCCAAAAACTTTAACTTTACAAAAAGCAATAGAATTATTAAATAAAAAAAGAGCTAATTAATTAAATGCCAACAACAGATTTAATATCCCCATTTGTTGTAAGTTGTGCTGGTGGTTTAACATTGAACAAAGACGTGTTCTCTATGCAACCAGGTGAAGCATTAATTTTACAAAACTTTGAACCCGATATTAAGGGTGGATATAGACGTGTTAGTGGTACAGCTCAATATAATAGTACAATTATTCCTGAAGGATCTAGTAATTCTAGTTTAACAGTTGATTGTTCAATTATATTTAATGGGCAGATAATTGTAGCTAGAGGTGGTGACATACACAGAGGAACTACATCTGGAAGTTGGACAAGTTTAACTACTGGACTTGGAACTTCTACTAGAGCCTATGATTTTGAAAAGTTTAATTTTAATGGAACTGATAAACTAGTTATTGCAACAGGGCACTCAGCTGCACAAATAATAAATTCTAGTTTTGCTGTAGATGCTGTAAATGGTTCTGATGGTGGTACAGCTCCTACTAATCCTAAGTTTGTAAAAGCATTTCAAAATCACATGTTTTATGCTGGTGCAACTAATTCACAAGAAGTTATATTTACTGCACCATTTGCTGAAGATGATTTTAGGACTGCACAAGGTGGGGGATCATTTAAAGTTGACTCTACAGTTGTTGGATTAAAAGTATTTAGAAATGAATTAATTATATTCTGCGAAGATAGAATATATAAATTAACAGGAACATCATCTAGTACATTTGCTGTACAAGAAGTTACAAGAAACATTGGATGTAGAGATGGTGGCAGTATTCAAGAGATTGGTGGTGACGTTATATTTTTAGCACCCGATGGATTAAGAACTATTGCAGGTACGGCAAGAATTGGTGACGTTGAACTTGGTTCTATCTCTAGGCAAATACAGTCTAGAATTGATGAAGTAACATTAGATAGAATATCTTCTGTAGTTATTAGAGGTAAATCTCAATACAGATTATTTTATCCAGTAGATGCTACAGGGCAATTATCATCAAAAGGAATTATAGGTGTATTAAAAAATAATCCTAATACAGGATCAATAGGATTTGAGTATGCAGATATGGTAGGTATTAAACCAGCTTGTACAGATTCAGATTTTATTAGCAGTGTTGAAACACAAGTATTTGGTGGATATGATGGTTTTATTTATAAAATGGAAACAGGAAATACTTTTGCAACAGGTGCAACTACAACAACAATACAAGCAGTATATAGATCTCCAGATATGGTAATGGGAGATCCTGGTCTAAGAAAATATATGCAAAGAGTTAATTTAAACTATGAAGGTGAAGGAACTTCTATTGATGCAAATTTAGCTCTTAGGTATGATTACGATGATCAAAATACACCACAACCAACAAAAATAGCATTACCTAGTGTAGGTGGTGCTGGACAATATGGAGCAGCAAAATATGGTAGTTCACTATATGATGCATCAGGTGTTCCATTAGTAAGACAATCAGTAGAAGGTTCAGGATTTGCAGTAGCATTACAGATTGATGATCAAAATAGTGCAGACTCATTTTCAGTTAAAGGCTTTCAATTAGAATTTACTCCAGGAGGGAGAAGATAATGGCAGGCTATTCAGCAAGACAATCCAGTTTTACAACAGGTGATACTATCACCGCAGCTCATTCTAATGATGAGTTTAACCAAGTACTAGCTGCATTTAATGCAACTACAGGACACACGCATGATGGAACTGCGGGTGAAGGTGGTCCTATTGGATCTATCAGAGATGCTGATAGTTTAAATAAAGTATTAGTTGATTCAACTAATAATCATTTAGAATTTTATGTTGAAGTATCATCTTCAGCAGTACAACAATTAAGAATACAAGATGGTGCTATTGTACCTATAACAGATAATGATATTGACTTAGGAACTTCTTCTCTTGAATTTAAAGATTTATTTATAGATGGCACAGCAAATATTGATACATTAAGTTTAGATGGCACAGCTATTACGGCAACAGGTGCAGAAATTAATTTAATAGATGGTGGAGCTACAGTTGGAACTACAGCAATAGCTGATGGTGATGGTATTATTCACAATGATGGTGGCACAATGCGAGTTACAAGTGCTACGACATTTAAAACATATTTTCAAACTGGTGTTACAGCAGCAGCTATAGCAGCAGATGATATTTCAGCAGGTGATGCAGCAGTTAATCTTACAACAAGTTCAGGTAGTATTACTATTGATGCAGCTGCAAATGATACAGATATTATATTTAAAGGAACTGATAATAGTTCTGATATTACTATGCTTACTCTTGATGGTAGTGAAGCAGGTAAAGCAACATTTAATAGTGATGTAGTTGTTGGTGGAGATCTTACAGTAACAGGTGATGATATTGTTATGGGAACTAACACTGCAGGTAATTTATTAATTGCAGATGGTACAAATTTTAATTCAATAGCAGTAGGTTCATTATCAGAAATATCTACAGTTGCTAATGATGATGTATTCTTAGCAGTAGATACTTCAGGTGGTGGTCTTAAAAAAATAGCTAGATCAGCAGTAGTTGCAGGACTTGCTACATCAGGTGCAATATCAAATGTAGTAGAAGACTCTACACCACAATTAGGTGGTAATCTTGATATGAATGGTCAAGATATTGTTACTACATCAAATGCAGATATAGAATTAGCACCAAATGGCACAGGGCATGTGACTGTTAAAGGTAATACTAATCCAGGTTCTATTCAATTTAATTGTGAATCTAACTCGCATGGTCAGATAGTTAAATCACAACCACACAGTGCTAGTGTTACAAATGTATTAACACTACCTGCAGGTAGTAACCAAGAGATTGTAGGTGCATCGGCTACACAAACTTTAACTAATAAAACATTAACTACACCTGTAATATCAAGCATTTCTAATACAGGAACTATTACATTGCCTACATCTACAGACACATTAGTAGGTAGAGCAACTACAGATACTCTTACAAATAAATCAATAAATTCTGATAATAACACAATTACAAACATTGTAAATGCTGATATTAAATCTAGTGCAGCTATAGCAGATACTAAACTTAATACAATTAGCACAGCTAATAAAGTATCATTAACTGCAGTAGACGTAGATGGTGGCACAGATATAGGTGCAGATTTAACTACATCAGATTTAATTATAGTCGATGATGGTGCAGGCGGTACAAATAGAAAAGCTGCATTATCTAGACTTACAACTTTTATGACAGGTCAAGGGTTTAGTACAGACGACCCAACAGCTTTAGCCATCGCACTTGGCTAAAATAAACATTGACTTTTTTAAAAATAACGATATAATATATAGGTAAATAGGAGGAGTAAATAAATGGCAAATACGTTTAAGGCAATCAACTTCGCAGCAGAACCAGCATCAGCTGGAACACCTTATGTGATGTATACAACAGCTGGAAGTACGACTACAGTAGTTCTAGGTCTTGTATTGGCTAACATTCATACAACAGCAGTAACAGCTGAAGTAGAACACGTTAGTACAACATCAAATAGAGGTGGAGCAAACAATGTTGCTAATGGTACATCATTCTTAGTTAAAGATGTAACTATTCCAACAGGAAGCTCATTAGAAGTTTTATCAGGTTCTAAAGTAATTTTAGAAGCTGGAGACAAAATTCAAATAGATTGTTCAGTAGCTGATAAGATTTCAGGCACATTATCAGTAATGGAAATCACATAATAATTAGGAGTTAAAACACATGGGATATATAGGTAAAAAACCAACAGATGCACCATTAACTGCAAGTGATGTTACAGATGGAATTATATCTAATGCAAAGTTAGCACAAGATATTATTTCTGCTGAAACTGCTTTAGCTGCTGAACCAGCTGATACAGATGAGTTTATTTTATCTGATGCTGGAACTCTTAAAAGAATAGACTACTCACTTATTAAAGGTGGTGGACAATGGGAATTTATTTCTGAACTAACAGGTTCTTCATCAACTTCGGCACTAGATTTTACAACCTTATCTACTGACTATAAAGATTTTTGTTTTTCAATGCAAAATATGCATCCTGAAAGTGATAATGTAAGAGTATATATGAGAGTATTTACTGGCAGTGGTGGATCACAGGCAATTGATAGTGGTGGTAATTACGGATATGCTGGAATAGTAAGATTTGATAGCACAACCACTGGTAATGGTGATGCACAAAATCAAATATATATTACTGACGTAGTAGGAAATGCCGCTACGGAAAATGCGGCTGGAGAAGTTTTTTTATACAATCCACACGGAACAACATTTCATAAACTTATAAAATCACATTCTGTTACTATGAGAAATGATGATGATGTAGGTATTGGTAATTACGCTGGTAAATATGTATCAACCACTGCGGTTACTGGTGTTAGATTTTATTTTTCTGCTGGTGAAATAAGTGGCAAAATAGCAATGTACGGCAGAAAACGATCATAGGAGATAAATTATGGCATATATAGGAAAACAACCAGTAGTAGGAAACTTTCAAAAGTGTGATGCAATATCGGTTGTTAATGGTCAAGCAGCATACACATTACAAGTAAGCGGAACTAATGTCGTTCCTGAAAGCGTTAATCATATGCTTGTATCTCTTAATGGTATTCTTCAAGCACCAACAGACTCATTTACTGTATCAGGTTCAACATTAACTTTTGCTTCTAACCTAGCAACAGGTGATGTTATAGACTTTGTTATTCTTTTAGGTAACGTATTAGATTTAGGAGTGCCATCAGATGGAACAGTTACTCATGCTAAATTTGCTTCAAATACAGGTGGTGTAGTTGATTGGCAAGCTGTAATTACAAGTGCAACTACAATGGTTGCTGGTAGAGGTTACTTTGTAAATACTACAAGTGGAGCAGTTACAATGACACTTCCATCTTCTGCTGTAAGAGGTGACGAAGTTTGGATAGTAGATTACGCTGGAACATTTGATACTAATAATTTAACTGTTGCAAGAAATAGTCACAACATACAAGGAGATGCTTCTAATCTTACTGTATCAACTGAACGTGCTGGTTTTACTTTAGTCTATGTTGATTCTACGCAAGGTTGGTTATTGAGGGACAAATAATATGTCCGTATATAACGCACTCAAATACAATGTTTCTTTTGCAAACGCTGGTAGCTTAGTATTACTTACAACTAATACTGCAAGTTCTAGTGCGTCAGTTTCATTTACATCAGGAATAGACTCTACTTATTCTGAGTATTTATTTTTATTTAATAATATTCACCCAGCTACTGATGGTGCAAATTTTACTTTTAATGCAAGTACAGATAGTGGTTCAAACTATAACGTTACAGCTACTACAACTTTATTCCAAGCTTACCATAATGAAGCTGACAGTAGCACAGGATTATCATACTCAAGCACACATGATCATGCACAAGATACAGATTATAAAAAACTTGGAATAGCTTTTGACAATGATAATGACAGTTCTGGTTCAGGTTACTTACATTTATTTGAACCATCTTCCACAACTTTTGTAAAACATTATTTAGGTATTGTACAAGAATCTCAAAATGATGCTTTTTGTCAAGCTGAACATTATGCTGGATATTTCAATACTACTTCAGCTATTGATGCAATACAATTTAAGATGTCGTCAGGAAATATAGATGCTGGTACAATACAAATGTTTGGAGTAGTTAAATGAGTACATATACAGACATTAGATACGATTATAATTTACCTAGTGGTTTTGGTGGTGGTTTAACTTTATTAGCTACAAATACAATAACATCAGGTGTTTCTTCTTCATCATTTACAAGTGGGATTGATAGTACATATCGGACTTATATGTTTAAGTTTATCAGTATGCACCCAGCTACTGATAATGTTTCTTTTGAATTTAATTTAAGCACAGATAGTGGTTCAAATTACAATGTAACAAAAACAACTACTTTTTTTAGAGCATATCATGATGAGTCAGACACAAGCACTTCTTTAGGTTATAATGCTAGTGCAGATTTAGCACAAAGTACTTCTTATCAACCATTAATTTCAAACACTGCTTCTGAAGGTATAGGAAATGATAATGATCAAAATGGAGTAGGTTATCTTTATATTTTTAGTCCATCATCAACAACTTTTGTAAAACATTTTATTTCTACAATGCAATATAATCAAAAAGATGATTATAGTATTAATACCTATATTGCTGGATATGGTAACACTACAAGTGCTATAAATGCCATAGATTTTAAAATGTCGTCAGGCAACATAGATAGTGGTGTCATCAAAATGTATGGGATAGCATAATGACAGTATATTCTAATTTAAAATACGATCACCCATTTTCAGCTAACGCAACAGGCACAGGTGCTTTAACAAAAATATCTAGCCAAACTGCAAGTAATTCATCATCATTAAGTTTTACGACAGGCATAGATTCTACTTATAAAGAATACGTTTTTAAATTTATAAATATTCACCCTGATGGCGGAACTGGAAGACACTTTAGTTTTCAAGGTAGCACAGATGGTGGAAGTTCTTATGGAGTAAATATTACTTCAACATTCTTTCAAGCAGATCATAATGAAGCAGATACAACAGCAAATTTAACTTATGAAGGTGGTAAAGATTTAGCACAATCAACTAGCTTTCAAAGAGTTTTAAGTAGTATTACAGCAAATGCTGATGATAGTGGTAGCGGAACTTTACACATCTTTGAACCATCTAGTACGACTTTTGTGAAGCACTTTATTGCTACAGGAACTTTAGTTGCTGATGCTTATGTTAATGCAAACTATGTTGCTGGTTATTTAAATACAACAAGTGATATTGATGCCATACAATTTAAGTTTGATTCAGGAAATATTGAAAGTGGAACTATAATAATGTATGGAGTATCATAATGGCTTTAAACTTTTGTAATAATAATTCCTTATCAGCAATCACAGCAATACCATCTAGTGTTAGTGGT
>Ga0208644_1001754_pt1 | contig 17884 bp, 22 predicted proteins | sample VirMetDEL_Nov_18_FD_184517 | JGI IMG/M metagenome (GOLD analysis project Ga0208644, IMG submission 184517) | Aqueous microbial communities from the Delaware River and Bay under freshwater to marine salinity gradient to study organic matter... | ecosystem: Environmental > Aquatic > Marine >... | reverse complement strand
CAGTACGGAAAGAAGAAGAAAAAGTAATGGCTAGAGGGTTATATGCGAATATCCACGCTAAACGTAAGCGCATTAAAGCCGGTAGCAAGGAAAAGATGCGTAAGCCCGGTAGTAAAGGCGCACCTACAGCTAAAGCGTTTAAAAAAGCCGCTAGAACAGCGAAGAAGAAAAAATGAGCATTAAGAAAACCTTTGGTAAAGCCTTAACAACATCGTACCAAGACATCTACACTGTGCCTACAGGTAAACGTGCTGAGTGGCGCGTGTTGTTTATTACAGACACTGCGGGTTCTACGATTAACGTAGATGTGCAATTTTATGATTCTTCAGAGTCTGCAACACTTCAGGTACTCAGTAGTTATTCATTAGGCTCTAATAATTTTCTACAGATTGGTGGTGACTACTACGAGTTTATCAACATGAAAGAAGGCGACATTATTAAAGCAAAAGCCTCCGCAGGTGCTACTTGTTTAGTGTCTATCATTGAAGAAAACGATGTGATTCAAGGGGGCTAATGTGGCTGAGAAAAAGAAAGACTCACGTTTAACACGAGCAGGTGTCTCAGGGTATAACAAGCCTAAGCGTACTCCTAATCATCCTAAGAAATCTCATGTTGTTGTTGCTAAAGAAGGCGACAAAGTAAAGACTATTCGTTTTGGTGAGCAAGGTGCTAAGACAGCAGGTAAGCCTAAAGCAGGTGAGAGTGATCGTATGAAAAAGAAACGTGCATCATTCAAAGCTCGTCATGGTAAGAACATTGCTAAGGGCAAGATGTCTGCGGCATACTGGGCAGATAAGGTGAAGTGGTAATGGCATATACTGACGATCAAGTTAAAGAACGTGCTAGTCAAATCTTAAAAGAAAAAGGAGATACTGCAGAAGCTCGTGCACAGATTGCTAGAGAAGCACAACAAGCCGGAGTTTCTTCAGGTCAACTTGCTCGTTCGTTAGGTGGAGGTTGGACTTCACAATCAGTAGAACAAGCGGCTTCTGATGTTGGTCAAGCATTTTCAGGCGGTCTATTGTCAAGCAGTCGAAATAACGGCGTTGATTTGATGGGAGTTGCTAGAGATTTACAATCAGGTAAAATTGATCGTGACCAAGCACAACAACAGCTTAGTCGATCTGTTGCACTTCCGGGATCGACAGCCACAACATCTGAAGCAATTCCTAAAGGTGCTCGTGGGTTATTAAGTGATGCTTTTACATCTTACACTGGGCGTGAGCTTACTCCAGAACAACTTGATTTACGCATGGGACAAATGCAACAAGGTATGTTTTCTTTTGACCAAGCGTTATCTGGAATCCCAATGTCTGAAGAAGCTATGGGAATTACTTATGAAGACCCTTTCCAACAAGTCATTAGTGATTTGTATGAAAAAGCAACAGGGAGAGCGTTTAGTCAAGAAGGTATTGAAAAGTACGGTGCTCAGTTTAAAGGCGATGTTTTAGAAACAGGAAATGCTGAAGAAGCATTACAACAGTACGTAAATTTAGTTCAGACAACTCCTGAGTTTTATACAAAACAAGCAACAGATTTATACACACAAGTATATGGTGCAGTCGATCCAACACAAATAGAGGGTGTTGCTTCTCGTATTCAAGAGCAAGTAAACTCTGGTGTTGATTTAGCAACGGCAATGCAAACGGTTGGCACAGGTCTTCAGAATGTAAAAAATATGTCTGATACTGTCAACACTATTCAATCTGATAATTCCGTTGAATCTACTAAAGCACTATCTAATTTGTTTGTTACTGCATATCAAACAGGGCAAAAGTTTACTCCAGAACAACTACAGAACTTGTTAGGAGAAGAACAACCTAACGAGGGCTTAGAAGACCCATACACAAAAACAGCCGTTGCTTATGTTTTAGGTAAGGGTCAGATTGAGTTTTATGACGCAATGAATAGAGGCGATACCGAAACTGCGTTACGTCTTGCTGACGAACTACAAAACCCGGAGGAATACTATGCAAACAATGCCGGGGCTGATCCTCTTAAAGAATTTAGATCAACGTTATTAACTCGTGATGAATATTACGGTAAAGGTTCGCCGCAAAATCGTGGGTTCATAGAAAAAGTAATTGATGATGTTGGTGGGTTTGATAACGACGGGGGTATTTTTGGATCAATTGAAGCATTTGCTCAAAATCCTATAGAAGCCTTAGATCGTTGGAAAGATATGCCCGCCGCTAAAATTGCGTCATTTTTTGTTCCCGGCGGTGCGGCTTTATTAAGTGCCTATAACACTTTAGATAGTGGTAAAAATTTAAGTACAGGGCAGGTTTTGGCCTTAGCAGTTAGTGCGGCAAATTACGCAGATGCTTTAGGATTTACTCCCGAAACAGTGGAATCTACTGCCGCAATGGAGGACATTGGATCAGTTTCACAACTGTCTAATTCAAATATTGTAGGGGATGTTGCTCAAGGCATTTCCGAACTAGGACAACAAGGCCAAGAAGTGTTAAGTGCGATTGAAGCACCTGTGTCAACCTTGGTTCAATCAGCCGTAGATAAATTAGGCGGTGCAGACTTTTTAATCTCTAAGGCAGGATCATACGCTACAGATGAATTTATTCAAGGCGTTTATTCTGGTGCAACAGCCGCCGCCATTTCAAAAGTTACTGGAGAAGGAAACCCTATTCTTAAAGGGCTTGAAGAACTTAAAGGCACTGAAATTCTTTCTGGTATGATTCCTTCTATGCCACAAGGAAAAATTACTGAATGGTTGGCTTCTGTTGAAGATGAAGCTCGTGCCGCAGGTGAGCAGTTTGAAGACTGGTATCGCTCTAAAGGATTTGATCCGGGACAAATTTCTCGTGAAGTTGCTAAAGTAGAGGATTGGTTTAAAGAAAATATCTTTGATCCCGGTATAATTACTGAACCTCTTGCCGATTTAGAAGATTGGGCACGAAAGAATATTGACTTGTCCGGAATTGAAGATTTTATTATTGAAACAGGTGATGAAATTGCTACGGTAATTGACGAGATAACTACAGACTTACCGGACATTAGTGCAACCTCATATGGAACAGGTGGTGGAGTCCAACAAGTTCCTTTTGAAGAACTAGCATTTAATGCTAAAAAGGGACGGCAAGGAATGTTACCGTATGATTTAACATTCTACTATGACGAACCTCTCTTGTCTAAAGAGCTTTTAGCTAAAACATAAACCTTGACATTTAACAAAAAATGTGATATACTGAGATACATATGACTTACTTAGATTTAGTAAACAACACACTTAGGCGACTCCGTGAAGACACTGTATCCTCAGTTAGTGATACAGATTATTCTGCATTGATTGGTATTTTTGTCAATGATGCATTACGCTTTGTAGAGTCTGCATGGGACTGGTCAGTATTGCGGGATACACTTACTGTTACAACCGTAGCAGGTACACCTACGTATTCTTTAACTGACTATGGAACACGGTCGGAGATATTGTATGTGCATGATGAAACAAATAACAGAGTCATCCCTCGTGAGTCACTTCAGCGACTTCATGAGTTGGCGTTGGGAACAGATAACGCAAACGGAACTATTCAGTATTTTGCTATTGATGGTGTAGATGCTAATCAAGATATGCAAATTCGGTTCTACCAAACACCCGACAGTACAACATCTATCAACGTGTATGCAGTCAAACGGGGAACCGAATTATCCAACGATACAGATACTACAAGTCTTCCTAGTCAAATTATTGCACAGTTTGCTTTTGCCTACGCACTACGTGAGCGTGGTGAGACAGGCGGCCAGTCTGCAGGAGAACAGGTAGCACTTGCACAGGCAGACTTAACCAATGCAATTGCGTTAGATGCAGGATTAAGACCTGAAGAAGTTAACTGGAATGTCAGCTAATGGCTAAAGAACTTCAAAGTATTGCTGTTCAAGCACCGGGATTCTTTGGGTTAAACACTCAAGACAGCCCTACGTCACTTTCTGAACAATTTGCTCTGGTTGCTGACAATTGTATTATTGACCAATTCGGGCGTATTGGTAGTCGTAAAGGATGGAATTATCTTACAGAAACAAATCCTGACGATATTGTCCACGTTAGCGAGCTAATTAAAAATGATGGAACATCTGAAGTAATCAGTGCTTCTGCTACTGCAGTGTACAAAGGAACAACAACACTAACAGACATTACACCTGCAACTTACACTGTTAGTGATGGGTTGTTTAGCAGTGCCAACTTAAATGGGACTATATACTTATTTAGACGTGGTGAAGACCCTTTATATTACGACGGCACTACGTGTGATTTGATTGAAAACAACGCATTCTACTCCGGTACAGTGCCTAAAGGAAATTGTGTTGTTTCAGCGTTTGGTCGTTTATGGGTAGCCAACACAGACACAGATGCACAAGGAGTGTATTGGTCTGATCTTCTAACTGGTATGAGTTGGGACACAGGAAGCGCAGGATACATTGATGTATCTAAAGTGTGGCCTAATGGTAATGATGTAATCACTGCAATTACAGTCCATAACAACTTCCTTATCATCTTTGGTAAAACTCAGATACTCATTTATCAAGGAGCAGACGATCCTGCAACAATGTCAATTGCGGATACTATTGTAGGCACTGGGTGTACTGCTCGTGACACAATTCAATTAACAGGAAGCGATGTACTGTTCTTGTCTGACACAGGTGTTCAAAGTTTAGGACGTGTTATTCAAGAAAAATCTGCTCCAATGCGAGACATCTCTAAAAATGTACGCACAGAATTAACATCTCTAGTTACTTCTGAGGGTGGTCATGTTATTTCTGTCTACTCCCCTGAAGAAGCATTCTACTTGTTGCACTTACCAGACAACGGTACTACGTACTGTTTTGATATGCGTAGCCCATTACAAGATGGTAGCTCACGTGTTACTAAATGGGATACAATTACCCCTCAGGCTCTCTGTAGGCTCCGTGACGGGACGTTGTTGCTTGGTAAGGGTCTAGGTATTGCTAAGTATGACGGGTTTGATGACAACGGTTCTACGTACATCATGTCATACTTTACCAACTACTTAGACTTTGGTGCACCATCTAATTTAAAATTATTAAAGAATTTAAAAATAACAATTATCGGGGGTAGTGACACTCAGGCAACACTAAACTGGGGATATGATTACTCTTTTGCCTACCGTAAGAAAACTTTTACACTCGCTGAGCAGATCATTGCAGAATATAATATTGCAGAGTACAACATCGGTGAGTTTAACGCAGGTGTCTTGGTAAACCGTCCACAGGTACAGGCTTCAGGTGGAGGTCAAGTAGTGCAACTTGGTATTGAATCAGAAATTAACGGGTCTGCTGTATCAGTTCAGCGTTTGACCGCACAGGCTATTATTGGAAGGACTATCTAATGTCAAACTATACTAAGACAACCAACTTTGCTGTCAAGGATAACTTGGCAACTGGTAATCCGGCAAAGATTATTAAAGGCACAGAGATTGATGCCGAATACAACAACATTGCAACCGCAGTGGCAACTAAGGCAAACACCGCAGACCCTACATTCACAGGGACTGTAACAATACCAACGCTATCTGTCTCAGGTACTGCGACTATTGGTACAATTGACGGAGGTACATACTAATGGATGATTTAGCAAGTTTACTTTCTGGGGCAGGTATGATTGGTGCGGCGTTCTTGCCGTATGAGCTTTCCGAAGACAGAATTACAAATTTAGAAACTTTAGGTGCAGAGCTAGGAACACGTGCCACAGGAATTGGGCAGACTGCGGCAGATGCGGCGGCATTTCAACCTTTTGCAGTAAAAACAGGCACAGCTACGACAAGTGTAGGAGCAGACGGCGGTTATGAGATGCAATTGTCTCCTGAGTTACAGGCGTTGCAGAATCAACTAATTGGACAAGCCGGAACAACTGCAGGTACAGGGACAATAGGTGCTCAAGGTCTATTTGACCTCACTCAACAAATGAGATCACCTGAGATTGAACGTCAACGTCAACAGTTAGAACAGAGACTGGCAATGCAAGGACGCTTGGGCACTCAAACAGCAATGTTTGGAGGAACTCCTGAAGCACTTGCAATGGAAAAAGCATTAGCAGAGCAACAGTCAGCCGATTTGTTCCAAGCACAACAACTTGCCCCACAACTTGAAGCGGCAAGAATCAGTAATATTACAGGTTTGTTAGGTGCGGCGTACTCTCCAGAGAATCAAGCACTAGCGGCTCTTACTCCGGGAATTGATATTTCTCGTATTGCTCAAGCAGGTCGTCAAGGACAGGCTGAAGCACTTTACAAAGGTGGTATTGCAGGACTTGAAGCAGAAGCGACAGCGGCAACAGCGGCGGCTAACGTGGAAGCGGCACGTACACAAGCTCTGGCAAACGCCTTGTCTGGAATCTTTGCACGTCCTGAAAAAGGTGGTGGGAAGTCAATAGGTGAGGATTTAATTTCTCAGATTCTTGGGATCAAAAAACCGGCTTAAGGAGTCATTATGGCACAGAATCCAGATTTTTTGGGGCTTCTAAAAACCCCTTCTCAAGTACGAAGAGAACAACAAGAACGTCTAATGAAAGAATCCTTAGCACGTAGCCAACAAATGATTACAAATACAGGCACGACAGCACTTCCTGCAATTCTTTCTCGCTATGGTGCACAAGGAGTACAAGAGGCAACGATGGCAGGTGCAGGGTTGCTTAGGGGTATCACAGGTGGCTTAGGGACTGCTGTAGGCGGTGACATGGGACAGCGTATTGCTGACTTAGGTGTTCCTGTTGAAGAGCGTCAGGCTCGTGCGGGTCAAGAAATTATTTCAGGAATGAAAGTTGATGATCCTGCTTCTATTCGTGCGGCGGCTCAGCGTCTGCGTGAAATGGGACTTACTAATGCTTCTATGCAGTTAGATCAACAAGCACGTCGAGTTGAATTAGAGCGAGATAAACAAAAACTAACAGATTTACAAATTAAAGAAGCGGAATACAATGTTGAGCAATTAGGTAAAAAGAAACCAATATCTCCTAGCGTATATTCTACTCTTGTTGAAAAACATGGTGTTGAAAACGTAGAAAAGTTTTTAACAAGTCGTAATGTTAAAGACCTTGGCCCTATTGTTAAGGACGAAAAAACTAAAGCTCTTTCAGTTTGGGGTAAAAAACTTGCGGATGCAGGATATACTCCGGGTACACCTGAATTTGAAGAGCAAATGCGAGTTGTAAACTTAAAAGAACAAGACGCTATTGGTAGATCAGTTACTGTTAATGAAATGAACTCATTAGAGCAAAAACAATTTTTAGGTGACGCTATTCAAAGTGACCCTAATTATGATGCCGCAGTTCAAATGGAAACAAAATTGTCAAAAGCTAACAGTGTTATGCCGGCGGCACGTAAAGGAGAACGCCCTGCGATTACATTGTTGCAACGTACAATATCAGATTTGTATAATTCAGACACAAGATCGCAGTCTGAAATTGATCGGTTAGTAAGTGCAAACAAGAGTATTACTGAAACAGTTACTGATGCAGGTACGCAATTTGTGTTTGGCGAATTAACTCCTAAAGCATTAAGCGAACTACAAACAATTCTGAACAATGCGGATACGTTAATTAACAATACAAAAACTTCTATTGTAGAAAATAAATTAACTTTGTTTAATACTGAAATTCAAGATGAAAATGTTCGTTCTTCAATAACACAAAGTTACGGTGGAAAAGATAAATCTACGCCTTCAACGCAACAACAAGAACAACCCACAACACGTAGACGTTATAATCCCGAAACAAAACAGTTTGAAACAGTAGGAGGCTAATATGGCTTACCAAGAAATCGAGGTGCCGGGAAAAGGTATCTTTGAATTTCCTGCTGAAATGAGTGATGAAGAAATTCAGAGCATTCTTGAAGATCATTTAAGTTCAGAGAAATCATCTAACGAAGAACAAATCGTAGAACAACAAGAGCAACAAGAGTCTACATTAAGTTACTTGTTGGATCAAGCAAAAGTTGGATTGTCTGAATTTGCTACAGGATTGATACCTAATTTTGATATGCTAACAACTGATATTACTCAGTATGGTGATATTACTAATCCTGAAAATGCGGCTCGGTTTGAAGCGGATGCACAAGCTAAACGTGAAGCAATTCAGAGAGAGTTATTTGGCATAGAAGGATTACAACCTCGTAGTCAAATGGAGCGTACTTTAGGAGCAGGTGTAAGAGCTACAACAGCAGAAGGGCCATTAGCGGTTGTTGGAGCCAGAGGCCCAGTATCTGCACTAGGCGAAGTAGGAATTAGTGTATTGTCTGGAGCCGCAGGGCAGTATGGATCAGAGACAGCAGGGGCGGGTGCAGAAAAATTAGGTTTACCTGAGCAAGCTGTACAAGCAGCTCAAATTCTAGGCGGTACTGTGTTAGGATCAACCCCTGCAACAGCTACATCTGCATCTCGTGGCTTATTAACAGCAAGTACGCAAGGGATTAAAGCAGTTCGCACTAAGCGAAAAGAATTAAAACAAACTGTTGATGGTGTAGCTAACTATGTTGCTGACCAACATACTCGTGCAGTTATAAACAATGCTTTAACGGCAAAGCCAGATACCCCTGCTTTAATTGAAGGCGTTAAAGAACTTTCTCGTGTTTTGCCAAATGTCGAGGAAGGCTCAATTCCTCCGTTTATTGCATTACAATCTAATCCTGTATTTAAACAAAACTTTGAATACCTTATTCGCAAGAGTCCTACGTTCCGTGCTGAAGCAGAGCAATCATTAAAAACTCTCAATAGCTTGGTAGACCAACGCCAGACTCAACTATTTGGAAAAGGCGGCGCAGAAGCTGAAGCTGAAATCTTACGAGCGTTGCCAAAAAATTATACAACAACCATCAAACAAGCAACGAAGCGTATTGATAGCATTGATTTGTCAATGCAAAAATTATCTGAAGCTGTAAAAACACCAAAAGATGTTGTAGATATTGGTAGGGCCGCTGATAATCTCATGCAAGCAAAAGAGAAAGCAGTTAGAGATAAGCTCAGCCCTCAATATGAAAAGTTACTAAACGATGCAGATTCCGCAGGAATTAAAATGCCCGGCGCAGGTCGAAGAGACATTTATAATTATACAAAAACTAAAACTGTAGAAGATATATTTCAAAAGTTTCCTTCAATTTACAATAAAATTAACACTTACTTTAAACCTAAAAAGGTAAAAAACAAAGAAACTGGTAAAACCTCTATAGTATTTGACCCTGTTAGCATTAAACAAGTTGACTCATTAAAACGTGAAATTAACAAACAACTCCGTACTCGTAAGTTAAATAATGATGAAGCACGGTTATTAAATGAGTTAAAAACAATTACTCAAAATTCAATTCAAAGAATGCCTGAAGAGTTTGTTACTAGTTATACATCGTTAGACAAACAATACTATCAAGAGTTAGGTATCCCATTTAGCTCGGCAGGAGCGAAACAATTTGACTCAGCTAAGTTTTCGTCACAGGTTGGAAACTACTTAGCTAAGCCTGAGCAAGCCGCAGACTTCTTAAAAATTGCAGGAGATGAAGGTATTCCAATTGTCCGTGATGCAGTATTATTACGATTACAAAATTCTGTAATGTCGGATGATGTCATTGATCTCCGTAAGTACGGTAACTTTATTAGGCAAAATGAGCGATTGATAAATACTGTACCGGGATTGCGTCAAGAACTTTCTGATGTTGGGAACGCAATGAAGAAGATGGATATTGCAAAATCAACACTAGATAGTGAATATAACATTCGTTCTCGTGAGCTTACTGAAGGGTTATACAAGCGTCTGAATGATAGAGGGCTTGATGGTGTTGTTACAGACATTTTAAATCAACCTCTCAAAGCAGATCGTTATCTTCAGGATTTGAAAAACTTTACGCCGGAGTCTGCTAAGATTGTACGCAAAGGTATTCAGTCTGCAATGTTTGATAAAGCTAAAAATGCATCTGGTACATCAATGATGGAGTTTATTAAGAAAAACGAAAATGCTTTTAACAAAGTGTTTGGCCCTCGTTATTTGGAGAACGTGAAATCTTTAGGTCAACTCAATGATTTGTTAAAGAATGTTGATCCCGAAGCGGCAAGATTTGCAACGACGTTTAAAAACTCAGATCAATTAGAAGCACAGATTGGTATTTCCGCACCGCAGTTACAGTCAATCTTACGGGATAGGATTACTAACGTAGGTACAAAACTAGCTATTATCTTCTCTAAAATCAATTCATCTCAAGCAGTAGCTAAACAAGATGCATCAATGCGTGATTTGTTAATGAATCCTGATGCTTTAGAAACCCTACGAGTTACAACTGAGCAGTCTCAAGTATCAATGTCTCCAAAGTTAATGAAAACTGTATTAGAGACGCTAAGTGCATCAATTAACTCTAAAGCAGTAATTGCGGCAGAAGCGGCACAACAAGAGATAGAACAACCTCTGGAAGAAACGCCGATAAACTACGACTACTAACCTAAAAAAAGGGGACTAAAGAGTCCCCTAAGCTCACTGGAGAGTGAACTGACCCCTATTCAAAACTCTCAAAGATGTCCCCAATCATAATTTTAAAAAACGGGACATTTATCACAAACCCATCAAAGAAATACACTTTGGCCTCACCAATGTCTTCTCCGTCTTTCCAACCTAACACTGGCTGTGCTTCTACTGTCTCTGCCGATAGCCCAAAGACATGATGGAATCTAACTGCTATCATACTGCTACCGCCTTATAGAGATGCTTAGGGTTGCCTGAGTATGCTGAGGCTCCCCCTGTTTTGTTAAATGATTGGTCGATGGCTGATTGTTCATTTATGGCTAAGTAGCGTCCACAGAAGCGTTCACCGAAATACACATCATACAGTCTTACCATCCCCAATCCTCCCCATTTAAACCATGTGCGTTGTAATCAGTGACACGCTTCTCAAAGAAGTTACTCATTGATGAGCCACCTAATAGTTCCTCCATCCACGGAAGAGGATTCTCCTTAACCTTCCAGTTCGTCTTGAGACCAAGTTGCAGTAGACGTCTGTCTGCGAGGTAGCGAATGTACTGCTTGACATCTGCCGCCGACAAACCTTCCAAGTCACCCATCTCATACGCCAAGTCAATAACCTTGTCCTCAAGTTTGACCGCAGTTCTAAACATCTCGTATATATCTTTCTTGAAATCATCATTCACAATCCGTGGGTGCTCATCACAGAACTCCCTAAACAACTTAGCCATACCTTCAGCGTGTTGTGATTCGTCTCGTACAGACCATTCTACGACTGTACACATCCCCGGCATCTTACCGTAGCGTTGGTAGTTGAGGAGCATCGCAAATGCTGAAAACAAACTCATACCTTCATTCAACACTGAACGTGCAATTGCAAGGGCTGTACCGCTTATAGAATTTACGTCTAATCCGGACATGAACTCCAGTTTTGCAGACATTTGCTGATACTCAAGGAACGTCGTGAACTCTTCCTCAGGTAACCCTAAGGTATCATTCAAGAGGGCGTAGGCTCTTTGGTGGATGAACTCTCGACTTGCAAAGGCCGTAAGCATTGCCCGGATTTCATTGTTCTTAAACTTGGGTATATAATACTCCAGATAGTTTGTCCCCACCGCAACGTCTGTTTGCGTAAAAAGCCGCAGGATTTGGGTGATATGGTTCTTTTCGTTTTGCGATAGTACATCTGATTTCCAATGGTTGACATCTGTTTGTAGCTCTAGTTCATCCTCAATCCAGTGAATACGCTCATGCTGTGTAGCGTACTCGACTGCCCAAGGGTAGCTAAAGGGTTTGTATGTAGTGTTACTCTCCAGTAGTGCCATTTAGTTCTCCAGTTCTGATTGGTTTTGGTATATTACATTCATCAAATTGTTATTATGATATTGTAGCCTATCCACCTCATCTTGTAAACTCTGAATGTGTAGATAACAGTCGTTGAGTATCTGTTTATTAAAAGGATCGGAGTCCTTAATGAGCTCTAGTCGCTTAATCAGATTCTTTGTTGCGTCTTTCATCGGACTCCTTCAGTATCTGTACTATCACCTTCTCGTAGTGCTTCTGTGCCTTGTCCAGTCTCCGCTTGGCGTGTGCCTTCAGGAGCTTTAAGTAAATCTTTTTCAATTTGGTAGTCATTATTCTCCTTATCTAAAGCCATCTCTAGCAACCGTGTCAACCCAACTTCAACCAACAACCGTGTAGCTTCTACGTCTGTTTCAATCTCTAATTTGGCAGAACCATCTTCATTCTCTTCTAAGCGTTTGACTTCAATCAATCCAGTTTGCATATTCTCTCCTTTGCATAGTATTCCTATGCATTATTTAACGTACTTACTCATAAACTGTTCTGGTGTCTTATACCAGTACCATGTATTCTTTCCTTTTACTCTCCACTTAGGATTCGCTAAGGATATAATGTACTTTCCATTAACAGTGATTAATCCACCACTTGTGCGCTCTACGCTTGCCCCTGCTTTCACAAAGTCAATAATAGTACGAAGCCTCTTAATTTCTTTGTCGTGAGGGTTGCTGTATTGCATCTTGTCGTAATTACGCTCTTCACAGGCTTTAGATTGTTTCTTTTCCTGCTCAATTCTTTCTTCCAAGATTGCAAGTTGCTCCTGAGTAACAGGGCCGTTAAAGCCCTGTAGTAACTCAGCTTCATTTATGCGTTGTATTAGTTGATATCCATTTAACCCTGACATGATACGCACACCTCCTCATCTTCAAAGTCCTTAAGCGCATTACGGTCTACTTTCGTGCCAACTTTCTCCGCTGTAACCCCCGCAGTCGTCCGCAGGTAATATAATCCTTTAAGACCTTCTTTCCAAGCCTTGAGATGTGCCTGATTAACGATAGCTTTATCCGTGCCGGATGGAAAGAATAGGTTGACGCTCTGTCCTTGACAGATAAACTCCTGTCTTTTTGCGGCGTGTTCAATAACCCACGATTGATCCAGTTCAAACGCTGTTTTAAACGTATCCCTCTCACTGTCGGAAAGGAACTCCAAGTGCTGTACAGAGCCCTCGTTCTCAAGTATGCTTTGCCACACCTTCTTTGTATTATACCCCTTCTCATCTAAAAGTTTCTCCAAGTACGGATTGCGAACAGTATGGCTCCCGGCACGAGTACGATGCACAAAGCAATTGCTAATACGTGGTTCAATGCTAGCAGAGCACCCACATAGGATACTAGAATTAGCGTTAGGAGCAATAGCCAACAGATGCATATTTCTAACACCATAACCCACTCCATCAGGACATTCACCATGTTCCACAGCGAGCGAGTAGGTGGCCTCAAGAGACTGGGCTTTGATGTCTTTGAAGATTGCATAGTTCTCACTCGCCGCTTGCCATGATTCCCAAGCTATGCCTTTGCTTTGGAGGTAGCCGTGGAAGCCCATTGCTCCAAGGCCGATTGAACGCTCTCTATATGCTGAGTAGACAGCTTTTCCCAGTTCTTCTGGTGCGTTGTCAATAAAGTATTGAAGCACGTTGTCCAAGAATCGGATAAGGTCTCCAACCATGCCGCTTGCTCTCCAGTCATCGTATCTTTCAAGATTGACTGAGGAGAGGCAACAGACGGCTGTTCGTTCTTCAGATGTAGCGAGATGGATTTCATTGCAGAGGTTAGAGCCATTAATTGACAGTCCAAGTTTTCTTTGAGCTTCCGGTAAGCCTCGTCTGGCTGTGTCGATAAAGTTAAGGTATGGGCTACCAGTTCTGAACCTAGCTTCAAGGATTCGTTGCCACAGCTTACGAGCTTTGACTGTATCTCTGACAATTCCTGTATGCGGGTCTGTAAGGTCGTGTTGTTCATCATTAATCACTTTCTCCATAAATTCATCTGTGATATTCACAGCGTTAAACAAGTTAAAGCACTTACGATTGATGTCTCCACCTGTAGGTACTTTAAACGAAATAAATTCTTCAATGTCAGGATGGCTTACGTCTAGGTATGCGGCGTAACTCCCCTTGCGAGTCTTGCCCTGCTTGTACGCTGTCATCTGACTGTCTACTACTTTCATGAACGGCATCGGGCCGGGGGCTTTGTCGCTGATCCCTCTCACATCTGACCAGTGCCCACCCACACCTCCGCCCTTTACGGAAAGCCATGCTACTTCACCATTATGTTCAATAAGGCTATCAAGATTGTCACCCACGTAAGTAAGGAAACAACTAATAGGCAAGCCCCTATTGTTTCGGCCATGTTCAGGTGCGTTTGACAACACAGGCGACGCAAACATAAACCAACCTTTTGAAGCGTAATCATAAATACGCTGTGCAAAATTGAGGTCATCGCCACAATAGGCCACACTAGCACGAGCGAAAGCCTCTTGAGGGGATTTTTCATGGTCAAGCATATAGTAGTCTTGCATGAGCTTAGTAGCTTGGTCGCTGAGGCGATTATCTCTTTCATAGTCAATCGTTATCCCTAAGTATTGTGTCATGTATTTCTCCAGTGTTTTTTCTTGTTGTCGCTCCTGCAAAAGCACAAGAGCGAACCTACTATTTTACCAGATTTCTATCAGTTTGTCTATATAATGTTTGGCTTTTTGTAGGTCTAACTTACCACCCTTATCCTGAAAACGTGCCATGTACTTGATAACATTACCTAAGATAAATCCTTTGAACTGCTCTTCAGACATCCAACATTCCATTGCGTCCCAAGGCTGTATTTTTTTATCAGTGTAATGTTTTCCACCTAGTTGATAGTTCCTAGCCATTTCACCTAAGTCACTCAAATCGTCAAACCTCCTACTCATCTTCTAAGTCTTCTAAGAAGTAATCTAACTTAGCTTCTACTTTATCATTAAAGCGATCCACCAGTTCCTCTGAGGTGATCTCAAGCACCTCAAGGACACTGATTTCATCTTGCTGTTTCAAGCGGTCACATACGTCGGTAAATGTTAGCATACTTCCGCTTCCTTAAGAAGTTCAGTAATGGTTTCGACAGTGTAGTACCTAAAACCGTTCTTGTTAGCCCATTCAGACATTGTGAACTTAGTCCCATCTTTACGTCTCCTTGCTCTTGGCATTGGTGTGTCTGGGTGATAAAACACAAACACTAACTCTTCATGTATTAAACTATTGCGTATGTCTACATACTTTCGTGCTTCTTCAGAGTCCCTAAAGCGGCCTTTGGCCTCTATCAGAAAGTCTCCGACTGCAAAGTCTGGCTCATAGATTTTCTCCTGTGTGTAATGAACGATTCCTGTGTGATACTTGCAGTTCTTAAGTGCACCTATGTGCAACTCATACTCAAACCAACTATCGTAGCCCTTAGGCGGCTTGCCCTTGCGTTTCTTTGTACTCACGCATAACCTCCTGTATTACAGGGACGGATGTTTTAAACCATTCCTTCTTCCGATCATGACAACTCTTGTGTTTCTCAAGCATCTTATGAATTGCTTTTTCGGCCTCATCCTTGTTAGAAAATGACTCAACATGACACAGAACAAAATCACGATGTGGAGAAGATGTCTGATAATCTCTAAGCCTGTTTTCCGCATTGACAGCTTTTCCTACTTTATACCAATCAGGCCAAGCGGAATTACGAACAACATACAGATCGCCTTCAATAACCTCATCATACATATTTTCTACTTGGCGTTTGATCTCTTTAGCCAATTCATCGGTGTACTTCAGACCCATTGCCTTATACACACCTTCATGACCTTCCAAGTTGTAGATGTGATAAAAAGGATGATTAGGATTACCGACACGATAACGCTTTCCTTGAATCGTCATTCGTGTCTTATTCTCCAAGAAGCGTGAATATTTCATGATACCTCCTTTAGTTGCAACTCAGGAACCTTAGGTTCATTCTGAACCTCTGTTAAAAACCTTACACCAGTAGAATAAATAAATCCTCTTAAGGTGGGGTAACAGTGGAGCTTGTAGCCGCAGTACGAGCAACCCGTAGCGAGCTTTTTGTTTCCAGATTTCCCATCGTCCACGGGCTCGTGACAGAATGACGGAGGTTCGGGAAGCTCCACCACCTTTTTTACATGGCGTACTCGTTCAGCAATGTCATAGCTAATCACAGAGTGAACAGGAGCCTGTGTGTCTTCCTCATCATACTCAAGGTAACACAGGTGACCATTCTGCTTGTCAATAGCAATCCACCCGTACTTAGTGTCACCCTCAGAGTGAGCGTAGGCTTTTAACTGAGCCACATAGCCAAACGGATCGTCAAAGGCAAGCGTAGCGTCCTTGAACTTCTTGAAGCCGTAGGTTGAAGTTGACTTAACGTCAACCAAACGACCATCAATACGAGCATCCATAGAGCCCTTGACACCCTCGACCTCACAGGCTTTCTGCTCGTCTTCTACGGTGTGCCCTGCCATACGAGTCAAGAACAGGATTAGCTCCTCAATCATATGACCATACATAAACTTAATGTAGTTATTGGGCTTGAGTTTCTCCTGCGTGTACTTGTTCGCAGAGTACCAAAGCTGACGATCATCCTTACCAATAGAAGACAAGCGGAGCTTGCGGCTATCACGCATGGATGGCTTGAACTCTTTCTTCATGAGGTTTTTCATAGCCTCACCAAAGCGTTCAATCTCAGCGTCAACATCTACGTCCTTAGGAGTATTACGGTTCTCCATCAGTGAATAGATGTCGTCGATCAGGCTGTATATTTCCTTACTCATAATCACTCTCTATCAAACAGGTTTCAATCTGGCTATGCCCGATCATTGTAGCCGCTACGTCTAACTTCTTCATCTGGTGCTTCAATTTACGATCTTGAACTCTGACAAACTCCATAAGTTCTTGAACTTCTTTTGTACCGATTGTAAGCTCTGACAAACGCTCTTCAAAATCCTCTACCGAAAAAATCTGAGTCATCTCACTCTCCTTACTATTCTAATAGTATAACACATTAGTGCGTCTCTGCCCAGTTATTTCCAATCTTATATTCACCGTCAAGAGGACACTTGAGGTCAAAGGCAATACCTGCGGCCTTGATGGACTCAACCATAAGGATACCGACACGGTCTGCCTGAGCCTCAGGAGCCTCAATCTGGTACTCGTCGTGGATAGACCCTAAGAGCTTATACGTCAGATTCCACTTGGGGGCGAACTGTGTGAAGATCTGTAATGCCTTCTTCATCACCACAGCACCCGCTGATTGTAACAGTGTGTTCAGGGCAGAATGTTCACTTCTGATGTGAAGGCATCGTCCATCCAGTCCTCTGAGGTAACCTCGTTGGGAGGCTGTTGAGACTCGCTCTCTAAGCTCTGCAAGTGCGGGAGTATTGTCGAGAAAGCGTTGTCTAAGTTTCGCTCCAGTCCTCTGACTTCCGTCCACAATAGAGCCGATCTTAGCGTCTCCTGCTCCGTAGAGGAAAGCGTATATAAATGTTTTTGCCTGAGCTCGTGTAGACAGTCCTGCATTGCTCTGGTTCTTTGTATGAATGTCTCCGTTAAGGATTTCATAAGTATACTCCTCGTCGTTCATGTAATGTGCGAGCATCCTTAGCTCAAGGCCAGATGCATCCACACCAACCAACTTGTGCTTTTCCGGTACGATCCAACAGGCACGACAGTCTTCTCCATAAGGAGCACCGACAGCCGGAACTTGAGCCATGTTAGGACTGCTGTGTGTCATACGTCCTGTGACTGCTCCGATGGCGTTGACCTGTCCATGCACTCGACCGTCATCCTCGACTGCGTCAATCCACGATTGGACTTGTGCGATCCGCTTCTGAACCATGAGATACTCCGCAATAAGCTGAGCCTCAGGAATATCAGTAACAGTCTCCAAGACCTTCTCATCAACAATAGCTTGCCCAGTCTCCGTAAACTTCTCAGGCTTCCAACCGAAACGCCTAAGATACCTCCCGATCTGCTTGCGTGATCCTAAGTTAAACTCAGGCCAATCAATACGAGAGAATGTACCGCCTACGTTCTTCCAG
>Ga0208644_1001753_pt1 | contig 17886 bp, 33 predicted proteins | sample VirMetDEL_Nov_18_FD_184517 | JGI IMG/M metagenome (GOLD analysis project Ga0208644, IMG submission 184517) | Aqueous microbial communities from the Delaware River and Bay under freshwater to marine salinity gradient to study organic matter... | ecosystem: Environmental > Aquatic > Marine >... | reverse complement strand
GCACTTATTACATCTACTACCGCGTGGCGTAAGCCCTCCACAATTTAAGCAAGGTTTATTCAGCGGCATTGGTGTCGTTTATCGGTTGCCAGATTGAGTTACTGAAACCGCGCACTATTCCATCTTGATTGCAATAGACCCATGTGGGCGAGTCTGGGTCGCAGTTGCATCCGCTAATACGACGCGGTTCGTGATGAACAAAGTATTTACAGGTCAAACATAGTGCAACGAGACGACTCATATTTTCTGGTGTTTCTGGTTGATGATTTTAGGTACGGTGTTTTCCCATTTGATTTGATGATGAAGGCGTGGATTAGTAGGGCCCATCTGTCTTACCTTTACGCACGACGGAGCCATCATTACCGTATACATGGACTTCATATATGTGCCTGTGTCCAAATACATTTCAGTCATACCACCAGCGAGTGATTGAGTAATGGCTGGCACCAAACATAGTTCATTTAAAGTAAATATCTTTTCGCCACGAATACCATTCATCACATAGGTATTCACATCGTCATTCATGCGACCCACGAAAGTAAGCGGTCGTTCAGTTCTAAATATCCATGAGTTCATCGCCTTACGGTTAATGAATTCTCGTTTGCGTATTTTGCTTCCGCCGATATGGTCACCGCCCTGCGACATCGCCACCGTAACCGCATCGCTCGCTTCCATAAAGTCAATCAACGCCTCAAATAATGCATCCAGTTTTTTCGTAGGTATTCCACGCAACACACCATTCTCAAGTTTCCGATAACCGAACCATTGATAGTCGTCATCTAACTGAATGTGATAATCCAAACCGAGGTCACGCGCAATATCAAATGCAGCGTTACGGGCGAACACCGTCGCCCTTCTATCCGTGCGCGTATCAGCGATATCAAAAGTTTTTCCGATAGCCGCTTTATCAAACATCACCACATTCTCTTCCCCGAACACTTTGCGATAGTCGTCGCCCGTCTTATCTTCGTTGTCAATCACGATAACGACGCGACCCGTGTACCCATATTTTCTTAGCGTGTTATAAGTCAGAACATTGTGTGGTCTGCCATGCGTCAGAATGAACGCGGCATAGTTGTATTTACTCGTCATCTTCGGAGTCTCGCAATTCGGAAATTGTTTTAGCGAATACTGCGAAACCATTTGCTATCGCATCTCCAATGTCAATAATTACGAGTGCCGACTGTTCCATCAGCCGTTGCACCTCTGGAGACATATGCGGATAGAACTCGGCAATCTTTTGATAATTAAACACAATGTGTCGTGTAGCCGCTGTCGTAAGGAAGTTTCGTATTTCGTCCGACATATCTGTTTTGCGGATAGCCTCAAGCAGTTCATCTGTTTTCGTTGTGTCAAACAATTCTGTCGTAACAGGTTCTTCTCCAACGATTTCGTATTGTGGGATTTTTGTTGCCTGACTATAGGTAACTGAGTCGGCACTACCCGTATCAAACTCCAATGATTTAATCAGGTCATCCAAGTCGTTACCCGAATACAGCGTCTTTTCTAGTCCTGCATCGCTCGCGCTTAATTCTTTTAGCAAGTCAATAAGTGCGCTGTCGTCATATGATGCCAAGTCATTTGTGCGGTTATCGGCAAGCAGAATTCGTACCGCTTGGTCGTCATCACAATCAACATAAGTTGCTGCGATTTCGTTCCAGCCAAGAGATTTTGCAGCCTGAAAAGTGTGATTGCCTGCAAGAATTTGATTCGTTGACCGCTGCACCACTATCGGTCTGTATTGACCATGTGCTTTTAGTGATTCGGCAATTGCGCCGATATCGCCTTGCCGTACATTTTTTGGATGTACGCGAAACTGGCTAATTGGTTGTGCAAGTGACAACAACGATTCTCTGATTTGCATGAGATAACCTCCGCCAGAAGGTTAGCCTACATTTCTGAGAACCTACGACCATTGATTTTCTTATTGAAATGGCGAATGTTATTGGCTGGGATACCCACCCTGTTCGTCGGCAGCATTATTGCTAACAGGTCCGATGCCGACTGGCTTTTATATCCAGCAGCGACTATTGCTTCCTCGCTTGGGAATACATCTGCATGGCGTTGAACGCCGATTAAATTATCTTCCAAACCGCCCGTAGAGAACAGATATCGGAAGTTAATTGGGAATTCGGGGTGTGTCATAAATAATGAAACTTCTTTTGTGTAGGCGTAAAACAAAACATCTGGAGTTTGTTCTGCAATAGATATCCATAGATGTAAATACCAGTCCTCAAAGAAGTCTCCAGCGTCATGTATCCGAACTGCCTTACCGCCTGTGTTAATCCATTTTCTTAAATACGGGTCTAACAATTCCATTTGTGCACCTTCAGGAAGTTTCCGCGCAACACCATCGGGTCTGAATTTGCGTGCTTTTAATTCGTCACACATCATCTTCTCAAATTCGTAGGGCCCATTTAACACCAATTCCAAATTGCGCCGATGTGCTTCCTTCACTTTCGGGAATAGATATGTTCCATTTCGTGCATAACAAACTTTTGCACACGCACCAGCCTGTGGGCAAGTCACAAATAATTCGTTATTAGATAGGCGTGTGTACCATGCAGGAATTGTCCAGTTCCAAATACCGTGTGGCTTTAATTCGCTATTCTGAGTTAGTAACGCCATGTGACTTCATTTCTATTGTTTTAGTGCTGTGCACATTTGGATTACGACAAGTTGGTGGGAATGTAGTGCGAACAAATAAATTAACTTTTTGCCCACATTTCGGACAGTACCAGCGTTCCTTAATCTTCGGTCTCACTCAATCCTCGCAAGGCAAGTCCAATCATCACACCAGCGAGAACAACAATCATTACTGCTAAGAAAGCATCCAATATCATAGTTCCACGCCTTGCTGAATATGGATACGCAAGCGTTCTACCTCTGCGCCTAAAGTCTTAATCTGTTTGATGTACGAATCCACCAAGATTTGTTTCTCGTTCAATTCGGCTTCCAATAATGCGGCAAGCGTTCTAGCGTTTTCTCGTTCCTCGCGCAGCCGTTCATTAGATGTTTCTAGGTCGCGTGTCCGCGCCTGCCATTCAATAAGTTCTGCTGTGTAATCACTCATTGTTTCTTTTCCCTCCGTTTGATTTCGTTCTTTAATCTGTCAATTGTTTTTAGTAATAGTTCTTCGTCTGCCTTGCCGACATACATTCTTTCCAAAAATCTTATCGCAGTTCTTAAATCATTGGTAGTCATATTGCCCTTTAAGTAATAGCCCCACCGCCTGCGGAACGACGATGGGGCTACGACTTTAATTGTTATCGGACAAGTGTTAGAAGTTTGTTGACCGCTTCCCTGTCCTTCGTTTCTGTTACTCCCGTGAGTGTATCCATCATGTTTCGCTCTGCGCGAATCGTGCTGCCACGAGTCGGACGGAGATGCTGACGGAAAGTATTAACTGATTGGATAACGCCGAAGCCTGTATTCTTCCAAGGGCTAACACGAGGGTCGTTGTTCCACAGGTTCATGTAGGCTGCACGGTCAGCCTCAATTTTAGTTAAACCTGTTTTTGGTGTTTCGGTGTTAACTGGTGGCAATATCCTGTCTACGAAGTTAGAGAATTGTGTATCAGTTACTTTGATGTCAAGTAACTGCTTAATCTCTTTTGTAAACGATTCGCCCAATTGGAATACGATGCGAAGAGCATCACGCGCTTGTGACAAAACCATCTGACTGTTTGCCGTATGGCGCACACGATATTCTTGCCCATCCTCGCTTAGTGCTGCTGCTCGCGTGTTATCACATACAACGATGGTTACGACTCGCTTGTATGTGGTTGCGATGCTGCCGTTAAACGAGGTTGTGGCAAGCAAGTGAGGACGAAATTCAACGCCAGCGACTTGCATATTCTCTGGCATCTCAATCTGTACCCACGCAACTGCACCGCCCTTAAGTAATCCAGCGGAACCGATTGCCAATTCACTATCGTCAATCAGGTCAGAGACCTTGCCGAGCAACGCTTCGTCGTACTGGTGTGCAACATACGAAGAACTGGGAACACCCAGAACTTCGTAGGTATCGTCACGAACAATTGCCATTCGGTTAGGTACTTGAGTTGCTTCGTGACCTTCACGATGTACCCACATGGGAACTGCTTGTGCTTTCCAGTTAAACAAACGCCGACGCACATCCTCAATTGGAATTGCACCTGCGTAGTGATTTGCTTCTGCACCTTGGTCGGATGCTTTATAGTGCCACGCTTCTCCGCGTTGCTCTGTGAACCCAATCAGAACATTCTGATTGAGCCATTCGGATGTTTCGGTACTCACTTGTTTCCTCCTGTTGTTGTTGTTTCTCGTAGCCTTGTGGCTGCGACCTTGTAACGGCGACGGGCTGCTGCGCGTCGCTCATATTCTGCTTTCGTTGCGGATACGCCGAGGTAGTAGCCGATTGATGTATGTACAAACATCATCAGCACTAAACCTACGCCTACCCAATCAATCCCACTCATTATTTTTATCCTCCTTATTTAATCAGTTTGACTTAGTGATTTTATTTTCGTCTATCCACTTTTGGAAAATACGACGCATGCGATAAGTGTCTTGGCGTTCTTTCTTACTCATGAACTCGTACTCCAATGCTTCTTCAATGCGGTCAAGCACATCCATAATTACTTCATCAATGATTGCAGTAATTTCTTCATCGGTTGCTTTAACTTCATACCAAACTGAATTGCGATATCGTTGCGATTTTGCATCGCATGTTTTATTTATGAATGCAATGGCTTCATCCGATAAACCAATTTCTTCTGCACAGTCACTCATGTAAGTGATATCTGCGTAGACCATTTCGTGAAGTTTAAGTGTTTTCATTTTCCTTCTCCTCCTCGGTTCCCTTAAACCGATATTCCTATCTTACTACCCCTAATAGAAAATTGCCAATATTCATTTGACGGCGGTTTTAGGGCCCTTTTGAATTATGTATGGATGAACCCAACCACAAGCGCATGTGTTCTGATATCTGGGAATCTCCCCAGCACAACGCCAGCATGATGTGGGTCGCAATGTTCGCTCTCCACGTTTCACGAAACCTCTGTCGTGTTCCGTTACCCAATGACTCATCTTGTCGTTAATCGTTGCAAATTTCTTATCGCAACGATTGCAGTCATACTTCAGTTTCGGCGTTGCCATTTCGTGTGTCCTCCTGTGTTTCATTATTCCATCCTCTTGGTTTGCGCTGACGACAGTTTGGGCAAATGTCTTGGTTGCGACTGAATGCCCAGCCATCTTCTTTTGCTTCACGACGAGCCTGACCGATGGAGCCGAGATAATTATCCATTTCGGTACTGCACTTGTCGCAACTAATACTTACTTGAACTATTGCACTCATTGTTTTCTCCTTATTCTTGTGAATCGGCGTACTGTTGCATGAACGCCAATTCTATTTTTCGTACTGATTTTAATACTGCGGTGACCTGTTCAATTTCGTCAGTCAGTCGCACATTCATTCCGTCCATCATTTTCAGGCGATTAAGTGCCAGACCTAGATGTTCTCGGATGTAATCGTATTCTTTATGGCGTAATGCCATGTCATAGCGTGTGTCGGCATCATCAACTGATTTGATGATTGCGCTTACTTCTATGTTGTGTGCTGTTTTCGTATTCATATTACATCCCTTCATTTAGTACTGCGTTGATGAAACGGTTGCGGTCAAAACGAGGATTATCATCCTCAAATATTTTGATTAGCCCTTCCATTAATGCTACTGGTTCTGTGCATTCGCACAGCAATTTTGCAATTGCTTCGTAGTGTTTTTTGGTCATTTGGTTTTCCTCCTGTTGTTGTTTATTTTACTTAGTGTTTTCGCGTGCTGCGATGAATCGCTGTTCTATCGTGTATTCCAAACCTGCCGCAGATGCGGCGAGTTGCTGTGCGGCTGTGTATGCATTAGCCCAATTCCCTTCGGCTACTGCTTGACGCAACCAGCGCATCTGTGCATTTACATCTGCCATTTCTTCGCGGATTGCTTTCTTGGTGTGTTTCGTTGCCATGTTCACGCACCAGCCTTTTCGGTCATGCGTGCCTTGTCTGCAGGACGCACAAGTTCGGTCAGCGTTTCAACAAGTTCGGTCAGCGTTTCAATGCTGATTCTGACTTCGCGATTGTATGAACCATAAACAGAACTTACGCTTCGTCGGTCACCAAAGCCAAGTTCGGTAATGCGCTCATTCAAATAGTTGATGCGGTTTCCGTGATTGATTGCGGCTTGCTTATCTCGCTCATCGGCTTGCTTTTGACGCTCAGCCGCTAATTTCCGTGCAACGATTGCTGCGTTGTAGAAATCCACGAACGATTGTGTCTCATTGACGCATCGCTTAAGACGAGCAAGTGGCACATTCTCTTTGCTGATACCTCCGTAGTGGTCTATTTGGTCTACGAAATTTGTCACCGCTTTTTCAGAGTATGCGCTTGGCGAAGAAGATTTTTCCCCGTCAGCGTGAATTGCATTGACATACACAATGGTGACTGATGGTGCGGTGCGACGATATGAAACTTTGGCTGGCTGATTTTTTTCTTCATCGGTCAGCAGTCGTGCATATCGTTTCCAATTGCTTTGCCCTCGTGCAACCTCAAAGATTGCGCAAGTGTCATACTTGCTTGTTGCTTTAGTGATATCTACCATTTTCATTTGATTTTCCTCCTGTTGTTGTTTATTTTACTTACCATTTGCCGATAGTGATAACGAATGAGTTGTAAGGTTCAATGATGATGTTGTGGCTCAGTTTGTAGTAACGCTTCTGGCTGTGAAGCCAGTCGCAGAATCCGAGTGTCCATTCGTATTCTCCAGACTCCCAGATAATCTCTTCTGAATCGGTGCTGCGTCCCCATTTGTATTCGTTGTCGGGGATGAAAGGTGCGTCGTCTTTGTTGTCAAAGATTTCGCTGCCGTAATAATCATTCATCGCCTTTAGCACTTTTCGTGCTTCGGACTTCGTTACCTTTGCCATTGTTTTCCTCCTGTTGTTGTTTATTTTACTACTACTTGACGAATACTTCGTTATTTGCAATCTGAAGTAGCGCAAAAACTGTGTCTTGGTCAAGGTCAATCAAGAATGCAACATCGTTAATCTTCTCAATAATGTGCTTTTCTTTAGCGATGTATTCATTCACTCGGCTGCCACCCAAGTACGCGCTATAGCCTGCTTTCATGTTTTCCATATGAGTAATCAAGCGATTCAAGTCGCTGATTTCTTTCTCTGCTGATTCTTTAATGTCCTGTCGGACCTCTCTAAACTCACGAAGGCTGTGAATCAGAAGATTAAAAACCCTTTCCTCTGTGCTGTCCAGTTTGGTCTTGCGAACGACCTCCCCAAATTGCCAGATGCCCATGACTTTTCGTGCTTGGTCTGATGCCCAGTCATGAAAGTCCGTGTATTCCTTTATTGCTTCTGTGATTGTTTTGTTTAGGTTTGCCATTGTTTTCCTCCTGTTTATTGGTTGGGGTGGTTCCCCGACCTGTTAAAAACCACCTTACAACCTATATCCGAAAAATCCCAATAGTGCTTGGTGGTTTTTGCCCCTAGAACGACCTATCTATGCGGTTCTAGGGCTTTCTCAAAAATATTTTGGAAAAACCCTTCCTAGCAGGCGTTCCTTTGCGAAAAAACAGGTAGCCGCATCAACCCACCACGAATCGCAGTTGCACGCAACACGCAGCAACACAACGCGACTCACGAGAACCTATTGCAAACTCCAAGGTCTCCAACTGTTGCCGTAACGATAAATCAACAACGCAGCATAAAGATTTACTTTAGGTTTGTACAAATCTTTGCACGAACGCAACACACCGAAATGTTGCAGATATCCATTCGGATAATAACGAGAACCGCGACACCAAAAACCATTGATTTGAGTCAAACCATGTGAACCACCGTTCGGGTCACCCTTGAAATATGCATTAGCAAGACAACGCGACTCGCGCCATATCACATAGTCAAGTTTAGGCAACAAGTCTGATGACCAACCAACAAACTTTGCCAACGCCCACCATTCAGGACAACGCGCCGATGCTGGCACAACCAAATCAACAACCGCCGAAACGCTATCCGTGCGTGGCGGCGGTGGTGGCAACGCAGACCCAGAAACAGGAACACACCAAATACAAACTGTGGCTATGAAAAAACGAATGAAGCGAGTCATGCGAAGAAACCTTGTCGCGTCACGAGCAACAAATAAGGTGCTCTCATCTTAGCCCTCCTTTATGTTTCAGTAATCAATGCCACCAGTTCGCTGAACTCATCTAAATCTACTAACACAATTCCGCGACTCGTACCGTCTGCCATCGCAACCATCAAAAAAGGTCTGATATCGCCAATTGCTTTAGCAGCATCAGATTGTGCTTTCGCATCACGAAATCGTGTAGCAATCGGACCAACTTGTGCACCTGCTTTTATTTCTACTCGGAACGCGCCACCCCAATTCTCTTCATGCCTTGTTAGATGTCCTGTTAAACCAAGTTTTCGTCTAGCACGACGCGCTTTGCTATCGCCCTTTGCACGATTTCGTTTACCGCGGGCCCTAGGGTCTCCGCATCCACGCACACGACGCTTACCGTCACGCCCCTCACGCCCAAGTAATCCATACAACGGACATTTATCCTTCACAGAACATTTATCTTTATCGCCTTGACATTCACCTTTACGCTCATCCATAACTTTTCCTTTCGTTATCTTCGTCGCGCGCGCGCTAACGAAATATCCAACAACAACATTTAGTCTTTCACAAACAGCGACACCACCCCCAGGGCATCCACCCGTCCGATTCTCGCTCGGTTCACACCAGCCTGCACCCATTGATTTGTGCACAGGGCTTTCCCTGCCTTTCTAACGGGCGAACTAATGACTGTTAATCACCGAGGATTTTCACCTGCATCCGTTCTTACGCGACGGACGACGACACCTTGCGGCGTGTTCTATTCAGTTGTTATCGGGGAACAAATACAGCGCACTACATAGTGGTAGTCCTGCGTTAATTCCGTACCATCATCTAGTTTTTTTACAACTATTTTTCGGCGTACACGCTGACCATTTTCGTCGGTCGGTATTATCCATAGAACGCCATTACAAATTTCGCACTTTCTATCCGAACGCACAAACAATCGGTAATAAAAATTGTGCACTTCCTTCAGTTTCGGAAAGAAATTACATTCGGCAACAATCTTTTTCGTTAGTGCGCGACCCTGTTCTACGCTCATCGCAACGATTACATCGTCATGCGACCACGCATCAACAACATTCTCGCGGTAGACATCATTCGTCGGGAACGCACCAGCGATACGATTCACCATCGCCCTCACATTTTCAGGTGTCATCGGGCTTTAATCCAATCCACCAACTCAACAAACGCACGTAACACACGCTTCGGTGCCATAAGAAACACATCCTCCATCTGTCTCTGTTTGTCGTACTTTACATCCTGCCACCACAAAGCCACAGACGACACAGGAACGACGACAATCGCACCCGTGCGTTGTGACACCATGCAATATGCCACAGGTTTCCTAACCTTGTTAGCGAAACCATGCGCCGTATCTACAATCAAATTATCTGCAGGATAATCCCTTGGATTATTACCGAACACACGCGATGACGATTTAACTTCCAACACCCCTGCAGTCGTAATCACATCCTTTTCGTACAGCGTGAACCTGTGCCTATCGGCTACAGATTTAGCGAATTCCAATGGTTGTAATTCTGCTATCACATCATATTTAGCCAATTCGTCTACTACATAACCTGCATATTGGTGACCTAAACGAAACGACGCTTCATAATCAAAACTCATCCCACGAGTCGCTTTCCCATAATGCTGCATTCAAATGAACACGCCGTTTTGAACGACGCTCGTTTGGTGTTAAGCCACCGAATAAGCCGTATCGGTCTCCAGTCGGAATATTTAACTCCGACAACTTTAAGCATTCAGCCGTTACTGGACACACTTCACAAAACTGTTTGCCTTCCTTGTATGGCGAACCTGTTTGGAAACGCGAAGGAAAGAATAAGTCAATTGGTGCACCCAAACATGCTGCTCGTTTACGCCACGATTCGTTGCCAGTCATTTATTATTGCGCTTTCATTAGTGCGTTTATGACTGTGCTCGCATCTCGTTTGGTTAGCGTTGCGATATCTTCCACAGTTTTATTTAGCACCTCCGATGAAAACGCCACTACATCTTGCGACTTTTCCGATGCCAATTTATTCAACAGTTTTAATTGTGCTTCGGTCACCGTGATACTGGTTACCGATACGCGCTCTTTTATCTGTTGCGCCTTATTATTTGCATCGTTAATCATCTGTTCGCGTGTTCGTTGCGTTGGGTGATTAATTGCATTTGGCTGTGGCTCGCCTTGTTGACGTACAACTTTTTGCATTTCTTCACGCGACGGACGAGGCGCAGACTTGCTTTGGAACTTAAAATTAGCAAGTGCCCTTCCGATTGCCGAAGTTTCTGCATTTTCTACATGACTTGTCCTGTTGACTGGGCTGGCATCACGCAGTTCTTCCGCGTAACCAGTTGACACAGGTTTTTCGTCGGCAGCATCCTTGTAAATCTCAGCAGCGAAAAGAATCTTGTTCTCGTCGTAGTGATAAATATTTGTGTGAATGCGACCGTTTGGGTATTCTTCCCAGAACTTAGCCAATCGTGTTTCTACTGTTTCGTAATTTGATAAATCAAACCTAGACATAATTCCTCCTAGTAATAGTTAATGAATAAAAACTTCGTATTACTGATGTTTGTGTTACAACCTCCCTTTAATGTTTTTTGTTCTCATCACGCGAAACGGTGCGCCTTCTTTTTCGTATTGCAATACCAGTTCTGGATGGTCGCGCTTTAATCCAGCAATATCAAGTTTCTTTCGTCCTGACTGCTGTTTCCATGTCACAACTGGCTGCTCTTCATAAATGCCTATGGTTGCATTACGCAGCAAATCGGCAATACGGTCCTCGGCTTGCGACTTCAACAATTCACCTTCTGCAATAAGTTCTTTTGCTTCTACTAATTGCTGTAGCCAATGCATATCGCTGGTCTGCAATTCCACAATTTCTTCTGTTGGTTGGAACAACTTGCTAATTGTAGAAGCGGTCATCATTCCATCATCAACTTCCGAAGGGTCGTGATTGTCAATCGCTTTACCAAGTCGTTCAGCCGACTCAACCAGCATGTTCACCCACTCATTATTGTCGGGCAGTTTATGGATGCTGATGTTTTGGTCAATATCAAGTACAGAGAAGTACACAACCGCACCAGTTACATACGCTTGCGCGTATCCTTGCCACAACCATTCACGCGGTAAATCTGATGCATCACGCACACGATAGCGAGCGGTTGTTTTAGCCTCAACAACAATGTTTGGTTGCATCGGACAATCAACGCCATCCAGCGTTACGGTAAATCTGCCTTTACGATAAACAACATTTGGTGTTTCTATTGGCAGACCCAATGCTAAACCTGCTTCCGAAACCAGAATCGGCTCAATTAGATTGCCCTTCCGAAAAGTTGGTGTTTCCACTCCGACCTCTGGTGTGCCGAGTTTTTTTGCCATTAATTCTGAACGAGATGTGTATGGCGAGTCACCCATAATGCTTGCTGCTTCGGATGCACCAAAAGTAACTTTTTCTTCTTCGTCACGGTGACGGTCCATTAACCAACCGAGTGTTCCGTGCGGTTTCTTCGGTAATACTTTCATGTTTCCTCCTGTGTATGTGTTGTGACAACTATACAAAGACCCTGTAACACGGTTGGGTATTTGGTGGGAGTCTCCCCCGTATCGCAGGAGGTTCGTTACGAGGGAGACTCAACCGACGCAGCGGAGAAGGGGACGCTGCGTTATGAGACTACAATAATCCGCAGTACCATTCCAACAGGCACGACAAGTATGCCGTCATAATCTTCTTCGCTATTTTGTGATTGGGCGATAACTACATAGCCTTGTTTTGCTTGTGGAAGTAGCCAACCGACTGATTTACAGATAACACCTTCTTCGTTAATCTTTTCGCCGTCCACCCAACTTTGGTCAATGCTGTATGCATCCATCCATTCCACGATTACGGGTGTGATGCTGTTAGGTAGGTCAAGCATTACCAACCTTCTTTCTTTCGTTCTTGACAGAATATGGGAGCCTGAAAAGTAATGCCGTGTTCGGGTGTGATAATTGCCATCGCCTGTTGGGGAACTTCCATACCGAAGTTGTTAATAAATGCGTACTCGTCCACGCCTTTCATGCTTCCATTAACAATTAGCGAAGGACTAGGTAAATATTGATGCCAATGTCCGAGCCACAGCGTAGAAAAGTTTTGACCTGTCGCTAAATATCGTTGTGCTTTTCGTGCACGCAACCTCATAATCGGTGGATAAATACCGCCGATACCGCCACCGCCCGTCGCTTGGTCGCCGTGCGTAACAAGTTGACCGTGCCCATACACATTAAAGAATGCATCTGAACCTTCTGGAATCGTAAAAGTTATGTATTTATTCTTAGCAAAGTGGCGTTCTAGTTCTTTTGCAAGTAGCCAATCAAAGTTTGTGCGTGCGCGTAACTTCATCCGCGGCTTTCGTGTAGTGCGCCCATGATTACCGACAACAGATACGACATGAACTTTCCCAAACTCCTTGTGAACCATATCTATTGCTGCAGCCAGTTGTTCCGACCAGAACAAAAACGACCCGAACATGGTGTCGGCATTAGTTTCTGTTAATTCCTCATGGATATCACCAGAGAAAATATCGCCACCCAGAATAAGAACACAACCGTCATACTTCATCCCAGCCAAATAATGGCGTGTCATTTTTACAAAATTATTAGCCCATGAACGCAGACGAATTACTGCAATACTTCTGCTGTAAGCATTTAATCCATCCACTTCGGCTGGATTAACCACTTCGTCTAAATGTAAATCGGACAACATGGCAACTGGTGTAACAGATTTTGCTTTAGGTGCAGATGGCGACAACCATTCAGGCGGTTCAATATCCGATTGCTCAATTTTCTCTATGAAATTAAGGGCCCTTTCGGCAAGGTCCAAACGCTCTTGTAAGTTCTGCACAAGATGCAGGGCTGCATCGCGTTCCTTCCGAAGTTTATTGTCGGCAGTTTTCGCTGCTGCAAATTCCTCATTTAGCGACATTGTTGCGCTGCCTGTGAGCCCGAATAGCGTTTTCACTTATTGGTAAATTGCGTCGTATCATAACTTTCACAATTGCAGATGCAGAAATCGTTGCATCATTTAATGCGTTAAGAAAATCTGCGTTGTCCTCGTCATTAAGTTGCTCACAAATCTCCGCAACTCGCGTCACATAAATACGAGAATTACGCGCCTCGTTTATTTCGTTCTTCAGTTTCCCCATGTAGTCCTCCTTGGTGCCATGACAAGTGATTACTTAGTTCGTCTTTTACCCTGTCTAACTTAGTCTCTGTTCGTATCGCAACACCGTATAGGTGTTTTAGTTGACTTTGCACAACATTGTGGTCTTGTTTATTTTCTTTACGCAAATTCTGAATAACGGCGACAATAATTGCTCCGACTGCTGTGATAACGGCAACGATAATTATTGCGAAACTGTTATCCATTTCATTTTCCAATTCAGGTTATGTAATCAACTAGTTAAGTCTATCGCCTGCAATATAACGAATATGCCATGGCTCATCCTGCAATTCCCACGACCAACCTAGCGACGGTGCAACAGCACGCAAAAACCTAAGCCCTCGGCGTGGACACCCCTTTGGTTTCGTCATAATAGAAACGGTACGACCATTCACACGCAAAGCACAGTCCACCGCCAGCCCCCACCCATGATTGCTTGTTTCGGGCGTAGCCACAGGCGCGCCATCATGCAAATACCATGTTTCACCATTCCAAGTGCGCGTTACTTGTTTTGTGCGTCGCGCATCAGGATATTTACGCATACGCAAAAAGAACAAATGTTCCTGCTGACTCACCGAACGATAGTCACCAATCTGAACTAACACCAAACCTTCTTTGGCTGCCTCACATTGTAATTTTTGCCACGCCTTTGCTGCAAGATGATGCAATCGCCCAGACGGTAAAATATCCGTCAACAATTCTGGTGGCAACTTTCCATTCTTTACGCCACGCAAATCTGCAGGCATAGTAATTGGAACAATAGGTAATTTACGCATCCGAACCGCGACCGAAAGCGTGGTCATTCGGGTTAATCCAACGCAACACAGGCGGAATCAAAGCAGCAACAAACGCTTTTGCTACATCATCCCAAGTCCATTCCAAAGTTGCCATAACAGCAATAACAGCACCTAACGCTGAGCGCAGATACGACAAACACATTTGCCACTGCTGTTGAGTAATCCCAACCTTTACAGGTTGTTTCTTTTTAGATGTTGCCATCAGTTGTCACTTCCTTCCAACTTGTAGTGTCCTCATCCCAATAATAAAACTTTCCATCCGTAGGATACGAAACAGGTGGTTCCCATTGGCAGGTGGCTTCATTGAGAACCCACGAAGCAAAAGGTTGCGGCGGAATAAACGCATCACGAGCCGCATCAAATATGTAGCCGATGCCAGCATAGTTTTTGCGGAACGTTGCGTTGAAACTTGTTTGCTTCCAGTTAGAACCTAACCCCAAACCTGCAAGGAAGTCAATACCCTGTTGTTCGTTATCTGGTGCTGGGTCTGGTGCATCATCGTCGGATACCGAAAGAACCCTCAGTACTACATTGTTTTCGTCTAGTTCTGCAAAATATGCCATAATAATCTCCTTACGCTACTACGAGTGAGCCTGTGTCGTTGAAGGTGTGGATTGTGTAGATGCCCGAGGTAGTGATAGTTCCACCAGTAACAGTAAACGGATTATTTGCCGTGACATAACGAATGATTACGACACCCTTACCGCCAGCACCACCAGTAGCGCCACCACCGCCACCACCACCACCACCCGTGTTTGCTGTACCAGCAAACCCAGACTGCTGGCCACCGCTGTATGCGCCACCATTACCGCCACCACCGTCACCGCCAGTGCGATAGGTCGCACTTGTACCGCCACCAGCACCACCGCCAGCACGAGTAACCGATGAACCAGTTATGGACGAAGCAAGACCGTCGCCACCAAAACCAGCAGAATCCGTGTTTCCCGCTTCGGTTGCTCCACCCCCGCCACCGCCGTAGAAAGTTGGCGAGACACCGTAGCCATCGCCACCGCCAAACCCTTGATTCGCTGTTCCCGCAGCAAGACCTTGTGAACCGCCCGTGTTCGGACCAGCACCACCGCCACCAGACCCACCAGTTTGAGCAGCAAGATTAGATGCGCCACGCCCGCCACCAGTTGAAGTAATAGTCGTAATGTCTGAACCAGACAATGAAGTATTTGTTCCACTTGTGTTTGCAGAACCACCGCCGCCAACCGCGACTGTGTATGTGTTCGGTGTCAAAGTAATGGTTGCTTCGGCTGAGGAGTTCCTTCCAGAACTTTCACCGCTTACCGAAGAACGATAACCCCCCGCACCGCCACCACCACCGTTGTAACTTGTGCCAGAACCAGAACCACCGCCGCCACCTCCAGCAATAACTAGATACTCGACCTGAACAGAAGTCGGCTTATTGAACCAGTTAGCCGTGTACTCCCCCACACGCTCACGCTGACCGTAACGCAAAGTCATGCGTCAACCTCAGACCGTAATTTGATTGACGTACCCGTGAATCGTCACCACATCAGCAGTCGCACAAAACGCCTTCACCACAAGAGCCGCCGAAGCATTACCCTTGATAAGAAGCCCAGGGGCTACAAGAACCAAACCCGACTCAGCAGCAATCGTCAACTCAATCAGATCATTAGGTGAAGTCGTACCACCCCACTCAATCGTCAACTTACGGGCAGTCGTATCCGAGTTCACCGCATACAACCACACCTCGTCATAAGTCGTCGCCGTCGATGAACCAGTATGAATCGTCGTACCAGGCGTAGCCGTAGCCGCAACCTTGATAGCGCGACCATCCGTCGAACCCGACAACTTTACTTTCGTGTATGTAGCCATGTGTTACCTATCCTAACTGAATACTTGAACTTGAAGAACATCCGCCCCAGCAGCAAGCGCAGTCCACTTTAGCCCAGTCGCTTCCGCCGAATCAGCCGTCAACACATAATCATTCGTCCCAACCGCCAACGCAGCAACCGTCGTCCCATTGAACGCCACAAGGTCACCCTTCGCCGCATACCTCGACGCCAAGAAGTTTGCCTCATCAGCATCATCCGCCGAGAACACCGGATAGATAGTCGCACCCGAAGCATGAGACTGAGCAGTCGTATCATCCTGTGCGCGAGTAAGAGTCAACACCGACCCAGAAATTGTGGCGCTGCACTTCTCCTCACTCGCAGTCCCAGGCGAGATAACAACAAAGAACGGCTCAGCACCGGACGGCCAACCAGTAGTTGCCGCGAGTGTAGCCGACGTATCACCAGACGCCAAAGCGTTCGTGATTGTCGTCTGGGCGGCTGCGCCCTTGTACTGTCTACGTGTTACTGCTGCCATCGTTTAGCGGCTCTTTTTCTTTTTGCCGCCAGCGGGCAATTTCTTTTTAGCCTTCGGACGCGACACCGTATCTCTGCCAACCCAAATCGGTTGCACATCACGCCAACCTTCGCTCGGCGGAGGCGCCAACTCAACAACAGTCGTGGTCCCCGAAGGTCGACCAGAACCCAAACGCCGTAGTTGCTGACCGCCCATACGTTCAAGTTCTGATTCGTCGTTCTGAGTCTTTGGTTTCTTGCGCATACGGCTCTATCTTACACTACGCATAACCACGATAGCAGTCCCCTCGAAATCGTTAGCCCGATGAGCGTTTACCACTTGGGCTATCTGCATCTGCACGTTCTCCACCACCACCGCGAACGTTTCCTCGTTCTCCTGATAGGTGACCACCCTGGGGGTTTCCACCAAGTCCCGCAGATAGGCAAGTTCGGCGTCCACATCCTGCCAATACTCACGCCCGTTGATAGACAGTTTGTGGTGCATGATGAGGGGTACGGAGAAGATTTGGCTTCGTAGCGGGGCGGCATAAGCCCTAGCCATCCAACGGGTCAGCGTCGGACCAGTCGTGGCGCTGGCAGCACGGGTAAGGGTCACCTTGATTTCTGCCTCAAAAATCTTGTCTTCCAACCCGTCGAACGTTTTCTCTTTTACGTTCAAAGTTGAGAGGGTGGCAAAATCGTAGAAGTCTCCACCGTCAGAAGCAACCGACATGGTGACAGAACCCGACAACGGCAGGCAACGAATGTCCAACTTCGGGATGAACTTGGCGTCTGGGACACCCCACCTGTAGATACCTGAACGCAGGTATCCGGAGGTGACAAGGTTCGTGGCGTGGGGCGTGTACACGCCGACCCCTGAGACGGTGAACAGTGGCTTGTTTTGGAACTCGTGTATTGCTTGCACCGTACCCTGCGTGGTTGCCATCAAATCGGATGCGTACGCAGGCTGGTTCGGGGAAATGAACACCGAGATGTCCATACGTCCGATACCTGTTGAAGTGGAATCGAAGTTGCTCCACGCAAAGTAGACGTACTTGCCGATGCCAGCCATCGCCCCAACCGCGGCACCAGTCTCCACCAATGGTCCGACGGTGAGGTTGCCGTCGGTGTCCGTCGAACAGAAACGGAACCCTGTCGCAGTACCCAAAATGATGTAACCGAGATAGCCGTAGATGGATTGGACGATTTCTCCGAGTGGCAGTTCAGCCGCAGCAGTCGGGATTTCAAGAGCAGTGCCGTCAGCCTGGATTTGCGTCTTGTAAATGATGCTCGTGTTACCTGCGTAGCCTGCGGCATAGATGTGGGTTTGCCCAGCAGCGAACCCAACCCACGTCCAGTTCGTATTCGGATGCGTGTACAAAGCGCTGGGATTGTTCGCCG
>Ga0208644_1001751_pt1 | contig 17897 bp, 25 predicted proteins | sample VirMetDEL_Nov_18_FD_184517 | JGI IMG/M metagenome (GOLD analysis project Ga0208644, IMG submission 184517) | Aqueous microbial communities from the Delaware River and Bay under freshwater to marine salinity gradient to study organic matter... | ecosystem: Environmental > Aquatic > Marine >... | reverse complement strand
CCGTCAAAACCGACCGACGGCGTAAACACCGCCCAAGGCCGCCCTTATGCGCGCAGCAGGCGGACGCCTACGCGGAGGCGATCCTGGACGGCTCCACGACGGCCAACGCCCGGATCCGCGACGCCTGCCGGCGCTACCTCGAGGAGCGGTCGAAGCCGGCGGCGCACGCGGTCTGGTGGGACGAGCAGCGGGCCGAGGACGCGCGCGCCTTCGCGCTGAAGTGCGGGCAGGGCGCCGAGGCTGGGGCGGGGCAGCCGCTCGTCTGGATGCCCTGGCAGTGCATGGTCGCGATGGTCCTGCTCGCCAGGCGGCGCGTGATCGACGGCAGGCGCTCGGACACGCCCGCGACGAAGGCGCTGCTGCTGGCGGTCGCACGCGGCAACGGCAAGACCGAGTTCGCGGCGAGCCTGCTGATGGCCGCCATGCGCGACCCCAGCAGCCGGCTGGAGTTCTGCTCGGTGGCGCCGGACGGCCGGCTCGCCCAGAAGACCTTCGAGCGGATGCAGACCATGTGCGGGACGCTCGCGGGCGACGTGGCCGACAAGGACGAGGACAGCTGGAAGGCGACGGGCGGCTCGACGCCTGCGCACCCCGGCCGCGTGCGCCACGGCGGCAACCGGTACATCTCGCTGCCCTGCACGGACAAAGCGCTCGACGGCCTCACGGCGCGCCTGGTCATCGCCGACGAGGTCGCCCGCATGGACAAGGCGTTCGGCCGGCTCCTGACGGGCCTCGCCAAGTTCGCCACCAGCCAGCTGCTCGCCATCACGACGCCCGACCCAGAGCAGAAGACGCGGCCGATCTGGGGCTACTGGGACCAGCTGGAGCGCGCCATCGCCGACGGCAGCCCGTACCCGGCCGGCTGGTGGCCGATGCTCTACGGCCTCGAGCAGGATGACCAGGCGGCGGACCCGTCGGCGTGGGGCAAGGCGCACCCCGGACTTGGCACGATCATCGACCCGACGCAGCTGGAGCTCTCGGCGCGGACCATGCTTCAGTCTGGCGATCCCGAGCAGATCGCGGAGTTCGAGACGCAGCTCGCCTGCCGCTACCACGAAATCGCCACGACGGACGTGGACCTTTCGGTGCTCGAGCGGCAGATGCAGCCCTGCGATTGGTCCCGCCTCCAGGGCGCGCCGGCCGTGATCGGCCTGGACCTGTCCCGAGGCGGCTACGGCCCGCAGCTGGACCTCACCACGATGTGCCTGATGGTCGTGGACGGGCCGCAGCTGCGCGCCCGGAACGTCTCCTGGTGGGCCGGGCTCGACATGGCTCTGGACGAGAAGCGGTGCCGAAACCCCCTCGGGCAGTGGTGCGAGCAGGGGTTCCTGCGCCGGATGCCCGGCGAGTACCACGACATGACCGTCGTGGAGGCCGAGATCGAGGCGCTGATGGCCCGCTACGACATCCGCAAGATTGGCGTGGACCCTCACCCCAGCCAGGCGCGGGACATCAAGCGCTGGCAGGACCGGGGCTGGCCCATCGTCCCGGTCGATCAGTCGATCCGCACCATGGCCCCGGCGTGGAAGCTCTGGGGCGACCTCCTCAAGAGCCGCCAACTCTGCTACGAGGACGATCCGGTCCTGCGGGCGGCGCTGAACGCCGTGCGGCTGGTCAAGGACAACGTCGGCAACATCCGCCCAGTGAAGGGGCGCAGCTCGGGGAACACCGACGCCGTGGTCGCCGGCAACATGGCCGCGATCCTGATGGAGCACCACCAGGTGCGCGAGGCGAGCGGCATCGCGAACAGTGCCTGCCCGATTGGTTAGAATCAGCGCAGACAAGACACGGATGACCCCCATCCGTCAATATCGCGGGCGTGTCAGCGCCGGGATTGAAGGGCAGGGGCCCGAACCTACATCCATTTCTGCGAACCGAATCGCAGGAGGGCCGCAAGGCCGAGCGCAAGGGCGCGACAGGCACCACCACGCTGGTGCCTGTTCTATTGTTGCACTCTTTCGAAATCCGCTTGACATCTGGGGGCACATTCGTTCCATGCGGGCGTGCCTTCGTGGTTCTCCAGGATCTTCGCCGTCAAGCCCACCGTCGTGGTGTGGCAGAACGGCACCACCGCCAGCAACGTCTCTCCGGCGACCCTGCCGGCCGTCGTGCGCGCGGTGCAGCTCCTGGCCTCGGACATCGCCCGCCTGCCGGTGCGCGTGGAGCGCGCCGACGGCAGCGTCATCGACGGCCACCCGGTCGCCCAGCTCCTGAGCCGCGACGCCAGCCGCTGGCAGTCCGGCTTCGACTTCCGCCGCTTCGTCACGGGCTGCGCGCTCACCTCCGGGAATGGGCTGGCCCTGATTCGGCGGGCAAACGACGGAACTGTCGCCGAGCTCCAGCCCATCCCGGACGGTGCCGCCACGGCGCAGTTCACCGACGAGGGCGTCGAGTACCGCATCAAGGACGTGAAGCTCGCTGCCGACCAGGTGGTGCACATCGGCGCCTACCCGGATCTCGACTTCCCGGCGTGGTTCGTCTCCCCGCTCGACGCCTGCGCGCCGGCCATGCAGCTCGCGGCCGACCAGGACGCGGCGCACTCGGCGCTCGTCAAGACGGGCTCGACGGGCAAGATCAGCCTCAGCCACCCCGGCGCCATGAGCGACCAGGCGGTGCAGGCGATCCGCGACGCCTGGCAGACCATGCACGCGCAGCCGGACGGCGCCAGCCGCCCGCTGATCCTGCGCGAGGGGATGAAGGCCGAGCGGATCAGCCAGGAGACTTCGACCTCCAACCTGGAGAGCCGCCGGTTCTCGGTGCAGGAGATCGCCCGCGCGTACATGGTGCCGCCCGAAATGCTGTTCCAGCAGGGCGGCGGCGCGCTTGCATCCCAGGCCGAAACGGCACGCGCCTACGTGGATGGCGGCCTCTCGCTCTGGACCTCAGTTTGGTCTGCCGAGATCGAGCGCAAGCTTCTCCAGCCCGGCGAGTTCCTGCGCTTCGACACCGACGTGCTGCTGCGCGGCAACCTCCGCGACGCCGGCATGGCGCTCTCGAAGCTGGTGCTCGGAGGCGTGCTCGCGCCCAACGACGCCCGCCGCCGGCTTGGCCTGCCGCCCATCGCCGGCATGGACACACCGACCGTGTCGATGCCTGGCGGCGCTGCCGCAGCGGTCGGACCAACCGACACCAACGAGGACCAGGAGGCAGACGATGCACCCTGACCTGATGGTGCGAAACTGCGGAATCGGCGCCGACGGCTTTGAGGCCGGCAACGAATGCGCCAAGGGCGGCGGTGGCGGCGGCGGTTCTGGAGGCTCGTCCAAGTCTTCCAGCGGATCGTCCGCCCCTGCGAAGGGCGGATCCGGTTCCGGCCAAGCCAAGAGCCACAACGTCAAGCTCCCGGCCGACCCCAAGCGCCTGAACAAGGACGAGACGGAGGCCGCTCTGTCGCAGATGGGCTACAAGCTCGGCAAGCTGAGCTTTGAGGGTGGGCAGACGAAGTACGAGCTCACCGCGCCCGACGGAACGACCACCAAGGCCAGCGCGACCGACATCAAGGAGCTGGTCTACAAGGGTTCATCCGACCCCAAGGACCAGGCAAAGAAGATCCCGAAGGGAAGGCGCGAGATGGCCACGTCTTACGGACTGGAGACGCGCTGCTGCAGCTTCGAGCGCGAGGGCAACCGCCTGACCGGCTACGCGGCGGTCTATGACGCCCTGAGCCACCCGCTCGTCGTGCGCAGCGTCAACGGCGGAAAGCCGTTCACCGAGCGCGTGGCGCGCGGCGCGTTCGACCAGAGCCTTCGCGGGAACATCTCGCTGCTGGTCGGCCATGACCGGCGCGAGCTGCTCGCGAACACGAAGAGCCAGCGCCTGAAGCTCGCGTCGGACGAGCGCGGCCTGGCCTTCGATGTCCAACTGCCGGATACCCAGCGGGCGAAGGATGTCTACGCCCTGGTCGATTCCGGCGTCCTTTCCGAGATGTCTTTCGGCTTCGTAGTCCGCTCGGACGCCTGGAAGGGCTCCGAGCGCACCCTCACGCAGGTGGACCTGCGCGAGGTGTCCATCGTCGAATCAGGCGCTTATCCGCAGACGAGCGCTGAAGCACGCACCTACAGCCCGGCGCTTGCCCGGCTTCGTCTGCGGTTGAGGGCACTGACATGAAGACCACCGACCTGTTCAAGAAGCGCGCAAACCTCATCGAGCAGCGCGATGCGCTGTCCAAGGAACTGAACGAGCTCCTCGCCAGCGAGCAGCTGACCGCCGAGCAGGAGGCCCGTGGCTCCGAGCTCATGGACCAGCTGGAGCCGCTGAAGCGGGACATCGAGGAGATGCAGAAGCACATCGGTGCTTCGCAGCTCCGCGAGCGGTTTGCGTCCTACGCGGCCGTCGAGAAGGCCACCACCGAGAACGAGAAGCGCTCCACGGAGTGGACGGCCTCTGGCGAGTACCGCGAGCAGTTCATCGACTGGTGCCGTGGCGGGCGCGCGCCCGAGACGCGCGGCCTGGCCGAGTTCCGCGACATCACGACCTCCAGCTCGTCTGGCGTCTTGGTCCCGAAGATCTACGAGGCCGGCATTCTGAAGTACCTCGACCGCAACACGGTCGTGCGCAACCTGGCCGACCTCCGCACTGGCGTGAAGGGCAGCGTCACGCTGCGCCGGAACAACCTGGAGACGGACGCCGCGGTGTCCAGCTTCTGGACCACGGAAGCCAACAAGACCGCCACGGCCATCGACGCGACGCACTCGGAGATCAACCTGAACCCCGTCGGCGGCCTGCCGAAGTCGGAGCTCACCCAGTGGTCGGTCCGGCAGTCGGACTTCGACATCGAGGCTGAGGTGATCCAGCACCTCCAGCGCCAGATCTCGCGCGGCATCGAGTCGGGCTACACGGTCGGCACCGGCAGCGACCAGCCCACGGGCCTGTTCCTGTGGGACTCGGCGTACAAGTCGGTCGCCGTCAGCGCGGCGCACGGCTCGGGCACCGGCTGGGACGGCGCCTTCACGGTCGCCAACCTTACGGAGCTGCGCTACAAGAGCCTGCCCGCCGAGTACTGGCAGTCGGCCGCCTGGGTGATGAGCCAGGACGCCTACTTCCGCATCGCCAGCCTCAAGGTGGACACGTCCACCAGCAACGTCCCGCTCTTCGTCCCGAGCTCGGACTCGGGCGTCATGCAGGCGGCGCCGATGATGCTGATGGGCCGCCCGGTGTACATCGCGCCCTACGCGCCCGGCCGGCAGACCGCGGCGGTCACCAACTCGGTGCCGCTGATGTTCGCCAACGTCGGCGAGGCGTTCGCCATCCGCGAGTGGGGCGGCATCTCGATGTTCCGGGATGACGTGACCACCCCCGGCCTCGTGAAGTTCCAGGGCATGGTGTTCGTGAACAGCAAGGTGATCCGCCCGAAGGCGGTCGCCGCGCTGAAGATCACCCTGACCTGACGCAAGACCCCCGGAAGCGCAAGGGGGCGGGCTACCTCCCCGCCCGCCCCCTCTGCGTCCAGGAGGAAGCATGGCGATCACGCTGTCCACGATCAAGGATGCGGCGCGCGTCTACCACACGGGCGACGATGCGTACCTCCAGATCGCCTACGACGCGACGGTGCGCGAGCTGGAGGAGCGCACCGGCTGGTGCCTGGACCCGGTCACGCGCACGCAGTACGTCGCCGAGGAGCCGACGGGCATCACGAAGCTCGTCCGCCTGGAGCGGCAGCCGGTCACGGTCTGCACCTGCACGAACGCGAACCAGCAGGTTGTTGGGCTTGGACTCGTCACGATCAACGGCATCCAGTACGCCGACCTCGACGTGGCGGACCTGGAGTACCCGCTCGTCCTGACGATGACGGCCGGGAACAACACGCTGCACCCGCTGCTCCAGATGGCGGTGCTCCAGCGCGTGACGCAGCTCAACGCCGCGCGCGGGGATGACACGGTCACTCTCAAGACCGACTACTGGGACAACATCTGCGCGATGATGGGCAAGGGGATCGGCTGATGGCCCACGTCCCCCACGGCATGATGAGGCTGGTCGCGGCGGTGCAGAACCCGACGCAGTCCACCGACGCGCTCGGCCAGGCGACCGAGACGTGGGCGACCGTCACCGGGCTGTCGGCGCTGCCCGTCTACATCGAGCAGATGGACACCACCGAGACGGTGGACGATGGCGGCCCGGCCATCCAGACCTCCTACCGCATCCTCTGCCCGTGGACGGCCTCGGTCACCACGCGCAGCCGGTTCCTGTGGACCGACAACGGCACCCAGCGCACGCTGAACGTGCGCAGCTGCACCGACAAGGACCAGCGCCGGCGGACGCTCACCATCGAGGCCGTGGAGGTGGTCCTGTGAGCACTACGGCGCTGAAGATCACGCTCAACGACAAGGCGCTGCGGGCGATCCTTGCCAAGCTGCCGGACAACCTGAACGAGCGCGCCCGGAAGAAAGGTGCGCGCAAGGCGCTGGCGCCGTTCGTCAAGAAGCTTGCCGGCATCTGGAAATCCTCGCCGTACCGCGGCAAGCCAACCCACCGTAAAGCCATTGCTGCGGCGACGCAGCTGGACGTTCGCCGCATGGGCGCCGGCCCGACGGCCCCTATCCGGTCGAGGATCGGGATTCGCTATGGCACCAAGGGCGGCGCGACCGCCAAGGGGCGCCAGCGCGTCTACCACCTCCTTGAGCTGGGCTATCGCCATTACGGCAAAGGAAGCAAGTTCTATGCGTCCACCCCGGCGCACCTCGTCCAGCAGAGGGAAGGGCGCCGCGAGTTCGTGAAGCTGAAGCGCAACGAGATCTTCCGCGCCAATCCCGGAAACAGCATGGCGGCCAAGCGGGCACGCAGCGCGGCGCTGTTCGGAATGTACGGCGAGGCAAGGGCTATGTTCCCCGAGCTGCACGATCACACCTCCGGCAAGCGCCAAGCCATGAAGGGCGCGGGCGCCGCGAAGATGATTCCCGGCGCGTTCCGTTCGCTTCGCTGGGCACAGTCGAATCTCCAGCGCGCCACGGATGCCCTGGGCGCCGAGACGCTCGCCGAGGCCAAGCGCCTGCTGGGAGGCCGCCCATGAGCCTGGAAACGGTCTGCAAGGCCATCCAGACGCATCTGGACGCCGCCACGGCCAACCCCGTGAGCGTCGGGATGCGCCGCCCCACGACGCAGACGCCAGCCATCGTCTGGGAGATCAGCGCCGCGCAGGCGTCGCGCGCGATGCCAGGCACCGACCAGAACCTGTGGCTGGTCACCGTTGAGGTCAACATCTACGGCGACACCACGCTCGCCGTCGCCCAGGAGGCGGACAAGATCTGCGCGGCGCTGAACGGCGTCGAGACGCAGGCCGGCACCGCCGACATCGTCTGCACGGACGCGAGCGTCGCGTTCCGCACCGAATCGCAGGCCGACGGCTCGGAAGGCGACGAGCGCGTCTGCACCCTGACCCTCTCGCTCCAAGGAATCTGACCCATGGCACTCATCACCGGATACGGCGGCACCCTGACCTTCAGCGGCACCACGACGGTGGCCGTGCGCAGCTTCACCATGAACTTCGAGCGCGCCAGCCTGGACGTGACAACCCTCGCGGACTTCCGCGAGAAGCGCGCCCCCGGCCGCGTGCGGCGCTTCGGCACCTGCACCCTCTACCGCCAGGACGGCACCAACGACAACACGCTCCGCAGCCACCTGATGCCCGTGGACCTGGCCGGCACGGTGACCGCCGTGCTGACCCTGAAGTACACCGACCAGGGCACCATCGTCTACGACGAGTACGGCGCCGGCACGGGGAACATCAACGTGCAGATCACCTCGGCGTCGTTCACGGACGATGGCACCGGCCCGGCCATGTGGGAGCTCTCCTGGGAGGAGCAGTGACCCTTGCCGATTGACCTCCACAAGGTCGCTGCACGGACCCGCTCGGTTGACATCCCCGAGCTCGGCCTGCTCACGTTCCGCGAACCCACGCTCGCGGACGTGACGCAGGCTTCGCACAACCCGTTCTGGTGGGTGGCCTGCATCACCTGCCAGGACGGATCGGCGTTCCTCCAGAACCCGCAGGACGCCGGGAAGATCCGGGCCGACATCGCCGGGCGCCTGCTGGAGGAGGTGAACCGCCAACGCCCTACGGACGCGCCGAGCGCAGGCTCTGGCGCATCGCAAGCCCCGAGCAACGCATGACCATGGCGGCCGGCCTCGCCCAAGACCTGACCAACGGAGAGCGCATCGAGAGCGCGTTGGTGGTCATCGCGTCGGCCCTGACCGGCAAGCGCCCCACGCAGCTCTTCCCTTGGCTCCGCAATGGCTGACAAGACCCTGAAAGCCTCCATCCAGGTGGACATGGACGCCAAGGGCGTCGCCAAGGGCGTGGCCGCCACGAACCGGGAGCTCGACAAGCTGAACCGGACGGCGCGCCAAACCTCGGTTTCGACCGGGATCATGGCCGGAATCTCGGCCATCCAAGTGGCCTATGGCGCTTTGTCCGGGTTCATCAACGGGCTGACGGAGCACGTCAACAAGCTCGACCAGCTCGGCCGCCGCTTCTCAGTCGAGGGCATGAACGCGGACATTCGCGCGCAGGTCGCGCAGATGGAGTCGGACGCCAAGATCGGCAAGGCCATGGGTCCGGCGTCCGCCGCGATTGCGCAGCAAGAAGAAAAGGCGGCCATCGAGCGCGCGAACCGCATCACGTCAAACGCAGACATTGGCGCAGGTTCCGCCGCCACCAAGACGTTCTTCAAGACTCTTGGCGATGGCTTCGTGGCCGGGTGGGACCAGTTCACTGCCAACATGAGCGATCCGCTCGCACTCAACCAGCCGAGCGTGATCGGCGCCTTCGCAGACGCCGTCGGCGCCACTGGCTTCTACACCGGCGGAATGACCGGCGCGGACCTTGCAGGCGGCGTCGGCCCAGCCCGAGGCATGGATCCTGCCATGGAGCGCAACAACCGAATCCTCGATTCCATCGAGCGAAAGATCGGTGGCAACTGATGGGCACCTGGAGCACCGTCGAGAACGCCGACAGCCGCAGCTGGCGCTTCGAGGAGCGCTGGCGGGACCAGACGCTCGAGCGCAGCTGGAAGCTCTTCTGGACGCCGGCAAACGGCAGCGACCCGTACCCCGGAGACGCGGCCATCCGCACGAACCTGCCGGTGCGCCCGCAGCAGCGCCTGGAGTCGGCCGTCTACGGCACCGACGGCGTCCTGAAGCGCTACGTCTGCCGCAGCGTCACCGTGGAGCCCCTGCGCGAGGCGCCGTACTCCTGGACGGTGCGCGCCACCTTCACCACCGAGGTCTTCCCATGGGAGGCTTCGGACTCATGGGGCAAGGAGTTCGTCAAGCAGACCCGCGTGGTCGGATCGCGCGCCGTCTCTATGTACGTCCAGGGCGCGACCTTGCCGACGAACGGAGACGTGTCGTGGCCGCCGTCCGCCGGCATCACGACCGGCAGCAAGGTTGACCTCAACGGCAACCCTCGCCAGTACAACGTCGCCCAGCAGCAGGTGACCATCGAGAACATCCGGGACCGCACGGCCTCGACCACGACGGCCGACGATCCGCCGTGGACCACGGTGCTCACCTCCTACGTCAACAAGCGCAACGACGCGGTCTTCCTCGGCTGGCCCATCGGAAGCGTCCTGTGCACGGGCATCACGGCGACCCTCGACAGCGAGGTCTGGCGCGTCTCGGCCACGTTCCTGTTCGACGAGTGGTACCACCTCAACCAGGTGGCGTTGCCGCGCAACGACGGCCTGCCGCACCTCGCCCTGGGCGCGACCGTTCTGAGCATCCAGCGGCTCCAGTCGCAGTCGGTCATCTGGTTCCAGCCGTACCCGTCCAAGGCCACCTTCGCCAACCTGTACGGCACGTCCGTGAGCGACCAGTTCACGACGGCCGGCCCGACGAGGATCCCGTGACCACGCACCGCCCGAGGTTCAGCCAGGGGCTCTTTGGCAAGGCCAACCGCTTCGTCACGAACGGCTGGACCGACGCGGCCAACGCCGTCGTGCAGCACCAGCAGGGCATCGCGTGGGCCACGTCGCAGCTGGTGCAGCCGCAGGTCGAAGGGATGTTCCTGTGCACGGTCAAGGACGCCACCGCCATCGCCGGCGCCACCTACCGCTGGACCTACGGGATCGAGCTGTGGTACCCGCCGAGCCCGACCGGCGCGACCGGCGTGCCCGCGCCGGCCGACGCGCGCTTCACGTTCGCCACGGCCTACAACCTGCGTGAGTGGCACAACAGCGCCACCTTCCTCGACGGCATGGACCCGACGAACCCGTCCGTGGTGGTCGGCCCGGTGGGCAGCAAGTGGAACGGCTCGGCGTTCACGACCACCAGCCTGGAGGCGAAGCTCATGGCATGGGTGACGGCCGACCTGTCCGGTGCCGCGTTCGCCTACTTCGACCGCCCCAACCCCGTCCGATGCGCCGGCCTGTTCTGGAACCCGGAGTAAACGCATGATCCGCTCTTTCATCCGCAAGGCGCAGGTGACGATGGGAAGCATCCCGGCCGTGACCGAGCCAAACCAGCCGACCGGCCTCACCGCGACCGCGACGAGCACGACCACGATCTCGCTGTCGTGGACGGCCGACGCGACGGCGGCGCCCAACCAGGCGACGTACTACACCGTGGAGCGGTCGAACGACGGCCTCGGGTCGTGGACCACCATAGCGACCCCGAACGGCAACGCGTATTCGGACACCTCGCTGTCGGCCAGCACCACGCGCTACTACAGGGTGTCGAGCTGCAACGCGGTGGGGTGCAGCCTCCCGAGTTCGACGGCGAACGCGACCACGCAAGCGGCCACTTATGACGTGACCTACCTCGTGATCGCAGGCGGGGGAGGGGGTGGTCATTTCCCACCCAACAGTGCAATGGGGAGTGGCGCGGGCGCTGGCGGATACAGAACCGCGAGCGGCTACACACTGACTTCCGGAACGACGTACACCGTCACCATCGGAGCCGGAGGAGCCGGCGGATCGTCTGCGGCAAACGGCAGCAACTCGGTTTTTGACACCATCACCAGTACGGGTGGTGGCCGCGGTGGTGCCGGGGGCGGAACCGCACGCGACACAGGTGGTTCAGGAGGAGGTGGCGACGGAGTAACCAGCACGGGCGCCGCCGGCACTTCTGGGCAAGGCAACGCTGGCGGTAACCTCAACACCGGAGCATGGGGAGGCCCTGGTGGTGGCGGCGGTGCCAGCGCGGTCGGCGCAAATGGCGGTGGCAACGGCACACAGGCCGGAATGATCGGCGGAAACGGCGGCGCTGGAACGGCCAGCAGCATCACGGGCAGCAGCGTCACCCGAGCAGGCGGCGGCGGTGCTGGTGTCTGGCCCACGGCTACCGCTGGTACTGGGGGAACAGGAGGCGGCGGAAACGGTGCCCTTGGTACGACCGCAGGAACAAGTGGATCGGTCAATACGGGCGGCGGCGGCGGTGGTGGTGGCGGCGGCAGCGGCGGTGGCGCAGCCGGCTCCGGCGGCTCCGGCGTGGTGATCCTCCGAATCCCGGCTGCGAACTACTCCGGCACCACGACCGGTAGCCCCACAGTCACCGATGACGGGTCCACGAAGGTCGTGACCTGGACGGCTTCCGGCTCATACACGGCATAACCACATGGCACACGCAGCAGAACTAGATCACTGGGACCGAGTCATCCGCGTCATCGTGGTCAGCAACGACCTCGAACCGAACGTGGAGCAGTGGTGCACCGACACCTACGGCGGCTACTGGAAGCAGACCTCCTACAACGGGAACTTCCGGAAGAACTTCGCGGGCATCGGCTACACCTACGACGCCTTCCGCGACGCCTTCATCCCGCCCAAGCCGTACCCGTCGTGGCTCCTGGACGATGCGACGTGCCAGTGGAAGGCACCCGTCCCGATGCCGCAGGACGGCGAGCTGTACGAGTGGGACGAGGCCGCAGGCGAGTGGGTGGTGGTGGACGCGGCATGAAGGTTGCCGTCCTCATCCTCGGGCTGACGCTTGCCGGCTGCGCGTCGCATACGGCCGCCATCGGCGAGGCCGCTTCGGACGTTCGCACCGATGTCGCCGTCGCCAGGGAGCACCTTGGCGAAGCCCGCGCCGCGCTGGACCGGATCGACGTTCACGCGGCCACAGTGCATAACCACCTCGGCCACGTTTCGGATGACGAGAATCCGTTCGTGGAGGCGCTGCGATACGGCTCCTACATCGTCGGCGCCGCCGTCGTCGGAGTAGTTGTCTTCATCATCAACCAGAGAATCAAGTGATGGAACCCTATCAATACATGATCTGGCTGGCCGCGCTGCTGCTCGGCTCATTCGGGGCCGGGTGTTCTCTCGGCCTGACCGTCCGCACCACCAAGGGAAAGAAGACCGCCAATGCTCGCCGCAAGTGAATTCGCATCGTCCCTGGCCATCGCCGTCCTGCTCCTGGTAAGCGGCATCGTCGGTGGGTTCTGGTACTGCCGGAAGTCGAAGTGAGGGGATGGCCATGCTGCTGCGGCGACGGCGCGCCGTGCGTCGGCGACAGCTGTTGCGTGTCCTGCGAGGATGACAACTGCTGCGTCATCGCGGACCAGTACGTCGTGGACTTCGGCACCGTCTCCTGCGACTGCTGGACGTGGGGCGACTACGAGGTCAGCGCGCCGGGAAAGCGCTGGTGCGCGGAGAGCGGCAGCCCGACCTGCCCGGACGATTACGTCGAGATCAACGACTGCCCGTGGCAGTGGAAGCTGAAGAACGACGTGTGCGACGCGGGGCCGTACATCCAGCACGTCCTGGCACAGTGCAACGAAAGCGGCGTGGCGTGCCCGGACTCGACCCGCAACGACTACAGCTGGAACTGGCCGACGGGCACGGTAACGGCGCAGTTCCCCATGGACCTCGTAGCCAATCCCCTGGACCCGACTGGCCAGTGCGGCGTCGTGCTTCCGAACGAAAGCGGGACCATCACCTACACGTCGTACACGGGCGCCCCGAACGCGGCCGCGAACAACGCGGTGGTCTGCTACCCGTACCCGGCCACAGACCCGGATGACCCGTTCACGGGCACGCCGCCGTACGCAGGCGCCGTGATGGTCCAGGCCGGCTTCAAGGCGTGCCAGCCGCATCCGTGCGCGGAGTGGGCGCCGAACGAGTTCACGGTCGAACCAATGTGCGAGCCGTGCACGGAAAGGTGGGACATCCTCACGGTTGCATATTTCATCCGCAACGAGCACCAGGTGCAGAGCAACCGAGGCGCGGATGGATGGTGCGACGATGGCGCCCCCAACGCCGAGTGCTGGACCTACGACACCTGGACCGCGCTGGTGCGCTACGTCCGCAAGCCGGTATGCCCGGAGTCCGGTGCACGGTCCATCGTCGGCACCTACCAGTTCGCCTGCGCCGAGGTCTACCTGCCGACCACCAGCGTCTTCGCCCACATTGGCGTTCTCGGCGAGCTCCAGCACCACGGCGGCCGTGGGCGCCGGCTGATCGTCACGAACGCCGGGGTGCCGTGCGTCGAGGCGACGTGCACTTGGGACGTTCCCGACCCGATCTGCCCGACGGACATCTACACCAGCGGAAACAAGGCCAAGATCTGCGGCCCGGTGGTGAGCGGCTACGGCTGGACGTTCCCCTCGACGGTGACGATCAACTATGCACCGTGACCCGGAGGCCATGTTCAGGCAGCACCTCGCGCGCCAGACCCGGCGAGAACCCGGCCTGGGCGACGTGGTGGCCGGCGCGCTCAAGGCTGTGGGCGTCAAGAAGCACCCAGGCTGCGGGTGCCACCAGAAGCAGGCGGCTATGAACCGCGCGACGCCTTCTTGGCTGCGGCGGCTGCTTGGGCGGCTTGCTCGGCTTTCACGGCCTGCTTCAGGCGCTCCTCGTCCCGCTTCTTCCAAGCGGTCAGCATCCCCCGCGTGACCCCGTCGCGGACGATGAGGTAGAGCAGAAGAATGCCCAAAGGCAGTCCGCAGCACCACATTCCCATCTGGTCGTGCTGACGTAGGTCAGGGAGTTGCATATTGTCCGGCTGCACTTGCCTCACTTGCATCTTTGGTTCCTCCGGAGAAATATGTAGCACCCCCGCAACATTGATGCTACAGTGTAAACACCCCTAGACGCGACGTTTGCGCGGACGGCCGACCGGGCGGACCACAGACAGCGCCTTCACTTGGGCTCGGGTCCACAAGTAGTTACTCCCGACCTGCCGCTCCGCTTTGATTCCTTTCACAGACGCACGGTGGAGCAGCGTTCGCACGGCGATACCGAGCTCGCGAGCTGCCTCCGCCGTGCTCAACAGATCAGGCATCGTCGTAAAGTAGCAAACTTTCTTGGTGGGCCGGAGTGGACGAATCAATTCGACTTTGGGAGAAGCGCATGGAGGCGCTGGACTATTCGACCGTCCACAGGTCGAAAGCCGCGCAAACCGTGCGGGCGCTGTGGCTTGCGCATGGCGTCACCCAGCCGGCGGACATCACCGGGCCGATGGTCGAGTCGTTCCTCGACAGCCAGCCCAGCGCCAAGACCGCCGCCAACAAGCGTTCCCACGTCGGGGCGTACCTTGATTGGTGCCTCGCCCACGGGCTCGTCCAGCTCAACGTCGCCAAGGCCGTGCGGTCCCGCCGCCCGCGCCCAGGCAAGGGTGCCGACGTGCTTCGCCCGGAGCAGCTTGCGGCGGTTCTGCGCCGGCTGGAGGTCCACGGCCGCCCGGACGGGCGTTCCACCGCGATCTACCGCTCGGCCGTGTACCGCTTCCTGTGGGCGACCATGCTCCGGGTGTCGGAGGCCTGGGCGCTGACGTGGACGGACGTGGACACGGTGAACCACCTACTTCTCATGCCCCTTGAGAAGGCACGTCGTGCGGCGGTCCTGCCGCTCTCCGACGATGCCATGGCGGCGCTAGCCGTCGCCCGGACTTTCGGCGATGGGGGCAGGATCTTCCCCGTCCAGGTCAGCCACCACACGGTGCGCAAGGACTTCGAGGCCGCCGGCGTCGGGGGGCGTGGGGCGTTCCACCGGCTGCGCAAGGGTGGCATCACCGCCTGCGTGGAGGCGGGCGTCCCCCTGGCTGACCTTGCGAAGCTCTCACGCCATGCGAACGTAAGTGTGCTCGTCCAGAGCTACTACGTCCCGGCGGACCCAACGCTCCGCAAGGCGCAGGCTGCCCTGCGTTTGGGCGCTGCGTAGAAAAAATGTGAGGAAGGATCCTTCCATTTTCCGATGGGGCGCTATAACACGCACCATCGGGCGCCTGGAAGTGAATGGAGCCGAGGGGAGTCGAACCCCCGGCAGGCGCCCCAAAAGACAGGGGAGATTTCCATGCCACAGGTTACTGACCTCACGCTACAGCCGAGCGCGACGGGCGCTCTCACGCCCACGCAACGGGCGACCGCGAACATGGAGCTGGTCCGGGTGCTTGCGCCCGTGGTCAAGAAGTCGCACGTCGTTCGCATCGGGGACAAGGAGTACCTCCAGGTCGCCGGCTGCCAGGCCATAGGCTCGGGCCTCGGCTACACGACCGGCACGCTCTCGGTGCAGTTCATCGAAGAGCAGGGCGGGCTGCCGGCGCGCTGGGAGGCGACGGTCGGCGTCTACGACTGCATGACGGGCATGATGGTCGCCAAGGGGACCAGCGCCGTTTTCATGGACGAGTCGCGCTGGCGCAAGGCTGAGCACTTCGCCTGCATGGGAATGGCACAAACCCGCGCCACCGGGCGCGCGCTCAAGGGCGTCATGGGCTGGGCCTTCTCGCTGATCGGCGTCGAGGGGTCGTTCGCCGAGGAGATGCCCGTCGACGGGCCTACGACGGCTCAGGAGGCGTCCGCTGCGCCGAAGAGGCTCCCGGCCCCTCCGAAGGCGTCGAAGCCCGCAGGAGGCAAGCAGGCGGGGTCGCCCGTCTTTCAGGAACTTCGCGGCGTATGTGCGGGAGTCCAGCCCAAGACATCCAAGTCCGGCAAGGAGTACTACCGAGTCGGCATCGAGGCCGGCGAGGGCATCGAGTGGTTCACCTCCTTCGAGCCCCTGAAGTTCGACGCGGGCGCCAAGATCGTCCTCCAGCTCAAGCCCTACGGCGACGGCATGGTCGTGCACGACGGATGGGTCGATCCGGCGGGAGAGGAGGTGCCGTTTTGAGCCTGCGAGAAAAGCACAGATGCGAAGTGATGCAACTTGCATCGCAGCTCTTCGCCAACCAGATCAAGGGCGATCTACAGGGTTGGCCGCCATCCGTCCGTGACTCGTTGGCGCAGCGGTGCGTCGTTGCTGCTTTGCGATTCCAGCAGCTGGCAACGGCGAAGTATTGGGACGAAACCGAGGATTGGGCGTGTTTGGAGGATGGAAAGGAGGCCAAGGATGGCCAAGACGCATCCGAGTGAGGTCTTCCGCCTCGCGCCGTGCCTGACCTCGGACGAGCTGCTGGTTCTGCTTGCCCTGGCCGACTACGGGCAGCGGATCTTCCCGTCGCAGGCTGCCCTGGCGGCCAAGACGAGGCTCCACCGGAGCACGGTCAACAAGGCGCTGCAGTCGCTCCGGAAGAAGGAGGTGGTGCGCGCCAAGGGGTTCGGGAAGGCGCTCACCTACATGCTCGACCTGTCGCCCGCAGCGACAGGTACGTGTCGCTCAGAGCGACAGGTGGTGTCGCTGGCAGCGACAGGTGGTGTCGCTCCCAGCGACAGGGATCCTAACTATAGAACTAACCACCAACCTAACCAGAGCGCGGCTGACGCCGCAGCGGGTGGGTGGGAGGTTCCTGATGACGTACAGGGACGGATCCGGATCCGCGACCCTCGGGCCGACGTGGAGGCCCAGCGCCGGGTCTGCGCGAAGGTCATGGTCCAGCACGGCCTCACCGAGGACGAGGCGCGTCGCTCCTGGCGCGACCTCTGCCTGGGGTGGGCTCGCACCGGGAGGTCGGCGTACGACATCCTGAACGAACAGGTCCAGCAGCTCGCTGGGGCTCGCGACGTTCGTGCCGTCCTCCTGCACCGGCTGAAGGGGGTGGCGGCATGACCGACGAACGATGCAACGCCGACCTCGGCCCGCTTACGGCGAAGCTGCTCGACCAGCAGCGCGAGATCGCCCGCCTCACCGCCGAGCGCGACGAGGCGAGGCGGGAGGTTTGCAAGTGGGAATGCCGCCACCGGCGAATGAGCGAACGCGACTACGCCGCATCGCGCAAGTGGGACTGCTTCCCGCCACGCAAGATGTTCGAGGGGATCACGCCATGAACAGCAGGGCAAAGGGCTCGCGTGGCGAGCTGGAAGCAGCACGTGTGCTGACCGAGTGCACGGGCGTCGAGTGGCGTCGCACGGCCCAGCGCTGGGGAAAGGCGAAGGCAGACCTGGAGCCCGTCCAGGGCGATTCCGCCCTGCACGTCGAGGTGAAGGTGCGCGGCCACCGGCTCACGCACTGGCAGCGCAGGGCAGAGAAGCAGGTCTTGAGCATCACCAACGACGGGATGCTCTTTTGCCTGCTGGCGAACCTGCACCGCGTAAGGGAGCAGACCGTGCTCCCCGAACGTGCGCCGCAGTGCAAGGCCGTCGAGGGGTTCATGGAGCAGGCCATCCGGGACGCCGACGAGGGCAAGATCCCCGTGGTGGTGTGCAGGCAGGACCATGGACCGTGGCTGATCGCATGGCGCAACCAGGACGATGACCGCTTCTGCGAGGCCGTGCGTGGGGCTTCGTAGGTGGCGATTCAAGGGCAGCCTGGGCGAGCCGTTCAGGCTGGAAGCACCCAAGCCAGTGCGCAACTGGCGCAGGCAGAAGCACTACCGCCAGGTGAACCTGCAATGCGCCAACTGCGGTGCGGTGGGTGAGCTTGAAACGGATCACGTCGTGCCGCTGCATCGAGGTGGCAAGGACGAGTGGACGAACCTGCAATCGCTGTGCAAGGACTGCCATGCCGCGAAGACAGCGCGCGAAGCCAGCGATAGAGGGTGAAGCAACTGCTTCACCCCCCCCTTCGGGGCCGAGCCCCCCTCGGACCGTTGGGGAC
>Ga0208644_1001750_pt1 | contig 17905 bp, 19 predicted proteins | sample VirMetDEL_Nov_18_FD_184517 | JGI IMG/M metagenome (GOLD analysis project Ga0208644, IMG submission 184517) | Aqueous microbial communities from the Delaware River and Bay under freshwater to marine salinity gradient to study organic matter... | ecosystem: Environmental > Aquatic > Marine >... | reverse complement strand
GCCCTGGCAATTGCGCCCAGTTGCGAGCGCCCGGGCCCGGGAATGCGCGCCCCGAAAAGTTATACACCAACCGCGAAAATCTGGTGGGGCAGTTTTGCCAACGGATAAAATACCTATATACATCGGATAAATCAATTAGGTACTACTATAGGAGATATCGAGAAAAAAATTACTAAACCGACTGCGAGAACCAATAAATATAATATACTAATAAAGTAATTCGTTATATAGCAGTAGTATGGAATATGCATTTGCACTAGTTCTACAGATATGTTCAGCAGCGTTTGGTTGCGCTTCACCAGGAGTATTACCTGAGTTATACAATACCAAGTATGAATGTGCTGTACAAGGCTATGATAAGTCAAAACAGATGTATATCGCTATGTATGAGAATCTACCTGAACCAGAAAAAATAGACGTTTACGTAAAATTTTGGTGTGATAGAATACCTAAAAGTGATATATAATATGAATGCGCTGGAAAATACGTTTAATGACAAGACCAGATATGATGACCAATGTCCACGTAATATTTCTAGAAGCAAACAGTTATGAAGAAGCAAAAAAGATGGTACAGCTTGAAGCTAATCAAGTTGCAACATTCGAAGTTTTAGAGGAGGAACTAAATGGATCTGTGGCACATGCTGGACAAGACGGAAAACAAGATCGCAAACCTTAAACAACATAAAGGTTGTGCTATTGCAGTTATTGTAGCATTTATCTTAGGAGCTATTATATTTTAATGCCTAGAGGTCTTTGGGATAATATACATGCTAAGAGAAAACGTATAGCATCAGGTTCAGGAGAACGTATGAGAAAACCTGGTTCCAAAGGAGCTCCTACAAAAGAAGATTTTAAAAGATCACAAGGTAAAACAGTATTAACACGTAAAGCATAATGGCAAAGAAAACAAATGGAACAACTATATTAACAAGACCCGTTGCTCATAAGAAGCATGGGTATAGCACAGGTATGCATGGGCATAAAATCTATGAAGAAGAAATGATGACTAAACAAAATAAATATAAAAACCTAGGAGCCATAAGGAAGGCAAAAGTATGAGCGTAAAAGGAGCAGGTGGATTTAGAGAAGGTGCTGGTAGACCAAAAGGTTCTTTAAACGAAAAGTCTAAAGCAGTGCAAGAAAAATTAGAAGCATTAGGTTGTGATCCAATAGAAGCATTGGCTAATATATCTATGGACGTAAATAATACACCTGAATTAAGATTTCAAGCAAACAAAGAATTAGCTCAATACGTAGCACCTAAACGTAAAGCTGTAGAATTAGATGGTACATTAGATGGTGGATTTAATGTTAACGTATTAAGTTTTGCAGAGAGCAAAGAAGAAAAAGAAGAATAACATATGGATATAACGGTCCCTTACGATTGGAGACCTCGTGATTATCAACTGCACCTTTGGAACTATTTAGAAAAAGGTGGCAAGAGAGCCGTAGCAGTTTGGCATAGACGAGCAGGAAAAGATTTACTTGCAGTGAATTGGTGTGCAACAGCTGCTATTAAACGTAAAGGTTTATACTGGCATTTATTACCTACATATAACCAAGGAAGAAAAATTATATGGGATGGTATGACTAAAGATGGTAAAGCATTTTTAGAAGCATTTCCAAAGCCACTATGGGGAGCAGTTAATAATACTGATATGAGATTAGAACTTAAAAATGGTTCTATCTATCAAGTTGTTGGAACAGATAACGTAGACCGATTAGTTGGGTCCAATCCTGTTGGTGTTGTCTTTTCTGAGTATTCACTTCAAGACCCACGAGCCTGGGATCTGATAAGACCTATCCTTGCAGAGAATGGTGGTTGGGCAGTTTTCATTTATACAGCTAGAGGAAGAAACCATGGCTATGATATGTTTAATATGGCTTCTAAAAACGAACGATGGTTTAGTCAACGACTTACGATTGAAGATACGAAGGTTATTGGTCAAGATGCGATCGAAGAAGAACGAGACGCAGGAATGCCAGATGAACTAATACAGCAAGAGTTTTATTGCAGCTTTGATGCACCATTAGTTGGTTCATACTATGGTAACTTAATGGCTAGAGCTTTAGCAGACGGAAGAATTGATAAGGTTCCATATGAGCCTAGATTAGAGGTTCATACAGCTTGGGACTTAGGTATGGGTGATAGTACTAGTATAATCTTTTTTCAGCAATTTGGTAAAGAATATCGGATAATAGATTACTATGAGAACCAAGGAGAGGGTATGTCCCATTATATTAAGGTTCTTAGAGAAAGGGATTATTTATATGGTAAACACATAGCACCTCATGACATCAAAGTTAGGGAAATGGGTACTGGTAAATCTAGATGGGAAGTAGCTAATGCACTAGGATTAAGGTTTACAATTTGCCCGAATGTGTTAATAGATGATGGTATAGAAGCTGCTAGGACGATAATTCCTAGGTGTTATTTCGATGAAAAACGATGTAATATACTAGTAGAAGCGTTAAGGCAGTATCGTAAGGATTATGACGAAAAACGAAAAGTGTATCGTGATAAACCATTGCATGACTGGACGAGTCACGCTGCAGATGCCTTTAGGTACCTTGCATTGGGAACAAGGGATAATATTAACAAAGGCCGTAAGCTCCCAACTTACGCCGATGGTGAATACAACGTATTAGGAGGGTAACATATGGGAGGAGTATTTTCAAAACCCAAAGCGCCGCCACCACCACCACCGCCACCACCTACGCCGAGTCCGGCTGACGCTGCACCTGCTGCTGCTGACGCAAGACGACAAGCTGGTAAAAGATATGGTCGAAAACAGACTATATTAACTGGAGGAGCTGGAGTTGAGGATGAAGCGCAAATTGTTAAAAAAACTTTATTAGGAGCATAGATGTCAGACCTAGTTACTAGGATTATTACTAAACAGGAGTCTCTAAAAGGATTCCGGTCTCCTTGGGAAAATCTATGGCAGGATTGCGCTAATTACGTTAATCCTAACAGAGGTGATTTTTCTACTATTAGATATAGAGGAGATCAGTCAAGATATGATTTGATATATGATACAACTGCACCATTAGCAAATGAGCAGTTAGCATCAGGCCTGCATAGTTTCCTAACTTCACCCTCACAAAAATGGTTTACATTAAGAACATTTGATGACGACCTAAACAAAGAACTTGCTGTAAAAGAATGGTTAGATAAAGCAACAACTATTCTTTATGATCAAGTATTTAATCTTTCAACAAGTAATTTTAATAGTCAAGCACATGAATTATACTTAGATCTTGGTGCATTTGGTACTGGAGTTATGATGGTACAAGATATGCCAGGTAAAGGTATTGTCTTTAGAACTTTTCATCTAGCTGATTGTTATATACAAGAAAATGATTCAGGATTTGTTGATACATTATATAGAAAATATAAAAGAACTGCAAGACAATTATTAGAAAGATTTGGTGATGCTGTTCCTGAAAATGTTAAAAAAGTTGCAGAAAAAGACCCTTATAAAGAATTTGAAGTTATACATGCAGTAGAACCTTCTGAAACATATGGTGAGCCTTATAAGAACCCAACAAAGAAAAACTTTAAATCTTGTTATGTTTTAGTTGAAGAAAAAGCTTTGCTTGAAGAAGGAGGCTATGATGAATTTCCATACATGGTTCCTCGTTGGCAAAAAGTTGCAGGTGAGATATATGGTAGATCACCATCAATGACGTCTTTACCAGATATTAAAATGGTAAATACAATGATGAAAACTATTATTAAAGCTGCACAAAAAGTAACCGATCCCCCTTTACTTGTTCCTGATGATGGTTTCATACTCCCTGTGAGAACCGTGCCAGGTGGCTTAAACTTTTATAGATCTGGCACTCAGGACAAGATAGAACCATTAGTTACTAACGCTAGACCTGATATAGGTTTTGAGATACTACAAAATAGAAGAGAACATATTATGTCTGCATTCCATGTTGATTGGTTAAAAATGCCAGACCAAAAAGGTAGTCCTAATATGACAGCTACTGAAGTTGTAGCTAGACAAGAAGAAAAAATGAGATTAATGGGACCAATGATTGGTAGATTACAAGTAGAATTTTTAGGTCCATTAATTCAAAGAGTATTTAAAATTATGTCAAGACAGAAAAAATTACCTGAATTACCATCTGTGTTGCAAGGTCAAGGTATGAAGATAGAATATACTTCTCCATTAGCAAGAGCACAAAAATCAGGTCAATTAATGACAGTTACAAGATTGTTTGAAAGTATGGTTCCATTATTTAATGTTAAACCTGATCTTTTAGATAATATGAATACTGATGAAACATTCAGATATTTCCATCATTTATTAGATGCTCCACCTCAGATACTAAATGATAAAGAATCAGTTGACCAAGAACGACAACAGCGAGCTGAGCAGCAACAAGCCATGATGGAGGCAGAACAAGCACAACAAGAAAGCCAATCAATGAAAAATGTTGCAGAAGCACAGCGAGCAAAACAACAAGGACTAAACATTGGCTAAGAAACCACTCGGGCTTGAAAAGCTCAACGAACATTATAAAAAGGTATTTACATCAAAAGATGGAGAAATTGTTTTATCTCATCTTTGTAAACAAGGATTCGTCTTTGAGACAACACATTGTCCAGGCGATGCCTACGAAACAGCTCACCGTGAAGGTATGAGACGTATCGTAGTTTCAATACTAAAGTTTCTCAATAAAAAACCTGAGGACTTTAAAAACATGATAAACATGGAGGCAATCAATGAGTGATGAAATAACTCAAACTGGGTCCGTTGTAACTGATGCGGGTAGCTCAGCTGCTCCTACGCAAGATTGGAGAACTGCTATACCTGAAGATTTACGATCTGACCCTTCATTAACTGACATTAAAGATGTTGGTAACTTAGCTAAGAGCTATATAAATAGTCAAAAGCTAATAGGTAAAAATAGAATATCTTTACCAGGAGAAGGTGCAACTGATCAAGAATGGGGCCAATTCTACGATAGTCTTGGCAGACCAGAAAAACCAGATGCATATAATTTTGGTGAAAGACCTGTTATGGCTGAAGGTTTAGAATATGATGAACAATTTGAAGGTGCTTTTAAAAATTTAGCACATCAAGCTGGCTTAACATCTAACCAAGCTAAAACATTATTCGATGGTTATCACGAATATGTAAATGGTAAAGTAACATCAGAAGGCCAAGATTCTGCAGCACAAGCTGGTCAATGGGTAGACTCATTGAAAAAAGAATTTGGTAAAGCTTATGATGAACGAGTAGATTTAGCTCAAAGAGCCGTACAAACATATGGTTCTCCTGAGCTTAATGAATGGTTAGATAATACTGGTATGGGAAACAACCCTATGATAGTTAAGATGTTTGCTAAAATTGGCGAAGGTCTAGCTGAGGGAAGATCCGATGCTACTAGTCAACGTTCATTTACCATGACACCTGATCAAGCTAGACAAGAAATAGCTAGATATAACAGGGATAGTGATTTTATGCAAGCATACAACAGCGGAGACCACGGAGGACATGCAGAAGCAGTTGCTAAGATGAATAATCTGTTTCAATTAGCATATCCTGATGAAACTCCGATTAGCTAGTATAAAATAAGTATGTACGAATTTATTAACTAGTTATATAGTTAATAGAAGTGGGTAGCCGTAAAGGTCCACTCGTCGATGAAGGCAGAGACGTTAAATGCAAGTGAATGTCCAGATATTTGGGTAGCGTTCGCGATATAATAATAACAACGTAACACGGAGGCAAACATAGTATGTCTGTAAACATAACAACAGCTTTTGTAAACCAATACAGAGCTAACGTTGAGCACCTTTTACAACAAAAAGGTTCTAGACTTAGACCATTTGTAAGGGTTGAAACACAAAACGCTGAGTTTGAATACTATGATCGTATTGGAAGTGTAGACGCGGTAGAAGTTACTTCTAGACATTCTGACACTCCGCTTATTTCAACTCCTCATGACAGAAGACAAGTGTCATTGAGAGATTTTGACTGGGCGGACATGATTGACAGAACTGATAGAATCAGACTTTTAATCGACCCTGCATCTCCTTACGCGCAAAATGCCGCTTGGGCACTTGGCAGAAAGATGGACGATATCATCATTGATGCTGCTTTTGGAACTGCTTTAACAGGCAAAACTGGAAGCTCATCAGTGGCATTCCCATCTGCTGATCAAATTGCTGTTGACTACGTTGAGACTGGTTCTGCTGCGAACTCAGGTCTAACAATTGGTAAACTTAGAGAAGCAAAAAGACTCTTGGACTCAAATGAAGTTGATCCTTCAGATCCAAGATTCGTTGTTGTGACTTCTAAGCAAATCAATGACTTGTTGCAAACAACTGAAGTAACAAGCTCTGACTACAACTCAGTCAAAGCTTTGGTACAAGGTGATATCAACACGTTCATGGGTTTCAATTTCATTAGAACTGAAAGAGTAGGAACTGACTCATCTAGTTACAGAAGAGTAATCGCATATGCTAAGTCTGGGCTTCTTTTAGCCGTTGGTGCTGATGTACAAGTTGACATCGGTCCTAGACGTGACAAAAGAAATGCTACCCAAGTATACTGTTCTGCTTCTTTCGGGGCAACTCGAATGGAAGAGGGAAAAGTAATCGAAATCAAGTGTTCGGAAGCATAAGGAGATAGATAAATGGCTGTTACAACTCAGAAATCTACAGAGCACACTAACGCTACTGCTACTCCTGTGACTTTAAATCCTACAACAGATTATGCAGGAAGAGTAAGAATTATGTACTTTACTCATGCTCAGTCTGGAGCAGGAGATGCTACTTCATCAGTAGCTCTTGGCTCTTTACCAGCAGGAAAAGTAAAAGTATTACTTTCTTCTTCAAATGCATATGTAAACTGGACTACTGGTTCAGCTACATTAGATCTAGGTTGGGATGCATACACTGACGGAGATGGCAACAGCGTAGCTGCTGACGCAGATGGTCTTGTTAATGGCTTAAACGTTGATACTGCAGGTCAATTCTCTTTTGGAGCTGACCAAGCTGCTACTGGAGGTACTTACACTTTCAATAGTAAAAGCGGTGTCACTATTAGAGCTACTTCACAAGATACTGCAATAGCAGACGGTGACGATCTAGTAGGCTACATTTTATATGTAGTTGACTAAACTCAAAAAACTTGTGGGGGTAACGTGATGTGCCCCCACATTTTATAGGAATAATATGGCAACGACGAAGATAGACATAGTTAACAGAGCAATTGGCCTTCTTGGTGGTGAATTTATTTCTTCATTAACAGAAGACACAAAATCGGCTCGTTTTGCAAATCAATTATTTGATGATACCCGAGATGCAGTTTTTAGATCACATCCATGGAACTCATGCATAAAAAGAGATTCATTTTCATTATTATCTTCAACACCTGCTTATTATTTTTCATATCAATTTCAATTACCAAGTGATTTTTTAAGAATAGTTAGACCAGAAGATGATACTATTGAATATAAGATCGAAGGTGACAAAATATTAACAGAAACAGATACATTTAAAGCAACATATATTTATAGAAATACAAATGTTGGTACATATGACCCATTACTAGTTGATGTTTTAGCTCATAAATTAGCAGCTGTACTTACAATGCCTTTATTACAAGATATTAAAACATTAAATGCTATGAATCAATTATACGAATTAAAATTAAGAGAAGCTAGAAGTGCTGATGCTCAAGAGGGTACTCCTGAGGGTCTTGATGCCGATTATTGGTTAGAAAGTAGAAACTCTGGTACATTAATATCTGATTACAGATGGAATAAATATACGACGTAAAATGACATGGCAGAATCTTCACCAATACTCACAAATTTTACCTCTGGAGAGCTTAGTCCAAGACTAAATGGACGTATAGACTTAGATAAATACTATAATAGTGCATCTGCTATACATAATTTTGTAGTTTTAATGCATGGAGGAGTATCAAAACGTCCTGGTACTAGATTTGTACATGAAGTCAAAGATAGTAGCAAAACAACTAGGTTAATTCCATTTGTATTTTCAAAAACTCAATCATATATCTTAGAATTTGGTGATCAATATATAAGATTTTATAAAGATGAGGGTATTATTGTATCTTCAGGTGTAACTCCTTATGAAATATCCACAACTTATACAGAAGCTCAAATTAATCAATTAGAATTTGTTCAATCAGCTGATGTATTATACATTGTACATCCAAACCATATACCTAGAAAGTTAGGAAGAACAGGACATACTGCTTGGACATTAACAGATGTAGATTTTTTTGATGGACCATATCTTGATGTAAATACAACATCTACAACAATGTCAAACTCAGGCGTATCTGGTAGTGTTACTATTACAGCATCATCAACTACAGGAATAAATGGAGGTTCTGGTTTTTTAGACCCACAAGATGTTGGAAGATTAATTAGAATACAGCATTCTGGTGAATGGGGTTTTGCAAAGATAACTTCTGTCACAAGTACAACCGTTGTTCAAGCTACTGTTGATTCTGAAAGACCTTTTACAGCATCTTCTGGAACTCATGCTGAATGGCAATTAGGAGCTTTTTATAAAGATAATTATCCATCAAAAGTAACATTCTTTGAAGAAAGATTATTTTATGCAAACACAGATACTAATCCAAATACAATATATGGTTCTGTAAGTGCAGACTTTGATGCATTCCATCCAAATGCGACTAATGGAGATATCGCAGACGATGATGCAGTTATCTATACATTAACATCAGATCAAGTTAATCAAATTACTGCGATGTACGGTGGAAGATATTTACATGTATTTACTAAAAATGGTACATTTAATGTATCATCAAGCTCAGCTACTGCTGCATTAACACCAACTTCTGTACAAGCTATTAATGAAACAACAGACGGAGGTTCTGATGCTAGAATTGCTGCTGCTTCAAAATCAGTATTATATATTGGTAAAAATAAAAAACGTGTAAGAGAATTTGCTTATAATATTGACTATGATTCATTTACATCACCTGATATGATGGTGTTAGCTGAACATTTGGGTTATGGTAGTATAGAAGAATTAGCATTTGCAACATATCCTAACAACGTATGTTGGGCAAGACGTGCTGATGGCATATTATTAGGAATGACATATTATAGAGATCAATCTGTCGTAGGTTGGCATAGACATACAATAGCTGGTACTAATGCTAAAGTAAAAAGTATTGCTGTTATCCCAGGAGTTGATGATGCATTTGATACATTATACATGATTGTTGAGAGAACAATTGATGGTGCTACTGTCCAATATGTAGAATTTATGGAAAATGAATTTAGATTAGCAGATAACCAAACTAAAGATGATCAATTCTTTTTAGATTCTGGGCTTACATATACAGGTGCTTCAACATCTACAATTACAGGGCTAGATCATTTAGAAGGAGAAACTGTATCAGTCTTAAATAATGGTGCAGTAGAAGCTACAAAAACTGTATCATCAGGTTCAATTACACTAACAAATGCAACTACAAAATGCCATGTTGGATTATTATACGAAGCAGAATTAGAATCAGTTAATGTTGAACCTAAAAGTCAATATGGAACAACACAAGGTAAACGTGGTAGAATAGATAAAACAATATTTAGAGTATTTGAAACTGTAGGATTAAAAGCGGGTCCTGCATCAACAAATGTAAACGTGGTGCCATTTAGAACTACAACTAGTACAATGTCTGCTACAGACCCTAAGACTGGTGATTATGAGTTTTTAATGCCAGCAACATATACTACTGAAAATAAATTATATGTTAAGTCTGATACACCACATGCGTGTACAATATCCGCTATTATGATACAAATGAGTACATACGAATGATGGTTGTTCCTTTTGAAGATTGGCATTTTGACATGATAGAATTATCAGGTCCTGAACAAAAAATGATTCAGAACTATGGTAAAACTTGGCCAGCTGTTATACATTGTTTAAAGAATCAAGGTGCTACATTTTCTTGGTGGCATAATAAAAAGATTGTTGGTATATGTGGTGTTATGCCGCATTGGACAGGAGTTGGTGAAGCTTATATGTTTTTATCACCAGAGTTTAAAAAGAATAAAATTCGTTGTATAAAAGATATAAGATATTATTTAAAATTAATAGCGGATCAATTTAAGTTTCATAGGGTTCATTGCCATGTGATTAAAGATTTTAAAGATGCTGTTAAATTTGCTAAATATCTTGGATTTGAAATTGAGGCAGAATTAAAGCAATTTGGTCCTAACAAAGAGGATTATTATAAACTTGTAAAATTTTATGATCGAGGTCTAAACTAATGGCAGGAAAAGCAGTTGTAGCATTAATGGCAGCAGGTACCGCGATAAGCGCATATGGTGCTTATCAGCAAGGTAAAATGCAAAAAGAGATGTATGAGTACAATGCTCGAGTTGCAGAAGAAAATGCCAAGATTGCACAACAAAAAGCAGATTACGATAAAGAACAATTTAGAAGAAGATATAGAAAAATTGCAGGTTCACAAAGAGTTGCATACGCAAAAGGTGGTGTAGATTCAAGCACAGGTACACCTTTATATGTACAAGAAGAACTTGCTATGCTTACTGAAGAAGATATTTTAATGACGCAATACAATGCTGATTTAAAGAAAAGAGGATATACTGTAGAAGCTGCAACAGCAAGATATCAAGGAGCTGCTGCTTATTCTGCAGGTAAGATGAGAGCTGCTGGTACTTTGTTAACTGGAGCAGGTCAAACTTATCAAACAGGTAAAGAATTAGAGGTATTTGCATAATGGCTAGAACAACAAAAATTCCTACATACGATAGACAAGTTGGCATGTCTGACCAAGGTGTTAGAGGTTTAACAGGTGGTGAGATAGCTCAAGCATCAGATACAGGATTACAATCATTTGGAAGAGGTGTAACAAATCTTTCTGGTAACTTAGCTAATATTGAAAAAGATAGAATGAGAAAAGAAGCTACATTATGGGTTTCTGAAAACTATGAAACATTCCATCAAGAATATGCTAAAAAAGAAGAGGAGATGCAAGCACAAGATCAATCATTAGATGGAAAAGGATATGTAACAAAATCACTTGAGACATTCCAAAAAATGTCTGATGAAAAATTAAAATCAGCACCTACTAAAATGGCAGGTGAAGCTTGGAAATTGAAGATGAATCAATATAAAATGAGTGCATTTAACTCAGCTATTAAATATGAATCATCAAAAAGACTAGAGTTTCAAAAGTCATCATTATCAAATACAACAAATGGTATGGCTTTAAGATATGCTGAAGACCCTGCATTATGGGCAGATATCTCAGGAGAGTTTGATAATATATTAAATGGTTTAAAAGATAGCCCTGAAACAGAAGCTATTGAGGGATATTCTAACATATGGAATAAAACATCTTTAAAAGAAGCAAAAGAAAAAGGACTTGCTTATATTGCAAAAACTGGTATTAATGCTATCTTAGATTCAGGAGATAAAGGTAAAATTGATGCTGTCAAAAAACAAATGGACAGTGGTTTATTTAACAAAGTATTAGATGCAGATACTTTATTATCACTTCAAAATAAAGCTAATGGTATTGCTAATCAGATTAGTGCTGCTGATAAAGCTAAATTTGAGATACAATTAAATGACAATATTGCAAATATAGGTGAAAATGGAGAACCTGTACACGATATTACTGAAGCTGAGTTTACTTACTATTATGGAAAAGATAATAAACAATGGGTAGTATATCAAGAAAACATTAAAAAAGCTAAATCAGTTTATGTCGGTGTCACTGCAATGTCTGGAATGAACTTAGCAGAACAAGGAGAATATATTAAAAACTTACCAACAACAACTGCTGCACAAAAAGAAGTTAAAGAATTATTAATTAAAAATCAAGCTGCAATGGCTAAACAAATGGACACTGATCCTGTTATTTATGCTCAAAAATATAGAAAAGATATATTTGAAAAACTTAATTCAGACGACAGAGCCACTAAACAACAAGGTTTATTTGAGTTAGCACAAATGCAAAAAGGTTTTGGTAAACAAGATTCTGAGATAGTATATTTAAGTGATTCACAAAGAACTGCTTTAGTTAATACATTAACAAGCCCTGAAAATGCAGATAAAGAAACTGCACAATTATTAATATTAAATTTAAAACAAGAATATGGTGATTATTTTGATAATGTTATGGCTGAACTTGTAATTACTGGTAAGATGAATAATACACTATCAGCTGCTATGATGTATGTTAATGATAACGAGTTTGGCGAGATATTCCAAGCAGCTAGAATGACTGTTGATACTAATGCTATTTCTACTGCTGATAAAGATACAATTAAAACAAATATTCAATCAGAGTTTATACCAATAAGACAATCATTAACTAGACATAATACTGCAGCGATACCTATGGTTGACGGTTGGCAAAATTTAATTAGTAAAATGGTAACTGTAAGAGTTGCAAAAGGAGAAGATGTGAATGATGCTATATCTTCGGTAATGAATAAATTTATAAATGAAAAATTTTTAGTTACAGAAAACTTTATTATACCTAAATCTGTAAATGCTGGTAATTACTCAGATACAGCAATAGAAGCTGCAACTAAATCAGTTATACAAAATTTAAAAGATTCAGATATAGAGGTACTGTTATCAGGTAATCCTACAATGGATAAAATTGGTATAGACCCTAAAATAGGTAACTATGCTGGAATACAAAAAGGTGCATTAGAAACAAATGTAGCTTGGAGAAACACAGCTGACGGTTCTGGTATAGAACTTGTATGGGCTTTTGATGAAAGAGGAACTTATCCTGTATATCAAATGGATGGAGAATCTGGTAAATCAAAAGTTGTACTTACTTGGGAAAATCTAGAAACCATTATATCTATAAACAAATTAGGTGAAATGGAAGAAGCTGAAACAGACATACCTATGGTGCCATAATGCCAAGTATCACTTTACCAAAAGCAGACGATAACGAATATTTACCAAGCATTGGTCATAGTTTTTTAAAAATTAATGATGATCAAAATGCTGATGCAATGTGGAATGAAGGTAAAACCTTTGGCTTAGTTAACTGGGAAGATTTACCAGGAGGATCAGAAGGTGATAGTACTGCAAAAAGATTCTATGAACAAACTGTAAAATCTGATTGGCTTGCTCAGTCTGGAGAAGCTATTGATATAAGGGGCGAATCTAGTTATTATAATCCATTAACAGGAGAAAATGAACCAAGAACTGGTGACATGATAACAGCACAAGATGCAAATGATAAATATGGATTAGATGGTAGATTAAATTTTGATAGAGATTTAACTATTGCAGAAGCTCAAATATTACATGCAAGAAAAATAAAAGAAATGCAATTTCAACAAATAATGGGAATGCAAAGTGGTTTATGGCAAAAAACTAAAGGTATTGGTTGGATGGGTCTATCAGCAATTGTAAATGACCCTGTTAATATGGGATTATTATTTGTACCTGATCCAACAGTATCAAAAGTTGGTTTTTTAGGTATGGCTGCTAAAAATAGTATTAATGTAGCAAGATTTGTTTATGGAGCTAGAAGTGCTGCATTCTGGTCTGCTGCAGCTGAAGTACCTGTAGCTTTACAAAAATTTAATGAACAAGCTGATTATACAGTTATGGATTCACTATTAAACGTTACATTTGGAGCAGGTCTTGGTGGTGGTTTACACGTCGTTGGTGGTAAAACTGCTGACTGGATTATGGGTGTATCTAAACAAAGACATGCTATGGCATTAGATATAGCATATAAACAAGTATTAGCTGATAAAGATGTAAACGTAGATGCTATATTAAAAGCTGCAAAAGATATAGCTAGAAAGAAAAATATACCAGAAGGTAAATTAATTACAGATCTTGATGCTGCTGATTTACAAAGAGCATACAATGCAAGAACTGGTTATAGACCACCACAATTAGAATATAAACCTACATCAGTTGATGATAGTCCTACAATGGGAGAACTAACTCAAAAACCATTAGACTTAGATGAAATGCCAGGAGCTCCTTTATTAGAAGAAGAGTTTACTGCTTCATCCGGTACACTCGGTAGTAATGAAGGTAATACTGTAATACATAATACTACAGGAGAAAAATGGTATATTAAAAAACCTGCTAATAAAGAATGGGCATTAAATGAATTAGTAGCTTCTGTTATTATGAAAAGATTATTAGGAGAAACTGCTCCTAATGTAAGACCTGTCCTTGGTAAAGATGGCACATTTGTAGGTGTTGCTTCTAAATGGAAAGAAGGAACTCCACTAACAATGGATAAAGTAAATACTATTGTTAAAAATAATCCTAAAGCTTATCAAGACTTTATAGAATCTTCAATGATACATGCTTGGCTAGGTAATAGAGATTTTTCAGCTCAAGGTAATTTAATTGTAGATGCATCTGGTAGAATACACTCAATTGATGCTGGTGGCTCTATGAAATTTAGAGCTATGGGAGAAACAAAAACAGATTGGATAGAAAATGATCTACCTGAATTTGTATCTTTTTTAATTGGTAAAAACAGTGATATTGATGCTCATGTTAAAAATATGACTGTCGAGATGCTAGGAAATGCTATTAGAAAAATATATCAAATGTCTGATGAAGAGATTGAAGCTATTGTTTCTGGAGCTTTAGACTATGCTGGTAAATTAACAAAACAAGAACAAGCAGAAATTAATAATATAACATTTGCTTTAATTAACAGAAGAGATTCTGTAACTAAAAAAGATCTAGGTGTTTTATTATCTAATATGCCAGATGCTGATAAGGCAAAACTACCTGCTGGATTAAAAGATATATTAACTAAAGGCTTAGATATTGGAGAACTTGCCACTGACGAGTTTCAAAAATTAAGTAATAGAAAAACACCTTATAAAAAGTTTTATTCATTTAAACAAGTAAAAGAATATATTAATAAACAAATAGATAATTTAAAAGATTTATTAACAAATGATGAATTAAATGCTTTACAAATGTGGGCAGCCAGCTCTAATACTATGCACGCATTTGCTTCAAATGTAGCAAAAGGAGTAGATCTTGTAAAAGAATATCCTACAAAGTCATTACAAAATTTTCAAAAACAATATAACAATTTATTATCGGCTATTAATAAAGTTAAGACTCAAGATAATTTTATTGTATATGCTGGTAAAGATGCTTCTAACTTTGCTGAGATTGAAGGTATGCCATTTGGTCCACAGTTATTTGAAGATGCTTATAAGATGAAAGGCATGGAGTTTCAAAGTGGCTCTTTCTTTAATGGTTCATTATTACACCATATTGGTTATAAATTTACAGGTGGCAAAAATAAACCTGTAAAATTAAGAATACTTGTTCCAAAAGGAACTAATATGACATTTGTTGATAAAGCATTTAAGTCTGCTTCTGGTGGTTATAATGAAGCAGAAGTATTATTTGCACCTGGTACTGTATTTGTAATAAGAGATGCTAGATATGTAAGCAGATCAGAAAAAGGAAAATACATAAAAGGTCAAGGTAATGAAGTATTACACATTACAGCAGAAGTTAAAACAAAAGGCACTGAAACAATGTCAATGGATGACATTATAAAGCATGGTAAAGCTTATTATGAAAACAAACATAGTAATTTAACATCTGATGTAGAATTAACACCAAAAATTAGATCATTAAATGCTAGAGAAAGAATACAAAAAATTGAAGCAGATGTTAACAGTAAAGCATTAGCTGATATAAATAAAGAAATAGATGTGTTAACAGATGAACTAGCGGCGTATAATAGTGAGGTTGTTAATAAAGAAGTTGGTGAGTTAACTCAAAAATTTAATGACGGTGTTAAGAAAAATAAAACAATTGGACAAGCTTTAAAAGCAGTCCTTAACTGCGCGATAGGTAAATCATAATGGCTAATATTAGAGATTGTATAGGTATTGTAAATGAAGCTATAGGTGATGCTTTAACTATTGATGAAAAAAATAAATTACTAGATGAATTAGGTAAAAAGATTAGTAAAGAGAAAAAGATCACAAAAGAACAAGATCTTGAAAATAAGATTAAACAATTCTTAACTGACGAATCTACAAAAGAAGAAGTAAGACTTGCTATACAACGTAGACAAGATATATTAAATATACAAGCAAGAGAAAGAATTATGAGCTATCTTGGTAATTTTAAAGATAGAGCATTGGGTCTTAGAGCATTTCTTGGTGGTACATTAAAATTATTTAAAGGTGGTAGAAAATCAGTAGATGCTATTGGTAAATACCATTCTACAAAATATATTACTCAAATGATTAAAAAGCTAGAAGAAGAGGATATATTTGAAGAATTTGTATCTGGTAAGATTGATGATGATATTGCTAGAGAACTATATGAAATAAAACCAGGTGGTAAATCTGGTGTATCAAAAAATCCAGCAGCTGAAAAAATTGCTAGAGTTATAGCAGAACTACAAGATGATGCTATTGATGCACAAAATAGACATGGTGCTTGGATTAGAAAAATACCTGATTATATCATGAGACAAACTCATAATCCTGTTACTATCAGAAGAGCTGGATATGATGCTTGGTATGCTAAGATTCAAGAAACTGTTGATATGGATAGAACATTATATGGTGTTGAAGATACTAAGATTGATAGATTTTGGAGAGATGTTTATAATGGTTTAATTACAGGTGTTCATTTAAAACATGAAGGTGCTAACTATGCAGATGATATTGTTGCTGGTTTTACTGGTCCAAGTAACTTAGGTAAAAGATTATCAGAAGCTCACAGAGTTATTCATTTTAAAGATGCAGATGCATTTATGAATTATAACAGAATGTTTGGTTCTAAAAATTTAAGAGAAACAATTGTATTAGGTTTAGAGCATGCTGGTAGAAATAGAGCATTATTAGAAACATTAGGACCTAATCCTAAAGCTATGCTACAAAAAATTATACAAATGGAATTAAGAGAAGCCAAAAGAAAAGGTGATATTAAAGCAATAGAAGAATTTAATAAATATGCTACAAATGAATCAAATTTATTATGGTGGATATTTAAAGAAGTTGATGGCACTACAAGAATACCTGGTAATGTAACTGCTGCACAAATATCTTCTACATTAAGAAATATACAAAATATGGCTAAACTAGGTATGGCTGTTATATCATCATTAACTGATATACCTAACCAAGTTGCTGAATTAAAATATCAAGGTGTCAATAGATTTAAAGGTTATGGAATAGCATTTGAAAACTTATTAAAAGGAAGAGGTGCTAAAAAATCTGATAGAAGAAAAGTAGCTCAAATGTTAGCTGTTGGTATGGATGGTATTATTGGTAATACATTATCTAGATTTAGTGCTAATGACTTAACACCTGGAATGTTTTCAAAAGCACAACAAGCTTATTTTAAATTAAACTTATTATCACCTTGGACAGACGGTCATAGAGTTGGCGCTGTATTAATGATGTCTAAAAATCTTGGTGATCAAGCTACAAAAGATTTTGCACAGTTAACGCCTGAAACTCAAAGATTATTAACTATGTTTGATTTAGGCGCAGAAGAATGGAATAATGTAATTAGACAAGCTATTTATAAAGCAGATGATGGTAATCAATATATTGTAACTGATATGCTTGAATCATTATCAGATGACATATTTTTAAATTATCTTAAGATAAAAGAACCTAATATTAAGATGCATAGCCCAAGTAAAGTTGCTAGAACTAAAGACAGATTAGTATCTGCCCTTGGTGCATACTTTACTGATAGAGCTGATTTTGCAGTACCAATGCCAGGAGCTGCTGAAAGAGCTGTTATGAATATGGGTACACAAGACGGTACAGCATTAGGTATAGCTTCTAGACTATTCTTTCAGTTTAAATCATTTCCAATTACTGTACTTCGTAAA
>Ga0208644_1001749_pt1 | contig 17907 bp, 30 predicted proteins | sample VirMetDEL_Nov_18_FD_184517 | JGI IMG/M metagenome (GOLD analysis project Ga0208644, IMG submission 184517) | Aqueous microbial communities from the Delaware River and Bay under freshwater to marine salinity gradient to study organic matter... | ecosystem: Environmental > Aquatic > Marine >... | reverse complement strand
AGGGCAGCACTGCTGATGGCTTTGAAACCACGCTGGGCGTCATCAACCCAACGGCAGACCGCACGATCAACCTGCCGAACCAATCAGGCACGGTGGTGGTGACTGGTAACGCCAGCATCGTTGACGCAGACATCGCCGCTAACGCTGAGATTGCCGTAAGCAAACTGGCGAACGGCACTGTCAATCAGGTGCTGGTGACTGATGGCACTGATGTGAGCTGGTCGGATGATCTGACGTTGGCTGGCAACTTGACCGTTAATGGCACCACCACAACGGTCAACACCGAAACGCTGACCGTCAAGGACAAGAACATCGAGCTGGCGGTGGTAGATACGCCCACCGACACCACAGCAGATGGCGGCGGCATCACGCTGAAAGGCGCCACCGACAAAACGATCATTTGGAGCGATACCTCCGACAGTTGGGAGTTCAATCAGCCGACAATCACCACCGGCAACAGCAGCGCAGCGGCGTTCGTGCCTACTGGCAGCACGGTGCCTAGCAATGGGGTTTATCTACCCTCGGCAAACAACCTAGCCATCTCGACTAATGGGACTGGGCGAGTGTTTGTTGATGCGAGTGGGAACGTAAACATTGGATCCTTTTACAGCTTCCCTCACGGAAGACTTAACGTTCAGGTAGATGCAACCGGAAGCATCCCGACCGGCAGTATTGTTCAAGGTGCTGACGCAAACCTAGGTCTTTCTATTGTTAATTCAAATAATTCAGCTACGTATTCGGCGTTAAGACTGGAAACCCGCACAAGCCTTGCATCATCTTGGATGATCGCTAACGAGTGGACCTCGGCTTACAACGGATCTCTTGTTTTCAGGGCTAGGTCGGCAGCGTCAGGTAGCTCCGAACGCCTGCGCATCACATCGGACGGGAAGCTAGGTCTGGGGTCTTCTACGCCAGGCAGTTATACTTTCAACCAATTTGTTGTTGCCGGTACTGGAGTAGATACCGGTATTACCATCGTTTCTGATACTGATAGATCTAGTGTAATTGCCTTTGCGGATGGAACTTCAGGCAGTGCTCCATACAGGGGTCGAATTGAGTATGATCATGACGGCGATTTTTTGGGAATCAATACTGCGGCTTCTAGAGCTTTAACTATTGACTCATCACAGCGCGTAGGGATTGGCAATGCGATTCCTAGCTCGTTTAACGGTTTTGCCAATCAACTGGTTGTGGGTAGCGGATCAGGAAACAACGGAATTACGATCTACGCTGGCACAGGAAATGGCTCTTCTCTTTCTTTTGCGGACGGCACAACAGGTGCAGCTTCTTACCAAGGCTACCTTTATTACAGCCACTCCAATGATAGTCTTTCGTTTTATGTAAATTACTCCGGGAACACAAGCCCAAGAATGACTATCGACAGCTCCGGCAGGTTGTTAGTTGGCACGTCTACTGCTTCTACCGTTACGCACACTTCATCTGCCGGAACATTTGACATTCAACCAACACTGCAAGTACACAGCACTGGTGCAACCACTGTTTTCATTAGCAGCAGTAGATCCGCGAATGATGACAGCGGCCCTCAACTTGCCTTTGCAAGACAAGGATCTACGGACGGCTCAATAATTTCCGGCGGCGTCGATACTGTCCTTGGGGCCATTCAATTTTTTGGCGGAGACGGCAACGACCTGCGATCTGCCGGTGGGCGTATTAGCTGTGAAGTAGACGGCACTCCCGGCGCTAATGACATGCCGGGACGATTAGTGTTCTCCTCTACGCCGTCGGGGAGCGCAGCGCCAGTCGAGCGGATGAGGATTAAGTCCACTGGCGAGTTCAGTCATTATTTAGGGACCACGGCAGATTTTGTAGTGAGGTCTGGAAAGACATCGGGGGCCGATACAATTCTTCTTTGCCGCAATGGCGCAACCAATAACAGCACCGGCACTGCAGTGATGCGTGTGCAGGCCGACGGCGATGTCGAAAACACCAACAACTCCTACGGCGCCATCTCCGACATCAAGCTGAAGGAGAACATCGTTGACGCTGGTTCTCAGTGGGACGACCTTAAGGCGTTGCAGGTTCGTAAGTACAACTTCAAGGCTGAGACCGGCTACGGCACCCACATCCAAATCGGTCTTGTCGCCCAAGAAGTTGAACTCGTCTCCCCTGGTCTGGTCAGTGAATCCCCTGACCTTGATGAAGATGGCAACGACCTTGGCACCGTCACCAAGAGCGTCAACTACTCGGTGCTCTACATGAAGGCAGTCAAGGCGCTGCAGGAAGCAATGGAGCGGATCGAAACCCTTGAGCAGCGTCTAAATGATGCTGGCATTGCCTAGTAGCCCTACTCGCTAATCACCTAGGCGGGCAACCGGCCTATTCAACAGGTTGCAACACCATTAGCCTTGATCATCACCACCATTCCAATGGCTGACCCCAAACCCGGCATCGACTTCCCATTCACTGTGTGGAAGGTCGCCAATATGGAGCGCAAGCTCGATGCACTTGGCACCGTTTACACCGTCCACTACACGGTGACGCGCTTCAAAGACGGAGAGCAAGCCGGCGCCTACGGCAGCATTGGACTGGAGCCACCAGCCCCTGACACTGGCACGCCTTACGCCGAATTGACCGAGGAAACCGTAGTCGGCTGGGTGACGGCACACTTCGGCGATGAAAAGGTTGCCGAGATTGTTGCCGCACTTGACGGGCAGATTGCGGAAAAGCTCGCACCTACCCATAGCGCAGGTGTGCCGTGGCAGTGAAATCCAAGACTGCACTGGGGCGCCTCGATCACAAACCCGGCCGCCCCAAGAAAACACGGCAAGGTCAAGGGCAGCACAGTCTGCCCAACCACGGCCGCAAGAAGATGCGCGGGCAGGGCCGATAGCATGATGCTGTAGCACCATGGCGTCATGGTTGAGATCATCGCCGCCGTTGCTGGCGCTTCAATTTCAGTCGCCGCCATGGGTGCTGCTGGTTTCAGCCGCCGCAATAGTGAGGCCCGCGATGCTGTGGTGCGGTTGACCAGTGCGGTGGAACACATCGCAACACAGCTTGAAGTGCTTCACACCGACATAAAAGAAGACCGTCGGGAAACATTCGGAAGGCTATCGACGGTTGAGCAGCGCGTCTCTAAGTTGGAGGCACGTCCGCCATCTTGTTAGTCATGGATCAGGCCACAACCCTCGCCATCTTCGCCATCTTGGTGGCTGGTGGTTCTGAGGTGATCGCACTGCTGCCCATCCGCGAAAACAGCTGGGTGCAGCTCATCGTTAAGGTGCTGCAGACTGCATTCCCAAAGAAGCGCGGCTGAATCATGGCGAACAACGCGCCAATCACGTTGCAGCAGCTCTTCAAGTTCTACAAGAGTTTGCCGCACCAAAGCGCCGCGATTCAGCAACTGGAAGACGATCTGATCGCCAACGGTTACGCCGCCGCGATGCGCAGGGATCGCGCATGGTTTCAGACATGGAGTCAAGACGGCAAGCAAAGCGATCTAAGCGGCGCCATCAATCTGATTAAGGAGTTTGAGGGCTGCCACCTCAGCGCATACCCTGACCCGCTATCAGGTGGCGACCCTTGGACCATCGGCTATGGCACCACGCGCTACAGCGGTGGCGTGCCCGTCAAGCGTGGCGACAAAATTAACATGATCGAGGCCGACATGCTGCTGCGGCTTGAAATTGACCGTATAGCCAGCAAGCTACGCACCACCGTGCCGCATTGGCAGGCAATGGATGACCACCAACAATCAGCGCTGGTCAGCTTTGCCTACAACCTAGGGGCCGGTTTCTATGGCACCGAGGGATTTGAGACCATCAGCCGATGCCTGCTCAGTAAAGACTGGGCAGCAGTGCCAGCTGCATTGGAGCTGTACCGCAACCCTGGCACGCCTGTAGAAGCTGGCCTGCTACGTCGTCGCCGCGCTGAGGGCAAGCTATGGGGCACGCATCACGCATCAGCCGAACCGGAAACCGCCAAGCTGCGCCCCAGCAGTCCCTTCACCGCACGCATCACGCCGCACATCAGGCTGGGTGAGTTTGCGTTAGATCAAGAGGCGCGCCGATTTGACACGCAGGGGCAGTTGGACATTGCCGCCGAGCTGGCCGCCTTCTTGGAGCGTGTGCGCGTGCAGTTTGGCGGTAAGCCCATCGTGATCACGTCCGGCTATCGGCCGCCAGCAGTCAACCAATCCGTTGGTGGTGCCAGCAATAGCGAGCACCTCTACCGGCCAGGTTGCGGTGCCGTTGATTTCTACATCCAAGGCGCCGACATCTATGCGGTGCAGAACTGGTGCGATCAGCATTGGCCGTATTCACTGGGCTATGGCGCACCTAAAGGTTTCATCCACCTAGGCATTCGCAGCAGCAGGGCTAAGGTGCGCTGGGATTACTGAGGCCCTGTGCTGCTACCAGACCATGAAATCCGGCGCCTATGCCGGCAGCATTCCATGCTGTCGCCTTACAACGAAGATCAGCTAAACCCTGCCAGCTATGACGTGACGCTGGGCACGCAGATCATGGCTGAAGTGGCGCATACCGCTGAGCTGCAAAAAGTGCAGCTGCATGGCCACACTGCTGAGGATCCTTTCTGGATTCAGCCTGGTGAGTTCTTTCTGGCTGAAACCGCCGAGATCTTCAACCTGCCAGATCATGTCGGCGCGCAGTTTGTTCTTAAATCAAGCCGCGCCCGCGAAGGCTGGGACCATGCAGAAGCCGGCTGGGCTGATCCCGGTTGGTTTGGCAGTCGCCTGACGATGGAGCTGCGCAATCAACGCCGGCTGCATCCGTTGCCGATTTGGCCCGGTTTGCGCATCGGGCAGATGAAGTTCCTGCTGGTTAGCGGCAAGGTAGAGCGCAGCTATGCCGAAACCGGAAGATATAACGCAGACCTTGGCGTTACCGGATCCAAGGGCTAGCGTTGATTGGGAGATGTGAAGTCCACTTAGGCGCCGGCTTGAGCAACCGGCGCCTTTTTCATGGGATGCGCTAATTGACCCATGCGCAGCCGATGGATCATGCGCGGCGCTTCAGCCGGATCATCCATGGGGATCATGGTGTAATCATCGCAGCCATGGCACTCGGCGTAGTGGCTGGCGGCGGTATGCGTTGAAAACGGCCCAATGTGCCACGGGCCGATGCGCAGGATGTATGTCATGGGCGGAAGGGTAGCGCGTATCGTGCGCCGCAATCCCATAGCAAATCTGTAATCCCATGAGACTCAGTGGCGACCGCTACCGTATGCCAAGCGGCTGATGGCCCATGCGCGCGTTCATTGTTGAGATCAGCGCCAAGCTATTCATCCGCAGCGATACCGAGCCAGAAGATCTGCCGGCTGACATCTACAGCCGCATTGCTGAGTTTATCAACAGCGACGACGACATTCTTGACATTGAAGTGAACGCGGTGCCATTGCCGCCTGATCTAAGTGGACAAGCACCGGATTGATGAAACCCGGCTGGTCACACGGCGATCAGCACGAGATCAAATCCTCCTTGCCTGGAACTATCGCTGCGCCTACTGCGGTGAAGATCTGGGTCGTTCGCCAACCTTGGATCACGTCATCCCCAAAGCGCACGGCGGATCAACAATCCCCAGCAACATGGTCGCCTGCTGTATGGGCTGCAACTGCAGCAAAGGCCATAAGCCTTGGGTTGACTGGTATCGCGCCCAACCGTTCTGGACAAGCCTGGGAGAATGGGCCATCGCGCAGTGGCTGGCCAGTGAGGGCTAAGATCACCGCGTACTTTTTTGAAAACTTGGTCGTGCCGTTGCGCCCGGCAGCGGCAAGGCTGGCACCGCGTGAGGACCAGCCACCGGGCACCCCTATTGCGCTAGCAGTTGATCTAGGTACAGTTCCGCCTGCCATAGATCACTGCTATAGCGGCAGATGCCATGCGCGCAGCTGCGGTAGTAGATCTCACCGCGCACTGGCATCAATGTCTCGATGTAGCCGCCATCTCGATCAGTGCGGCTGAGGATTTCAGGCCCGAACATACAGCTCACACCTGGCCGCATAACGACCGCCACTTCTCTTTGATTCTGGCAATTCAAACGCACAGCGATGGTTCCTGATGTCCCATTGCTCGCAATCCCAGCACATCGGCGGCTCACCTACTGGCCGCAGCTTGGCGCGTGCTGCTTGAAAAATGTGCTGCGCTTTAAGCAATGCCGCCTGCAGCTGCACCGTGCCAGTGTCCATCTCAATCTGATGCTCAGGCTTAGGGCCCAACACCACACGGGCGTGCCATGTCTTGTCACTGCGACTGCACAGCAGCAGTAAGCGGCCGCCATGCAGGCTGATCATTCCAACTCACCGGCTGATGGCTGGTGATAGATGCGCTCAAGGATCATGCTGACCGGCTCATCCTCTCCATTGGTGACGTAATCAGCCACCGGATCGTTTGGATTAGCAGCCACCAGCATCTCGCGCTCACCGTAGACCTTCACCACTACCAAGCTTGTGCGGTAACTGCGCACAAGGATGCCAAGCGCCCAGCGCTCAAGCATGTTCAGGCCAGGTAGCTTCGGCATCATGCCCCCAGTTTGGCGATCAATCGGCTTAGATACCACTGCGCCTTGCGGGCATCCTCAAGCGCGTTGCCTTTGCACCACATCCGCAGCAAATACTTCAACGCCTGGCCCTGTAGGTATGCCGGCACCATGTGGGGCGCATCGCCAATGGCGGACTCAATGATGTCGATGGCTTCAACTGGGCCGCGGCGGTAATGCAGCGGATGGTTCACGTTGTCAGTCATCAAGCCATGCCCATAGGTGTCGGTTGATGATGTGCGACACGTGCTCGCGGCACACGCCAAACTCAATGCACAGCTGGATGGTGCTCCATCCCTTGCGGCGTAGTTGACGCATCCTGCGCACATCATCAGCAGTCAGCTTGGCAGCTGGATTGCTGGCGCCTGTCTTGAATGGTCGCCCGCGTTGCGTCATCGCCATTTATCCCCCAGCAGCTGCTGGCGGCAGCATTCAATCGCCTGCTGCGCTTGCTTCTGCGACATCACCGATTCAGTGGCATCCATGGCGCGCACCACACGGGCGAGCAGCTCAGGGTATGGCGTATCGCGGAAATTGGAAGCTAGATCGTGGCAAAACTCATCCCACAGCCCGGTGTAGGTACTGCAGGTGCGGCCGCTGCGTTCATAAAGCGCTTCCATCATGTCGGCGCGTTGCTGGTCAAGACGGACGTAGTCGCTCATGGTTGGAGGCGTTGGCGGAGTTGCAGCAGCTCAGCGCAGAACTGCTCACGGTTATGGAGGCCAGGCACGCTGCGCAGCTGATCAATGCGAATGTCGATCAGCTGCTGCAGGCGCTCCCGTTCATCATGCCTGCCTTGCTGATAGGCGCCAGAGTCGCTTAGCAGCTGTTCAAGGCGGTTGCGGATCGTGCTCACTCCACCTCCACAGCAGCGGCATCAGGCCAGCGGTTGCGGGCATACTTCTCAGCGGCGCGCTTGGATTCGGCGCGCGTATACCACGTCACAGGTTGTGCCCCCTTGGGGTAGATGGTCACTTTGTAGTCCCGCGTGCGGGCGTTGTGCTTAGGGCGGCTGACGCCTTCGCCGTAATTGCCGACAGTTTCAGGATCAGCGCGCCATTGGAAGGCGGCAAGCTGGTTAGTCATAGTGGATCGATTCAGTGATGGCTTCAACGTTGAGCCACTCAAGCTCATTCCAGAACTCAAGCCACACATCAGCAGCAAGCAGCTTGGCTTCAGTCAGGCTGGTGGCGGTGACGCATTCAAAAACGTTGGCGCTCGGTATGCGGAAGTAGTAGCGGCGTGGTTCAGTCATGCCGCACCACCTGCTGCGTGCCGGTATGAGTAGTGCCGTGATGCGCAGTGGCATCAATGCCGATCATGGCAAACACGGCAGCGGCCACTAGCAGACAGATGGCGTTGTTGATTCGGTCGATCATTGGGTGATCCTTGCGATGCGGTCGTTTAGGTGATGCAGCCATTCGCCGAACATTCGCCCGGCGACGTACACGGCCACGATGATCTCTGCGAGCTGGGCAGTCCATAGGTAGAACGTTGGCCCCCAGTCGCTAGTTAGGAGGCGTTTCATGGGGTGATGGTGTTGGGGTGCCGGGCCAACCGGCGGTGCAGGCTTATTCAGGCCGTGTTGATCTCGGTTTATAGGCGTCGTGTGATCTGTTCCGCCCCATGGCCTCTTGTCTGCATGGAGAGAATCCCGCGCCGTGCTATCGGGCTTGTGGCGTGAACTGATCCTACACCGCCTGCGGTGTACGCGCTAGGGGTGTAGTCGCATTGCGTTACACGGCGTCGCTGCCGACTGCCAGCTCGACCGGCACGCGCAGCATCGGCACGCTCTTCCCTGATCCTTGCGTGCGCTCCCAGCCCACTACAGCCACGCTCACAGGCAGCTCAGCCGTATACCAAACATGCCGGCAGCCATTGCAGCGGCGTTGCCTGATTACGCGATCCTCAAGCGCTCCATTGGTATAGGTTGCGCGAATCTCACCGCAACCGCACCGGGGACAGTTCACAGCCTCGCTAACCTGACGATGTACACCACCACTATGGCACCATGAACTTCGGTGAGTGGATGGCGGTTCAGCTGACCCCTGAGCAGCAGTTTGAAATAGAAAAGCAGGCCCGCAGCCTGCTCAACAGCCCAGATGCCGGCACCATGGCCGCAGCACTGCTTAAACAAGCCTGCTATCAGCAGCAGCTGCTGCAGCAGGCCGTGAACGAGATCGCCCGTTTGGAATGCGAGCTGATGGGGCGCTAGAAGAGATCAGGCTCCACATCAAGCACCACGCCATCGGTGGCCGCGGCCAGGCTCTGCGCGGCAGCCTGCACAGGCGGCACCCAATCACGCGGCGGTTGCGCCACAGCGCTCACATACGCCAGACCCTTCTGGCTGGTCTTTTTCCAGCCGGTGATCGGCACCTGCACCGAGCCGTACTGATCCGGCGTTTGGCTCATCACAAAGGCGCAGAAAGCGTCAAGTTCCTCTACCTTCACGTTCATCATTCCGCTGAAATCCACCTTGCTATCGGGCTTGGTGGACTTAAAGATCGACAGGTTCAGCTTGAAGCTCATTTGTTCTCGGGGTTGATGGTGTTGGCCTTTTCGTATTGCTCCACCTCGGCCAGGGGATAGAGCACGAAACCCGGCGTGCGGAAATATGCCGGGCCCTTGCCGGCATCACGCCATCGTTTCAGCGTGTCAGGGTGCAGCCCCCAGCGCTTCGCCAGTTGCGGTGAGGTGAGATATTCAGAAGAGCTCATCCTGATCAGTCTCTTCTGTCTTGGCTGCTGATGCAGGCTGAGCGATAGCAGCGTTGAGATCCGCCACGCTCGTCTCAGTCACCTTGACGGGCTCTACATCGAGCACTTCCTCTTGGCTTTGCATCCCCAGCAGCATGTCGCTGGCATACAACCGGCCCCAGAAGGCCGCGGCCCGGTAACGGATCATCAGCTCTGGCATGGTCTGCCATTTGCTGCCTGACTTGGTGGCCCATCCTTCTTTCTTGGCCATCGCCATCGTGATGGTTGGCCCTTTGAGCTCCTGGCCGCTGGCGAGATCCTTAGCCGTGGCGTAACAGGCCAGCGAGTCGCCCTGGCCGCTGAGCTCAAACCGCAATGGGCTGAACCGGCCGCAGCCGTTCACCATCGCAATGATGAAGCTGCTGCTCCAACTGGGGCGCCCATGGATCACATGCAGATGCTGCATCGCCAGAAACGGGCTGATGCCCATCCGATTGGCGATCTCAAGCGCCACCAGGCAGTTGGCAAAACCCTGCTGCCCTTGGAACTGAGGCGGAATCAGCGTGCTGCTGGCCAGCGCCTTGGCGATCCGTTGCGCATCCTCGAAGGCTTGGATGCCTGAGAACACTGAGCCGCTGGGGCTGGTGGTGATGGCTGATTGTGCGTCCATTTAGTACATCTCGATTTCAGTGGTTGCCTGCTGCTGGCTGGTGGCGCCCGTCATCCACCCAGGCAGGCTGAGCGTTTCGATCTGGTCGCTGTAGCTCGGCCAACTATCAGCGGCCTTGCACACCGCCAGCTTGGCCAAATCGCGCATGGCTTGATCGTGCCCGCGCTCAATCATCTCCGCATCAGCGGCATACACGGCGCACGCATACGGCGCGGTTGATTCCACGCAGATGAAGATGAACTGATCAGGCCGCTTGCCGGTGGCCTGCTCAAGCCCGTGCAGATACCAAGCAGCTTGCTTGTGGTAGGCAAAATTGGCCACGCTCTGCTTAAAGCCCCGCAGGCTTGCATCCTTGGTGGTTTTGAGATCCACCACGATGGTGCCGTCATCGGTCAGCCAATCCGGCCGGCACTTGCACTCAAGTCCGGTTGCGGCATCCGTCCACATGTGTGTGGTCTCAGCCTTGCCCGGCAATCCCAGCAGCATCGCAGCAGCAGGATGGCGCATCACTGCGCGACCCATCGCCATCACCTGCTCGGCATCGTCGGCGGTAATCACCGTCTTGCCGGCAGCAGCTGCCTCAAATGCGGCATAAGCCTCTTTGCCAGCCTTGGTGCGGCGATCCATGGCGGGCGCCACGGCGATCTCCTCATCCCATCGGCTGAGCTCCAATACATGCGTGTGCAGTGCAGTGCCAAGCCGCATCTGCGGGCTGGGTTCTGGCGTCACACGATCAGGGTCTAGATACCGCGCCCAGTAGTGCAGCGGTGATCTCGCAATGAGATCTAAATGAGACTTTGAGACTGCCGGATGCGCGTGATAGTCGGCGTTGTCCATAGGTTGCGGCAACTTGCGGCCAGATACTAGCCGATGCGGTAGGGTTGACAAGCGCACCTAGGCCATGGTTACCATGCGGAGCGTTCGGACGCTTCCGAACGTCAACTCGCTACCAACCAAATGCCTATCAATTTTCCGCGCCGCGATAAAGCACCCGTCAAAGTCGGACCGCGCCTTGAAATCTCACCTCTTGAGCTTGAATCGCAGATGAGCAACCAGCACGGTCTTAGTTCTTTGATCTGCGCTGCTGAAACGTGGGAGCAATTTGCCTGGAAGGGCAATGACCTGTCTGCTCCTTTGCGGGCTTTGTATGCAGCCGAATCACGCGGCTTGTTGCAGAAGCGTGGTGATCGGCCTGTGGAGGTTGCTGTTGCTGATATTGCAGCAGATATAAATGGTTATTTGCTGAGCTTTGGCAAAGCCACAATCAGCGAGAATGCGGTGCTCAATAATTTGCGACAAGTTGCTCTCTATCTCAATGCCGCTCTTGGCGTGTCAATCCGCCCTGATCGTCAAGCGATGACTGTGCAAATTGTCGGAGAGTTTGAAACCGTTGAGACAATACAACGTTATTTTGCGCAAGTAGAAGCAAAACTGAAAAAGCTCGGCAGCCAAATCAAACATGCCGAGGCGATGGGCTATGACGTGTCACGGCAGCTACAGGCTGCAGAAGATGCTACTGGCGTCAAGCTCCTAGCAGTTAACTAGCAACCAACCGCCCCTGCTAGTGGTGGGGGCTTTTACCAACTCACTCAATGACAACAACCGCAATCACGCCTGAAGTAATCGACGACCGTATGACGACGGTTCTCGAAGATTCCCCCATGACTGATGCCGAGGAAAAGGAACTCGTCATTGTTAAAACTGCAATTCAGACTGCCTACGCCGACAAACTTGAGCGCGACCTGGCTATCGGTGCCGGGCTGCTCAAGATTTTCCGCCGCAAGCTCTACCGGGGCAAGGGCGGTGGGCGCACCTGGAAGCAGTGGCTAGCTGACGAGTCGGCTGAACTGACAGCTGGGCGAGGTGCGCTTGGAGAAGACACCGCTTCTTACTTGCGCGCCTTCTACCAGTTCCGTGTCGAAGTGTTACAGCCGTCCGGCCACGGCCGGGCGAGCGTGACCCTCCCAACCAGCGCCAGGCAAGTCAGGCCCTTGATCGCACAGCTCGACACTCACCCTGAGGCCGCGCTGGAAATGTGGAAGGCCGCCTGCGCTCAAGCCGGCAAAGGCAAGGTGCCGACCTTTGATCAGGTCAACCGAGCTGCCTCGGCCTACAAGGCCAACGAAGCCAATGAGGCTCGGCGGCTGTCCGCTGCTCAGCAGGCGGCGCAACAAAAAGCAGTTGCGGCCTCTATTGCAAATAGGCCAGAGCAAATGCCGCGCATCTTGACCAATAACGAGGCCACTTGGCCGCATGTCGAACAGCGCGATTTTTCTCCGCAGCCATCTACTTCAGCCCCCAACATCACCATCCCCGCATGGGACATCGAGAAGGACGACAACGCCCTTGACGCAGGCGCTGAATGCAAGCGCATCACCCACGCCATCAACGACGCCCACAAGGCAATCGGCCTGCTGCGCGGCATCCTTTACGGCCAGATCAACAGATACGGCCGCGACTACCTTGGCGTGCTTCGCCAAGTTGATGCTGGCACTTACAGCATCAACAACATCAACGAACAAGTGCAGCAAATGGGCGAAGACATTGATTTCATCTCTGCGCTGCTAGTCGCTGACGTGGGAGAGGGAGAACTGGCTGCTTCCACCATCAGCGTTGAAGCGTTCCCTACACGCTCATAAAAAAAAGGCGGCCTGCAAGCCGCCTCAGCTACCAACTCAATGCCATCTTGCCATGGAACCCACCACTCAACACTTTCTGCGTTGCGCTGTCCACGAAGCGCTTAACGCCGAAAACGACACTGCAGCAATGGAATTGCTAGCCATACTGGCCGATGCTGCCAAGCCAGAAGTTCTGCGCGCTTTACCAGCTGCGCAATCTATTGTTGATGGCCCTGCTCGCGATTATCACTATTGGGCCCGATTTATCCGTGAGCATTTTATTCCGTTTATGACCGACAACGGCCGTCTGCGATTTACAAGCCATGAGCTATTTAGTTGGATTGAAAACCATGGGAATCTGTCGCTGACAGCTGGTGACATTGAACAGCAAAAGGATGGAACTTTTGTGTTTCGTGGCCGCATCAGCGCGGCCTTGTCCCATTTGAAACAATCTGGGATTATTTATGCGCCGGCCAAAGGTCGAGACTATGCAATAGATGCCAGCTAATCTTCGCGCTTACCAAATAGCAGCTGTCAACGCCCTGCGCTCTGCCATTCAGCAGGGCGCACGGGCCCCACTCCTATGCCTGCCAACCGGCGGCGGCAAGACCATGATCCTGGCCACCATCGCTGCACAAGCAGCAACTAAAGGCCGCCAGGTGCTCATCCTTGTGCATCGCCGTGAGCTGATCCATCAGACCGCCAGCAAGCTGCAATGGGCTGGCCTAGATCACGGCATCATCGCCGCGGGCCATCCGGCAACCAATCACGCCGTGCAAGTGGCATCGGTGCAGACGCTTGTGCGGCGCCTATCGCGCATGGCATGGCAGCCATCGCTCGTGATCATTGACGAGGCGCACCACGCAGCAGCTGGATCATGGGCGCGCATCCTTGATCACTGGCCTGATGCTTACCGCCTCGGCGTCACCGCCACACCATGCCGCCTAGATGGCCGCGGCCTTGGTGCAGCGTTTGACCAGTTGGTGCTCGGCCCCAGCGTTGCTGATCTGGTATTTACCGGCTACCTATCTGCCGCGCGGATCTATGCGCCGCCTGTTATGGCTGATCTATCTGGCATCCGCAAGCGCGCTGGTGATTACGCCAACGACCAAGCCGCTGCAGCAATGGATCGCCCCACCGTCACCGGCGACGCCATCGCGCACTACCAACGCCTCGCGGGGGCACAGCAGGCCATCGCCTTCTGCTGCAATGTCGCTCACGCCGTTTCAGTGTGCGACGCATTTAAGACTGCCGGTATCAGTGCAGCCCTGCTGCTAGGCAACACCGCCAACCGCGATCAGGTGGTGGCTGATTTCGCCGCTGACATCACCCGCGTGCTGGTGACCGTTGACGTGGTCAGCGAAGGTTTTGACGTGCCAGCCGCTAGCTGCGCCATCCTGCTCAGACCCACTCAATCACTGGGCCTCTACCTGCAGCAGGTGGGCCGTGTGCTGCGGCCAGCGCCAGGCAAGGATGCGGCGCTCATCCTTGACCACGTTGGCAACGTGACGCGCCATGGCTTCCCTGATGATCCGCGCGAGTGGAGCCTGGCCGATGGTGTGGTGCGGCGCCCAGGCACTGCAGCGCCATCAGTGCGCACATGCCCGCAGTGCTACGCCGCCTTCAAGCCGCAGCCCCAATGCCCGGTGTGTGGTGCGCAGTGTGCGCCGATTAAGTCGCGCAAAATCCAGCAGCTAGCAGGTGAACTGCAGGAGCTGCGGCGCGGTGAGATCCGCCACCAGCGTCGCGAGCAAGGCAAAGCGCGCACACTCCCCGAGCTCATCGCACTTGGCCAAGCCCGTGGGATGAAGAATCCCGTCGGATGGGCTAAGCACGTCTATTTTGCGAGGCAGCGATCCTGATGTAGTGGCCAACGCTGAGACAACCCTGCAGCAGCAGATTCGCCTCGCACTTGGCACACGATCCGATCTCCGCCTATTCCGTAATCAAGTCGGCCAGCTGCCAGACCCACGCACCGGCAGGCCCGTGCAGTTCGGCCTCGCACGCGGTAGCGCAGACCTGATCGGCTGGCGCACCATCACCATCACCCCCGACATGGTGGGCCGGCAGCTCGCCGTGTTCACCAGCATCGAGGTCAAGGTCCCGAATGGCCGCGTGCGCCCCGAGCAGCACGCATGGCTAGGTGCAGTGCAGGGCGCAGGTGGCATCGCAGGCATCGCCCGATCCGTCGCAGATGCGTCGCAAATAATCTCCTGAGATTGCTTGCCAACCTTGCTAACCCGCACCACACTCTGACGGCTAACTCCTCGGAGCCGTTGTGGCCGCCATCGTCGATCAACTCGCAGACATCCCCGACTCATGGGCCCTAGTCGCTGTCGGTAACGACAAACGCCCCTACCAGCCCGAATGGCAAAAACATCCCCTAACCAAGCAAGGCATTGAGTCCGAATTGTCTGCCGGCCGTGCTGTTGCCGTTGGTGTCCTGGCCGGCCCACCCTCCGGTGGCCTTCTCTTCGTCGATCACGATGGCCTAGGCGCTTCAGAGGTGCTCCAATCCCTCGGCACCTCACTGCGCGATCTTCCTAAGTCTTGGGCCGTCACTTCAGGCCGTGATGGTCGCCTGCAGATCATCTACCGCGTGCCAGAGCCCTTCTGGGCAACTATCAAAACCACCAAGCTGCGCAGCTCTGTCAAAGGCGAGCAGCTTGAGCTGCGCTGGACTGGTTGCCAGTCCGTTGTCCTGGGCAAGCACCCCATCACCGGCTCATACCACTGGCTCAAGAACCGCTCACCAACCGATCTCCCCCTAGCCGACGCGCCATCAATCCTTCTGCAACAAATGCAGCGGCCCATTGAAACGCCGCCACTCCTGCCCACCTCACCCACAGACGACACCGACCGCGCGCGCCAATACCTCGCCAACATCCCCAGCTCCATCGCCGATGACTACGACGAATGGGTCAAAGTAGGCATGGCCCTGCATTCCATTGGCAACGACGCTCTCCTTGCCGACTGGTCCCAATGGTCCGCAGCATCCGGCAAGTTCAAACCCGGCGAATGCGAAGCCAAATGGGCATCCTTCAAGTCCGATTCCGGCGGCGTCAGTATCGGCACCCTCTACCACCTCGCCGGTGGTGTATCACCACGCCAGCAGGCCATCAAGGCGCTCCAATCTGTCCTCCCCCCTGATGTAGCCGCCACCGCAGGCGCCGCCAAACCCATCAAGCTTGAAACCAATGAGCTGCTCACACTCCTGCGCCAGCAGCTATCGGATCGCCTCCGCTTCAACATCTACAACCAAGCCGTTGAGCTAGACGCCAAACCAATTACCGACCTTGAGCACTACTACCTCCAACTGGCCCAGCTCAACATCAAAGTCGGCAAGGAACTAGCCGCTGATGCTCTCGTCTACGTCGCCAAGGAGAACCAATACGATCCTGTCCGCGATTACCTAGATCGTGTTGCAGAAGAGGTCACACCCATACCCATTGACCACCTAGCAACCGCCTACCTCCGCCCGACAGACCAGCCCGGCACGCTCTACGACGCCATGCTGCGCTGCACCCTTATCGCCGCCGTCCGTCGCATCTATGAACCTGGCGCCAAGCACGATGCCGCCTGCGTACTTATGGGCCCGCAAGGCTGCGGCAAATCAACTTTCTGGCGCAACCTCGGCGGTCCTTTCTTCTCTGATGCCCTAGGCGACATCAACAACAAAGATGATCTCCTCCTTGTCGGTAAGGCATGGATTCATGAATGGGGCGAGATCGACCGCATCACCGGCAAGAACCACGCCGGCAAGATCAAGGCCTTCCTATCCCGCCAGACCGATTCCTACCGCGTGCCATACGGCAAAGCCATGGAGGACTTCCCGCGGCGCTCCATCATCGTTGGCTCCACCAACCGCGACACCGGGTTCTTGGTAGACGACACCGGCAACCGTCGTTTCTGGGTCATTCCGGTAGACGTGCAAGGAATGATCGAGGTGGATGGCCTGCTACTAGAACGCGATGCGATCTGGTCCGCAGCCGTCGCCGCATACCGCGCAGACGCACCCAATCACCTCCCCCGAGAGCAGGAGCGCCAAGTCGCTGAGGCAAACCTTGCCTACCTAGTTGAGTCACCTTGGGTGGCGCCGGTCCGTGAATGGCTCAAATCGCCCAGAAACGCCGGAACGCCCATCACCACTGAGATCTTGCTCACTGATGCCATCGGTAAGCCTGTTGAGCGCCAGTCTCGCGCTGATCAGATGCAGATCGCTTCCATCTTGAGAGAGCTTGGACTCACCAAGAGACGCCGCATCTGCGATGGCGTACAGAAATGGGTGTATTGCCAACCTCCAAACTGAGGTAGGCAACCCCAGATCCATTGGCATGGCTGCTGTTCTCCATCCCCTCCTACCTTCTATCCTTTATTAAAGAGTATATATAAATAGAGGGGAGGGGAGGGGAATAGGGGAAAAAGGAAAAGGTATAGGGGAGGTCGGCAGGGGTTGGAGGGTTAGCAAGTCTCAAATCCGTCTCATTTGAGACAGGTGAGACTGACAACCACCGGCACTTGCCTACCTACCCTTGGCACATGGCTATCGAAATCTCCATTGATCAGCAGGGCCTTGATGCCCTACGCCGAGCCTCGGCATGGTCCGCTGCAGTTGACAAGCAACTGCCCTTCGCCACATCGCAAGCCATCAACGCCGTCGCCTTTGATGGGCGCACCGCAGCCAACAAGGCAACCATCGGCTACTTCAACCAGCCAACCAAGTTCACGCAGACCGCATTCCTCGTTCAGAAGTCCACCAAGCGCAACCTGGTCGCTGCGATCTACGCCAACGATCAATCCGGCAAGAACCGCGCCAAGTTCCTCCGCTATGGCATCCAAGGCGGCACACGCGCACAGAAAGGATTCGAGCGCTACTTTGCTGGTGTCAGCAATGACGGCACCATCCCCCCCGGTGCTGCCTTTGTTCCCACCTCCGCCATCAAGCTGGACAAATCCGGCAATGTTTCTAGGGCCACCATCAAGCGCGTTGCTCAAGGCCTAGGGGGTAATGCCCGTGGTGGCTTCTTCATTGGCACCCCCCGTGGCTCTGGTGGCCGTCCCCCTGGCATCTACCGCCGCAGCCGTGAACGACTGTTCGCCTACTTCATCGCGCAGTCGCGGCCGCGCTACCGCTCACGCTTCCCGTTGCCTGACATCGCAGGCAAGGTGATTGAGCGACGCTTCAACGGTTACCTGCGCAGCAGCCTTGAGCGCGCATTAGCGACAGCACGCTGACGCTGAGCAATCAAAAGCACTTGCAAAATCGCTGCGCGCCACCAGCGGGGGCTAGGAGGCTCGGCAAGGTGCCTGCAGTTTGCCCCCTCCCCACCACACGCAGTCGGCGCTCCACCCCCCGGGGCGGGGCTTCTAGGTTCTTCTGGCGGGTTTCAATGTGGGTCGTTCAATCG